>JAABUM010003675.1_pt1 | contig 18427 bp, 16 predicted proteins | sample 5559161 | NCBI WGS metagenome assembly JAABUM01 (sample SAMN10711868, study PRJNA513369) | rock metagenome | isolation source: Antarctica rocks | place: Antarctica: Victoria Land, Siegfried Peak nord | reverse complement strand
GCCGGCGCTGCCTCGAGGCGTACGACTCGACCTCGAGCTGCTTGACCACCGACGATTCGACAACGGCGTGGTCTACGTCCGCCACGCGGTCCGGCACCCCGCCTGACACTTGCGCCGGTCGGCGGCAGAAGAGTGCGTTGTTGTTTTGGGTTCCGCGCTGCCGACCACCACCTGCGGTGCGCGGCTATCTGGCCGAGACGATTCAGTTGACTCCCTTGGGCGACTCAGCCGATGACGTTGGGGTGCGCTGTCAGCTCGGCCCGGGTCGCATCGGCCCAGTGGGCCAGGATCGGCTGCGCGACGCGGTTCCAGCTGGTGGCGTCCATGCCGTAGTGGTTCAGGAGCCGGACGGCGGCTGTGTTGGTTCCGTAGACCGCGCTGGCGGTGAACAGGATCAGTCGACCCCCGCTCATTCCTACCGTTGCGTGGGCCACTCCGTGCTTGCTGACCCCAGGCAAGGGCAAGCTGGTTAGGAGAAGTGAGTTCGAGGTGCTGTGAACGAAGGCGCTGGCGATCCGGTAGGTCACGGCGGACATTTCCGTACCGAGCGATTCAAGAAGCGCTCGGATTTGCTTCATCTCACCGGGGACCGGTCCCCAACAGTCCACTGCTGAACTCCGTCGTAGGCGCCCCCCACCTTGTTGGTCGGGAATCCGTGTTGCTTACCCCACGCGAGGAACGCCCGCCGCTCCTGTGGCTCACTTGGCGTGCTCGACCTGCAATCGCCAGGGGCCTCGGTCTCCATAGCGAAACCGATATCTGGGAGTGGTGACCGGTAGACTGCCTTCGTGCCCGGGTGAAGGGGTGAAAGGGGCGGTCATGGTACCTCCGGATCGAGTTACGCAATGGTCGGGAGCGGTTCCGGCGGCTGCTGCGGACCTGACGCCGGACTGGCTTTCGTCGGTCTTCCGGGAGCACGGGCTGAGCGGTAACCAGGTCACCTCGCTGCAGGTGGAGGTGCTGGACGGCGAGCAGGGTATGACTGGTGACCTGGCTCGAGTCACCCTCTGGTACGAACGGGAAGCGCCGGGCATGCCGTCTTCCGTTATCGCGAAGTTTGCGCCGATGTCCGTGGCCGCTCGGAACCAGCTGAGCGCGTTGGGCTTCTTCGAGCGGGAGCTCAACTTCTATCGATCGCTGGCGGCGGGCACCCCGGTGCCGACGCCACGCTGCTACTTCAGCGACCTGGACCGGGCCACCGGCCAGTTCGTGCTGCTGCTGGAGGACCTGGCTCCCGCCCGGGTCGGCGACACCGTGCGCGGATGCTCGCTAGAGGACGTGACCGCGGCGCTGAGCGTGCTGGCCCGGCTGCATGCGGCGTGGTGGGAGGATCCGAACCTAGCAGGGCGTGACTGGTTGCGGCTGACGTCGGTTCTGGCCCCGGCGGCGATGTCCAAGACGTTCACCCAGGCCTGGCCGTCGTTTCTCGGCAAGCTGGGTGCCCCGGTGTCAGCGCGGATCACGGAGCAAGGGACGTGGATCGCGCAACATCTAGATCGGGCGGCCAGGCTGTCCTACGAGTCGGGGCCGCGCACGCTCATCCACAATGACGTTCAGCCGGACAACCTGTTCTTCAAGGACGGCTCGGCCGAACAGGTTGTGCTCATCGACTGGCAGCTGGTGACCCTCGGCCGAGGCGTCGTCGACGCGGCGAGCCTGATTCGATGCAGCCTTGCCGTTGACGTACGTCACGACACTGAACCTCAACTCGTCCGGGCCTACCATGCGGCCCTCCATCAAGAAGGCGTGCGCGGGTACTCGCTCCCCGACTGCCTTGCCGACTACGAGCTCGCCTCGGTGCTCTTCGCCGCCCGGCTGGTGATCGCCGTGGGCCTCAACTCCGGTTCACAGGCCCACCAGGGCGCAGTCTGGGACACACTCTTCCCTCGCCTGGCCCCAGCGCCGTCGCACTGACGGGTCGCCCGAACACCGCGCATGACAGACCATCGACGGCCCTGCCACCGGACCCGCTACTGCCGGTGCGGGTTCAGGCGGTTACCGTGACACCGCAACAAGGGTCAGCACTCAAGCCCTGGCGTTACGGCACAGCCGATGACCACGAAGGTGGTGGTGGCGTGCACCACACGGCAAGACCTTGGCGGTGTCCGCCTCTTCAAAGATGACAGCGTCACGGCCAGGACGGCGACTCCACGAGCGTGCACATCAACGACCCGACCCAGCTGATGTACGCCCGCGGAAGTCTGGCCACCGACTACGATCCCGGCGACCTCGCCGGCCTCGCCCGTCTCGGCGCCACCACTTGTGCCCCCTGGCTGTAGACCCGCCGCCACTCCACCTCACGACTGGCGGCGAGCAGCCTCCTTCGACGGCCACCGGCGCGTGTCGCTGCTTCCGGCGGCTGGCCACACCGCCTATCCGGCTGGGCCTTCGACCTCCACCCGGCGGATCTGTACGTCCCGTCCGCGGCATGACCGGGCGTCCCGACAGCGGCATGACCGGGCGAGCGTAGCCGCCCTCCACGCGGCAAGAGCGGATGTTTCGCGATACTTCAATCGATCCTGATCGAGTCGATCCCGGTTCCGGGAGGAAATCCCTTCGTCTGCAGGATCAGCTGGCCGCTCAGGTGCCAGTAGACGTCCATGTCGGTGAGCTCTAGGTTCGGCAGTTCGTCTGCGCCGCCCAGGAACAGGGGGGTGCCGTAGCCGAGGCACTGCGTCACGCCCGGTGCGGGTAGGCCTGCTGCGATGTATACGAAGAAGTCTTGGGCCAAGGCCTCGTTGCCATAGTCAACAAGTTCCTCGTCGTGCATCTGGGCGAACGCCAACAGCACGCCGGCGAGAAGAAGGTCACGCCGCCGCGGCACCAAGGTCACCGGCGCCCAGGACACCGGGGCCACGAAAGGAATGGGCTCAGCGTCGACACCTGCGAGGAGGATCCTGCGCATTCCCCCAGTCGGTGGATGCGCGGAGCCAAACGGTGGACACGAGCGTCATCCGCCCTGAGGTCCGGTTGGCGGACGGCCTCGGAGTCCGAGTAACGCCATCGTTGTCAGTAAGCGAACCAACAGGGCTGGACGGTCCAGCCGCAGGTTCAGGAAGACACACATCATGCGTACACGTGCCTTGTTCACCGTCCTCACCCTCTCCGTCGCCGGAGTTGTCGGCACCGCCACTGGGGCCGCAGTCAACGACTTCGGTTCTGCGTTCGTAGCGGTCGCTGTCCTCACGTTGGGAGTGCTCGTGATCGGCCTGCTGGAGTGGGATCACGCCCGGCCCGCCGAGTCCCGCAGCGCGGTCCGTGACGGCGGTTCTGGGGGCTCCCCCGACACTCAGGAGGCGACCCACCGTGGTCATTCGGAGGATCCCGTTTCGGCGGGGCCGGCCGTAGCATCCGGTCTGATGGCCGCCGGGATGCGTGGTGGCTCATCGACAGGGAGGAGCGGCCTGTGAGGGACGCAGCATCGGCACCGGGCTCGCGTCCGTAGTGGCCGCCGCCCGACTTGGTGTGGGCGGCAGCCGGGCGCGCAGGCCGCTCCCGCGGCACTCAGAGCCCCAGCGGCAGTGACGGTGGGACCGGGTAACCGGCCGGCACGGTCAAGGCACTGTAATAGACAGGATCAAACCCAGTATCGCCCACAACACGAAGCCTCTGACCTGCACAAATACCGTTCCGAGACTCGCGGCGTGGGGAATATAGTTTCCAGGGCCAGGCAGCGTGCGCTCCGAGCCCGCATAGGCGTCGTCTCAACCTCACCACTGCGGCCCGTGGGCCATCTCGATGATCGCCTTGTCGAGCCGGGCCCGCCGGGAGGTCGCCAGCAGCACCGTCTCCAGCGGCGTGTCGTACTTCCTTAAAAGTCGAAGTCAGTGAGGCCGGGGTGGTCCGTCGGCCGAGGGCCAGCGATATCCCAGTCGAACTTGCGGTCGGACGTCGCGATGCTGACGTCGTTGATGCTGGCATGCCGGCGGGCCATCAGCCCGGACGGGTGGAACAACCAGTTCTCATTCCCGTAGGAGCGGAACCATGTCCCCGTGTCGTTGTGCCATTCGTAAGCGAACCGCACGGCGATGCGATCGGTGTCGAACGCCCACATCTCCTTGATCAGCCGGTAGTCGAGCTCGGTGGCCCACTTGCGCGTCAGGAAGTCAATGATGGCCTCCCGGCCGGTGATGAACTCGGACCGGTTTCGCCACCGGCTGTTCGGCGTGTACGCGCCCGCGACGCGCTGCGGGTTGCGTGTGTTCCACGCGTCCTCGGCGCCGCGCACTTTGGCAACGGCGCTCTCGCGGGTGAAAGGGGGGACCGGGGGGCGAAATTCCATTTGGACAACTCCTACGAGCAGCTTCGAAGAAGCTATCAAGCCGTCCTCGGCCCGGGCTAGGTCTCGCACGGTGAGGCAGGCCCGGCCGGGGGCTCCGGAATATGTCAAGTCAACTGAGACAGTTGCTGTCAGTTCATCTGGGGTTGGAGCTCGGGCTGGTTGATCCAGAATTGGGTTGGCATCACTGGCGGGTGCGGTCGGTGGCCGAACCGCTCGGGGTGGGCGTGGTAGGCGGCGGTGAGGGTGTTTTGCCGGTCCTGGTCGATGGCGTCGGCGGTGCCGAAGTGGACCGAGGCTGGGGTGTGCCAGGCGATCCCGGAGTGCCGGTGGATGTAGTTGTACTCGTGGAAGAAGCCGGCGCAGAACTCGCGTGCGTGAGCTAGTGAGGCGAAGGCCTTGGGGAACTCGGGCAGGTACTTCAGGGTCTTGAACTGCGCCTCGGAGAACGGGTTGTCGTTGCTGACCCGAGGCCGTGAGTGGGAGCGGGTTACGCCCAGGTCGGCGAGCAGCGCCGAGACGGGTTTGGAGGTCATCGAGGTGCCTCGGTCGGCGTGCACGGTGTGCGGGGCGGTGCCGTTGCGGTCGATGGCCTCGGCGATGAAGTCGGCTGCCAGTGCGGAGTCCTCGACCGGGGAGATGATCCAGGACGGGTTGAACCGGGAGTAGATGTCGATCAGCACGTACAGCTGGTAGAAGATCCCCTTGGCCGGTCCGCGCAGCTTGGTGATGTCCAGGTGATGTGCCAGGTCCACACCTGCGACGGGCCGTCGGCCAGCAGCTGGTTTGACCTTGGCCGGGTGGGTCGCCAGCCGCCGCCGTTCCCGGCTCTGCCCCGCCGCCCGGGCGATCCGATACATCGTGGACGTCGAACCCCAGTAGCGGCCCTCGTCAAGCTCTCGCGCCCAGATCTGGCCGATCGACAGGTCCGTGTAGGCCGGGGTGTTGATCAGCGTGAGCACTGCAGCCCGCTCAGCACCCGAGAGCGCCTGCCCGTTCTCGGGCACCAGCCGCGCCGGCCGTGGACCGTGCACCGGCCCGCGGGTCTGGCGATAGCAGGTGGCCCTGGCCCGGCCGAGCAGCGAGCAGGACCGGCTGACCGGCACCGCCGCGGCACGCAACTCGGTGAACGTCGCGGTCATCGCGTCTTCGACGACGGCGGCGTGCCCGTGCTCTCGGAGATGTGCTCCAAGAGCCCTTGCAGTTTTCCCATGATCTCCACCACCGCCGCCGACGTGGCCAACTCACGGGCCAGCCGCTGGTTCTCCGCCCGCAAGCGGGCAGGATCGTCCTTCCCACCCGCCGATCCCTGCGCTGCTCGATGCGGCCGGCGAGGAGCCACCGCCGCGCCACGGGTCACCGCGTCACGTGCCCGTGTCCACTCCCGGATCTGAGACTGGTACAGGCCCTCGCGGCGCAACACCGCAGCCTTGCTGCCGTGCGGTGCCGCCTCGTACTCGGCGACCACCCTGGCTCGATAAGCCGCGGTGAACGCGCGCCGGACCGGGCGGGGCGCCGGATCAACTGCCTCGACCGAGCCGGCACTCGGATGGTCACCGGCACCGGGAAGAACTGGACGGTCGCTACTCACGAAACTGTCTCCTGTCACCACCCTCCACGGTGGACCCGGGGGCTCCGGGGTGTCTCACTACAGCCTGACAGGAAGGGCTCGGCCGCCTCGAAGACGGAGCAACTTTGAAGGGGCCCACGTCACGTGGGCGGCCAGGGCGGCACGCCCCAGTGCTTGGCCGAGAACCCCAGGGCTGGGGCCACCAACGTCCGGGCGGGACGATGACTTTGGCGGCGGCAGCCCGGAACACGCTCGGCAACCAGGGTACGGTTCGCGGGATCCATCGCCGCATGGTTCGATGTCTTACAGGACAGCCTTGCGGGTTGGTAACGCGTGGTGACGCACCTGAGAATGGAGCGATATGGACGCCCAGAAAGCATTCTTGTCGTGGCCTGTGGTTCGCCAGCTCACCGGCAAGGGTGGGCCGGACCCGCTCGGCCGGGGCACCGCGGTCCGGTCCGTGCAGACGGATCACATTGAGGCGCGCACCGAGACTGCCGACCGGGTTGCCAAGAGCGTTTGCCCGTACTGCGCTGTGGGCTGCGGGCAGCGGGTGTACGTGAAGGACGAGAAGGTCATCCAAATTGAGGGTGACCCCGATAGCCCCATTTCTCGGGGCCGGCTGTGCCCTAAGGGGTCGGCCAGTAAGAACCTGGTGACTAGCCCGATGCGGCAGACCAAGGTTCGCTACCGCGCTCCGTTCGCGACCGAGTGGCAGGACCTGGCCCTGGACACCGCGATGGCGATGATCGCCGACCGGGTCGTCAAGGCCCGCGCTGACACCTGGCAGGACATCGACGAGAAGGGCCACAAGGTCCGGCGGGCGATGGGAATCGCCAGCCTGGGCGGGGCGACCTTGGACAATGAGGAGAACTACCTCATCAAGAAGCTCTTCACCGCGATGGGCGCCATCCAGATCGAGAACCAAGCCCGGATTTGACACTCTGCCACGGTTCCCGGTCTGGGAACCTCGTTTGGTCGGGGCGGCGCCACCGGCTTCCAGCAGGACCTCGCCAACGCTGACTGCATCATCATCCAGGGTTCGAACATGGCCGAGGCTCACCCGGTCGGGTTCCAGTGGGTGATGGAAGCCAAGGAGCGCGGCGCCAAGGTGATCCACATCGACCCGCGGTTCACCCGGACCAGCGCGGTCGCCGACACGTATGTGCCGCTGCGCGCTGGAACCGACATCGTGCTACTCGGCGGGATCATCAACTTCGTTCTTGAGAACGAGCTGGATTTCCGTGAGTACGTCGTGGCCTACACGAACGCACCGACCATCGTCAGCGCAGATTTCCGTGACACTGACGACCTGGACGGGCTCTTTTCCGGCTTCGATCCTGAGACTCGCACCTACGACCCAAGCAGCTGGCAGTACGCCGGGCAGGAGTCCGACGGTTCGGACCGTCAAGACCAAGACATGCAGCGCGAGACGGCCAGCGCTTTGCAGCACGAGTCGCACGGCATGAGCATCTCCGGTGACCTGCTTCGCGACGACACGCTGCAAGACCCGCGGTGCGTCTACCAGATCCTCAAGCGGCACTACGCCCGCTACACCCCTGAGATGGTCCAGCAGGCATGTGGCATCTCCGAGCAGGCGTTCCGGGAGGTGTGCGAGGCGTGGACGCGCAACTCCGGCCGCGAACGGACGACCGCCCTGGTGTACAGCGTCGGCTGGACCCAGCACAGCGTCGGTGTCCAGTACATCCGATCCGGGGCGATCCTTCAGCTATTGCTCGGCAACATGGGCCGCCCGGGCGGCGGCATCATGGCGCTGCGCGGCCATGCCAGCATTCAGGGGAGCACGGATATCCCCACTTTGTTCAACATCCTGCCGGGGTACCTGCCGATGCCGCAGGCCGAGCAGCACACGACTCTTGACGAGTGGATAGGTGCCGTGAAGCATCCCGGGGCCAAGGGCTTCTGGGACCATGCGGACGCCTTCGCCATCAACCTCCTCAAGGCTTATTGGGGCGAGAAGGCAACGGCGGCAAACGACTTCTGCTTCGACTACCTGCCTAAGATCACCGGTGACCACGGTACGTATCGGACAGTCCTTGACATGATCGACGGCAAGGTCAAGGGCTACTTCCTACTGGGTCAGAACCCGGCCGTCGGCTCCGCCCACGGCCGCGCGCAACGGCTCGGCATGGCCAACCTGGACTGGCTGGTGGTGCGCGACCTGTTCGAGATCGAGAGCGCCACCTTCTGGAAGAACTCTCCCGAGATCGAGACCGGCGAGATCGTGCCCGAAGAATGTCGCACCGAGGTGTTCCTGCTTCCGGCCGCCTCGCACGTGGAGAAGGAGGGCACCTTCACCCAGACGCAGCGGATGCTCCAGTGGCGCGAGAAGGCGGTGGAGCCGGCGGGAGACTGCCGGTCAGAGCTGTGGTTCTTCTACCACCTGGGCCGGTTGGTTCGGGACCGACTGGCGGACTCGACGCTCGAGCGCGACCGGCCGGTCCTCGATCTCGCGTGGGACTATCCGGTGCACGGCGTCCACGGTGACGAACCGAGTGCCGAGGCGGTGCTCAAGGAGATCAACGGGTTCGAGGTCGGCACCGGGCGCCCGCTGTCCACCTTCATGGAGATGCAGACGGACGGCTCGACGCTTGGCGGGTGCTGGATCTACACCGGGGTGTTCAAGGACGGCGTCAACCAGGCCGCCCGCCGTACCCCAGGCCGGGACCAGTCCTTCGTGGCCCCGGAATGGGGCTGGGCGTGGCCAGCCAACCGTCGGATCTTGTACAACCGGGCGTCAGCCGATCCGGAGGGCCGCCCGTGGAGCCAGCGCAAGGCGTACATCTGGTGGGATGAGGAGGCTGGCGAGTGGACCGGTGACGATGTCCCCGACTTTGAGAAGACCAAGCCCCCGTCCTATCGTCCGCCTAAGGGCGCCAGCGGCGTCGAGGCCATCAGCGGCGACGACGCCTTCATCATGCAAGGTGACGGCAAGGGTGCGTTGTTCGTGCCCCAGGGCCTCATCGACGGGCCGCTGCCGACGCACTACGAGCCGGTCGAGTCCACCTTCCGCAACCCCCTCTACAGCCAGCAGAGCAACCCGACCCGCAAGGCCTACGAGCGCCGCGACAACCGGCTCAATCCGAGCCCACCGGAGCAGCACTCCGAGGTCTTCCCTTATGTCTTCACCACCAGCCGCCTCACCGAGCACCACACGGCCGGGGGAATGAGCCGCTATCTGCAGTACCTGTCCGAACTGCAGCCGGCCATGTTCATTGAGGTGTCACCCGAGCTGGCGCGGGAGCGGGGGCTGACCCATATGGACTGGGGCCATGTCATCACGGCGAGGGCGGCCGTCGAGGGTCGCATTATGGTCACGGAACGGTTGACGCCGCTGCGCATCGATGGCCGCGTCCTGCACCAGGTGTGGCTGCCCTACCACTGGGGCAGCGGCGGCATGGTCAGCGGTGACTCGGCCAACGACCTGCTCGGGATCTCCCTGGACCCCAACGTGCTGATCCAGGAGAGCAAGGTCGGCACCTGCGATGTGCGTCCCGGGCGGCGCCCCACCGGACGAGCGATGCTCGACTACGTAGCGGGCTACCAAAAGCGGGCGGGCGTCGACGATGACCATCACGCCCCCATCGTGACGGCCGGTCGACGGCGTGGTGAGTCGCCCGCGGGGGACCGTTCGGACGACGAGGCACACCTCGACCGGGCGGCGCAGCATGCCCACCAGGCCGGCGACACCATGGATGTCCAGAATGGGAGCCACGATGAATAGGAACACTCTGTTCGGCCCGATCGACCCGGCGCCGGACTCCGGGTATCGCGAGGCGCCCGCGCGCAAGGGCTTCTTCACAGACACCAGCCTCTGCATCGGCTGCAAAGCGTGCGAGGTGGCCTGCAAGGAGTGGAACGAGGTCCCCGACGACGGCTTCAACCTGCTCGGCTCGTCCTACGACAACACCGGTGCGCTGGGCGCCAGCACCTGGCGACACGTCGCCTTCATCGAGCAGCCGGCCTCGCCAGGCAGCACCTCCGGGGCACCCGACCAGGAAGGGCCAGGCGCGCCGGCCGGGGTGGAGGGCCTCACCAGGGTCCGGGTCAGCGTTGACCTGGGTATGCCCGCGATGCGGCCGGCAGGCGAGGCGGCACCGCCGATGGACGGCATGCTCGGCGAGCACCCCGACTTCCGCTGGCTCATGTCCTCGGACGTCTGCAAACACTGCACCCACGCGGCGTGCCTCGACGTGTGCCCGACCGGCTCATTGTTCAGGACCGAGTTCGGCACCGTCGTCGTTCAGGACGACATCTGCAACGGCTGCGGTTACTGCGTTCCCGCCTGCCCGTTCGGGGTCATCGAGCGCCGGCAGGGGGACCGGAAGACGACCAAGAACGTCGGCATCGCCCAGAAGTGCACCCTTTGCTACGACCGGCTGGGCGCCGGCAACACGCCGGCCTGCGCCCAGGCCTGCCCGACCCAGTCGATCCAGTTCGGCGACGTGGAAGAGCTACGTCAGCGGGCCCAGCACCGCGTCGAGGCGCTACACGACCGCGGGGTCAGCGGGGCGCGCCTCTACGGCGCCGACCCCGACGACGGCATCGGTGGCGCGGGCGCGATGTTTCTCCTCCTTGATGAGCCTGAGGTCTACGGTCTCCCGCCCGACCCTGTCGTGACCACGAGGGACCTGCCAGCCATGTTCAACCACGCCGGTGTCGCCGCCATCGGGATGCTCTTGGGCGCCGCGGCCGCCTTCCTCGGACGGCGGCGGTGACCGCCTTCGCCGGCCGCGCCCGGGAACGGGTCCGGGACCAGGTCCGGGGCCGGCTCCCGAACCGGGCATGGTGGACGTCCCCGCGGTCGGAACCGAGCGCCGCCCAGCTCCCGGCCACCATCCCGACCGCCGCCGTCCCCGCGGCCGCAGTCAAGGAGACAGGGGCGCCGCGGCGGCGCCGCAGGGGTGGTAAAGGCATGGGTGGCGAACGGTCCATGGTGCCGCCGGCGACCTTCACCTCCTATTACGGGCGCCCTGTGGTCAAGCCGTCCCCCTGGGAAGCCGACATCCCGGTCTACCTCTTCTTCGGGGGCTTGGCGGCCGGCTCATCCTTGCTCGCCGCCGGCGCCGATCTGACCGACCGGCCGGCGCTGCGCCGCACCGGCCGGCTCGGGGCAATCGGCGCGATCACGGTCAGTTTCGTCGCCCTCGTCCACGACCTCGGTCGGCCCGAGCGGTTCGTCAAGATGTTGCGCACGGCCAAAGTGACATCGCCCATGTCGGTCGGGACGTGGATCCTCAGTTTGTACGCCCCGTTCTGTGGGGCTGCCGCCGCTGCCGAGCTCGCGGGGCTGGTCCCCGCTGTCCGACGCAGCCCGTTGGGACGCTACCTATCGCCCCTCGGCACCGGAGCCGGCCTACTCGCCGCCGTCACCGCTCCTCCGGTGGCCGCGTACACCGCCGTACTCCTCGCGGACACCGCCACGCCGTCCTGGCACGCGGCCTACCGAGAGCTCCCCTTCGTCTTCGTCGCCTCCGCCGCGGCCGCGTCCGGCGGTCTCGGCATGATCGGCGCTCCCACCTCCCAAACCGGCCCGGCTCGTCGCCTGGCGCTCGCCGGCGCCGTCGTCGAGCTGCTCGCCGAGCATCGCATGGAAGCCTCCATGGGAATCACTGCAGAGCCCCTGCACGCCGACACCGCCGGCACGTTGATGCGGGCGAGTAGGGCGCTGATGGTGGCCGGCGCCGTGGGCTCCTTGGCGGGCTCTCGAAGCCGAGCCGTCTCCGTCGTGTCCGGGTTGGCGCTGATCGCCGGGTCCGCCTGCACGCGTTTCGGAGTTTTCGAGGCGGGGCAATCCTCTGCCCGAGATCCCAAGTACACGGTGGTCCCGCAACGCGAGCGCATCCAGCGGGGCGAGCCCGTGAGATACCGGCACCCACGCTGGACGCGAAGTCCGGCCTCTCAAAGGAGCAGCAATGGCATCACCGTCACCGGCCCCAGCTGAGGTCTCTGGCGGTGACCCGACCCGCGGCCGGTGGCTGCTGGTGGCGGCTGCGCTGCTGCTGCAGTTCGCCATCGGGGCGGTGTACGCGTGGAGCGTCTTCGGCAAGGCCCTGCAGGCCGCTGGCCCGTTCAAGCTCAACAAGGTGGAGTCGACGCTGCCCTTCGAGGTCACCATCGGCATGATCTTCATCGGCACCTACATCGGCGGCCGGATCCAAGACCGCCGCGGGCCGAGGATCGTCGCGATGGTCGGGGGTGTCATCTACGGTGTCGGCGTCATCCTCGCGTCGTTCGCCCAGAGCCGTGACCAGCTCCCCGTGCTGGTTATCGGCTATGGCGTCATCAGCGGCTTCGGCCTCGGGCTGGCCTACATCGTGCCGATCGCCATGCTGCAGAAGTGGTTTCCCGACAAGCGAGGACTCATCACCGGACTGGCGGTAGGCGGCTTCGGGTTCGGCGCCGTCCTCACCTCACCGATCGCCCAGTCGCTAATCGACGCGAACAAAGACGTTCCGACCAAAGCCTTCCTGCCGCTGGGCATCGGCTACCTGGTGCTCTCGTTGATCGGCGCCGCCTTCTTCCGCAACCCACCGGATGGGTACAGCGTGCCCGGATACGTGGCGGCGACCTCCGGCCGTGTGGTCAACAGCGGCCGTGAGTACACCCAGGGCGAGGCCCTGCGCTCCCCGCAGTGGTACCTCCTGACCGCGATTCTGACCCTCAACGTGACCGCCGGTATCGCGCTGATCTCCCAGGCCGCCGCCAGCGCGACCGACATCGCCGGCTACACGGCGGTCGGCGCGGCCAACGTGGTGGGCGTCCTGGCCTTCTTCAACGGTGGCGGCCGGATCATCTGGGCCGCCCTGTCGGACTACACCGGCCGCATGGTGGCCTTTATCGCGATGCTCGGCCTGAACGGGGCCGCCCTGCTCCTTCTGCCCCACGCCAGCAACGCCGTCCTCTTCTTTATCCTCGCGGCGGTCGTCTACCTGTGTTACGGCGGGGGCTTCGGCACCATGCCGGCCACCGCCGGCGACTTCTTCGGCGTGAAGCACGCCGGGGCGATCTACGGCTTGATGATCATCGGGTGGAGCATCGGCGGAGTCGTCGGTCCCTTCATCGCCTCCGCACTTATTGGCGACCAGAAGAACTACGGACTCGCGTACACCACCCTCGGCATCATCGCCCTCGCCGGGATCCTCCTCGCTTCGGTCACCAAGATGCGCGGAACGAAGCGGTCGTCAGACGAAGGATCGCCCGACCCGTCCACCGCTCAACGCTGATCGGTCGGGGCCAGCGGCGGGGGCGGTCGTCGACAGGACGCACTTCAGCGGACCATGATCGCTGCCGGGCCCCGGACGACGGTCTCTCCGATGACCGGCGATCCCGGTATCTCGCCGACTACGAGCAGCCCGCCGCTCGTCTGCGCGTCCGCCAGGAGAACCAGCTCGTCCTCAGCGACGCTTCCGGTAGACGTCACGTGCGGTCGCACCCAGTCGAGGTTACGACGCGTCCCTCCGCTGACGTATCCGTCGCTCAAGGCTTCACGCGCGCCCTCGAGGTAGGGCACGCTGGCGGCGTCGATGACAGCGCTCACCCCCGACGCTCGTGTCATCTTGAACAGGTGTCCGAGCAGCCCAAACCCCGTCACGTCCGTACCCGCGGTCACTCCGGCCGCCAGCGCATCACGAGCTGCCACGTCGTTCAGCGCCACCATGGAGGCCACCGCCTGGGGGAACACCTCGCCGGTCACCTTATGCCGGTTGCCCAACACACCGACTCCCAGAGGCTTAGTGAGGCTGATCGGCATTCCCGGACGGGCGGCGCTGATCCGGATCAAGCGCTCGGGATCAGCGAGACCGGTCACCGCCATCCCGTACTTTGGCTCCGGGTCGTCGATGCTGTGGCCCCCCGCGACCGGACAGCCCGCCTGACGGGCGACGTCGAGTCCGCCGCGCAGCACCTCCCGCAGTAACTCCAGAGGCAGGACCTCACGCGGCCACCCGACCAGGTTGATAGCCAACAAGGGCTGACCGCCCATCGCGTACACATCGGACAGGGCGTTGGCCGCGGCGATACGACCCCAGTCGTAGGCGTCGTCCACGACCGGCGTGAAGAAGTCGGCCGTACTAATCACCGCCCGTGCGCCGTCGATGCGGACGACCGCAGCGTCGTCGCCATCGTCCAGCCCGACCAGCAGCCCTGGAGCGCTCACCCCGACGAGCCCCGCGACCAGCTCCTCGAGCTCACCGGGCGGCAGCTTGCAGGCGCAGCCCCCGCCGTGTGCGAACTGCGTGAGCCGATGGGCAGCAACAGGCGCTGGCATACCGCAGACCATACCGACGGCCGTCTCCTGTACACGGGCCGCTATCGTGGGCGACGGAGGCGTACAGGAGTCTGGTGGCCCTCCCGGTCTTCAAAACCGGTGTGACCGAGAATCTCGGTCAGGTGGGTTCGATTCCCATCCGCCTCCGCCAGCATTGCCACCGCGGCCACGGCTGATCGCCCTTGCCGCGCATCGACGGCTCCCGGCCGCTGCCTACGATGATGGAGTGAAGCCCCCCGACGAGCGCCGCCAGGTCCCTCGCACGGACGTCGTCCTCGCTGACAAGCGGGTCGTGCAGGCCGGGCTCGGGTTATCAACAAGCACTGTCAAGGCCGCCGTCCGGGTGGCACAGGCGCGGGTCCGCGCGGGTGAGCTGACAGCCGACGACGTCGTCGACCAGGTCCTCGCCGCGCTGCCGCAGGGGGCCACGTCGCTGCGGCCGGTCCTGAACGCCACGGGCGTCGTGCTCCACACCAACATCGGGCGAGCGCCCCTGTCGGCCGCGGCGTTGCAGGCGGTGTCAGCGGCCACCGGTTACGTCGACGTCGAGTTCGACCTCGACACCGGACAACGGGCCCAACGCGGACGAGGAGCCCTCGCCGCCCTGTGTGAGTCTGTCCCCGCCGCGGAAGCCGCCCTCATCGTCAACAACGGTGCGGCCGCGCTCGTCCTGGCCACGACGGCCTTGGCCGCCGGCCGCGACGTCGTCGTCAGTCGGGGTGAGATGGTGGAGATTGGCGACGGGTTCCGGCTACCGGAGCTGATCGCCTCCACCGGTGCACGGCTGCGGGAGGTCGGCACGACCAACCGCACCTCAGCCCGTGACTACGAGGCTGCGGTGACATCGGAGACGGGCTGCATCCTCAAGGTGCATCCCAGCAACTTCAGGGTCGAGGGTTTCACCTCGTCTGCTTCTACCGCCGAACTCGCCACGCTCGGCATACCGGTGGTAGTGGACATCGGCAGCGGGTTGCTCCAGCCGGACTGCCTCCTACCCGACGAACCGGATGCCACAACCGCGCTGGCGGCCGGCGCATCTGCGGTCACCTGCAGTGCCGACAAGCTCCTGGGCGGCCCGCAGGCCGGGCTCATCCTCGGACAGGCGGGGGCCGTCGAGACGCTTCGCCGGCACCCGTTGGCGAGAGCGCTTCGGGTAGACAAGCTGACCCTCGCCGCGCTGGAAGCCACCATTCGGGGTCCGCAGACCCCGACACATCACTACCTTCATGCCGACATCACCCAGCTGAAAGACCGTGCCGAACGACTCGCGGCACCATTCAGCGCGAACGTCGTGCGTTCGGTCGGCGTCGTAGGCGGCGGTGGCGCCCCCGGCCTGACGATTCCCGGGTGGGCCGTCTCCTTCCCCGCCCCATGGGCGGCAGCGCTACGCCGAGGCAACCCGGCAGTCGTCGCACGAATCGAACACCACCAGTGCTTGGTCGACCTGCGCTGCATCCCCCCGTCCTCGGACGAGGATGTCCTGGGCGCCCTGCTTCGCGTCCGTGCGGAGCAGCGGGCGCAAGGCCCCGTGCCGGTCTCGTGATGCACGTCCTCGCGACGGCCGGTCACGTCGACCACGGAAAGTCGACCCTGGTCCGCGCCCTGACTGGCATGGAACCCGACCGGTGGGCCGAGGAACGACGCCGCGGCATGACCATAGACCTTGGGTACGCCTGGACCAGCCTTCCGTGCGGCGGCCCTACCCTCGCATTCGTTGACGTGCCCGGACATCAGCGCTTCATCGGCAATATGCTGGCCGGCCTCGGCCCAGCCCCCGCCGTCCTCTTCGTCGTCGCAGCCGATGAGGGCTGGCGCCGACAGAGCGCAGAACACCTGGCCGCCATCGACGCCCTCAACGTCCACCATGGCCTGCTCGCCGTCACCCGCTGCGACCTCGCCGACCCCGCCTCCGCGCTGAGAGAGGCACAAGCGCATCTCGCCCGGACGAGCCTGGGCTCCGTGGAGGCCGTCGCCGTGTCCGGCGCCACCGGGCATGGCCTCAACGATCTGAGGGCCGCTCTCGGCCGCCTCGTGGCCAGGCTGCCCGACGCCAGGACCGACGGCCGGGTCCGGCTGTGGGTGGACCGCGCCTTTACCGTCCGGGGCAGTGGCACCGTGGTCACGGGAACCTTGGAGTCGGGTCACCTCACCGTCGGCGACGAGCTCGAGCTGCACAGCGCCTCGTGTGCGGAGCGCGCCCCTGGCGCACGCGGGCCCGCTGTTCGGGTACGTGGGCTGCAGAGCCTCGGCCGCAGTGCCCAGCGAGTCGACGCGGTCTCCCGGGTGGCCGTCAATCTGCGCGGCATCGAGGTTCATAAAGTACGTCGGGGCGACGTGCTCGGCACCCCAGGCGCCTGGCGGCCGACCGCCACTGTGGATGCTCGGTTGAGCACCGACGCCGGGAACCTTCCCGCCGCCCTGATGCTCCATGTCGGCACGGCGGTGGTTCCGGCCCGCCTCCGGGCCCTCGACGGCCCGATCGCCCGGCTCACCACCGCGGCTCCGCTACCGCTCCTGACCGGCGACCGCGCGATCCTGCGTGACCCCGCCCAGCAGACCATCGCCGCGGGGGTCCTGGTCCTGGACGTCAACCCCCCGCCCCTGCGTCGCCGAGGGTCGCCCCGCCAGCGGGCCTCTGTCTTGCGAACCGCGGACGGCTCCCGGCACCTCGGCACCGAGGTCGCCCTGCGCGGGGCGGTCCGTCGGACCGACCTGAAGTCCCTCGGTGTCCTGGACGCCGAGGCGGGAGCGGCTCCGGCCGGTGTGAAGGAGATCGACGGGTGGCTACTCAGCGAAACTCAGTGGCACACATGGCAGTCTTCCCTGCTCGCGGCGGTCGACCGTCAGGCGAGGCTCACCCCACTCGACCCGCGTATGACGCTCGAGGCGGCTCGGCGCGCCGTCGGGGTGCCCGACCCCCGGTTGCTGCGGCGACTGGCCGGAGAGGCGGGGCTCGAGGTTCAGGGCGGCCGGGTCAGTCGTCCCGGCGTCTGCCCTGACCTCGGCGCCGCTGAGGCAGGCGTACGGCATCTGGAGGAAAGGCTGTTCAAGGAGCCGTTCCGGGCACCCGAACACGCCGAGCTGGTGACCCTCGGGCTGGGGCCTCGGGAACTGGCCGCGGCGGTCGCGGCCGGACGGCTGTTGCGACTGGCGCCCGACGTCGCCCTGCTGCCGGGCGCACCGGCGCTGGCCATGCGAGCGCTCGCCGCCCTCGACCAGCCGTTCAGCGTAAGCCAGGCCCGTCAGGCGTGGGGGACCACCCGGCGCGTAGCCCTGCCTCTCTTGGCGCACCTCGACGCCCGCGCTTGGACGGTACGCATCGACGCCACCCTCAGGCGGGTGGCCGGCTCCGGTCCGGCTCCGCAGGCCCACCCGACATCTCCGTGACTTAGGCTCTGACCTGCTGTTTCACCGGTTCGCGGTGCCCAGCAGTTCTGCCATGTCGTCTCCTACTCACCTCGAGCGGTCAGTCGCCGACGGGGAGACTCTGCTCCTGTCAGTGTGACGCGAGCCGCTTTAACCGACGTTGGCCAAGGGCGCACACGGCCCCATTGACTTGGTGTGGGTGGACCAGCTAGCCCTTCGCATTGTCGGCAGCGGGGATGGCGGTCAGGACTGGGCCGGGGGTGGCTGGCTGGATGAGTGGGCCGGGGCGGTGATCGACGGCGCGGGCAATGCTCGGGCGTGGTGCGCGAGTCTAGGGTCCGGGATCGTGAACCTGCCCATGAGCGCGCCTCCGTGGTGTGGGTGGACGCCGGCCCGTCCAACACCGCCGCCGCGGGGCGGCGTTCGCGGTGACGTGGGGTGGGGTCGGCAGCGGCTGGTCTTGCCCCGATTCACCCACAGCAAGAACGTGCCATCGAAACGCACGACTCTCGGCATGTGAGGAAGTCTCGGGCTGAGGATTTGGACAAGTTGGTGAGACGCGAGCCCCGACACCTCGGTGAGAACCAGCAGGTCACCGCTCCGCCGCGATGACAACTTCGATGAGTTCCTACACCGCAACAGCTAAGGCAGCACAAGCGTGTGCTCGTTAGTACTGATCCGGCAACGATGGCCAGCGCTCGGGCGCCCACTGCGACCAGGTCGAATGCTCTGGCGGGAGTGGGGAATCGTGATGCCTGAGGAGCCGGGCGTTTTCCGGACAGTGATTCTGGTGGTTTTTATGCTGCCTGGTGTTGTCGGAACCAGTTCTGCTGGGCCTCGTTTGGTGTGATGTACCCGAGGGCCGAGTGGAGACGTTTGTGGTTGTATAGTAGTTCGATATAGCGGGTGATGTCAATGCGTG
>JAABUM010003670.1_pt1 | contig 18447 bp, 16 predicted proteins | sample 5559161 | NCBI WGS metagenome assembly JAABUM01 (sample SAMN10711868, study PRJNA513369) | rock metagenome | isolation source: Antarctica rocks | place: Antarctica: Victoria Land, Siegfried Peak nord | reverse complement strand
TCGCTCAGCCGCTTCAGCCGCTCCTCGACGTCAAAGAAGCCCGGTGCCCTCGCCATCTCGCCGCCTCCAAAACCAGGCAGAGGGAATCAGAAAACTGCGCCCATGGCTAGGTTCTTAGAACCGTCCACCTTCACCCGCAACGAGGACGGCATCTTCCAGGGCTCCATTAAGACGCTCTCGCTCAACACCAAGGTCCGCTTCGTTCCCGCGCCGGCAACGGACAGCGAGAAGGCCCCCGACCTCCGGGCCTACGCGGGCAACAACGGGATCGAGTTCGGGGCCGCCTGGACCAAGCGCACCAAGGACGGGGCGCGGGCCTATCACTCGGTCAAGCTCGACGACCCATCGTTCCCGGCCCCGATCTACGCCAGTCTGGTCGAGGCCACCGAGCCCAACACCTACAGCCTGGTCTGGAGTCGCTGACCCACCACCAAGGCGCCCCGCCACAAGGCGGGCGCTTCCTCCTATCAGCAGTAAGATACGCCTGCTGCTCGAATGAAGGTCGCAGCTGCCGCCGCTGTAACCGTTTGCTCAGCGCGGACCGGCCGGGCGAGACAGCTCAGATCAAGGGTAGGCAATTCTAGTTCAGGTCGGGTCGTCAGCACCCGTCTACTATTTACGGAAGTGGCGTTCCAAGTCCTAAAGCATCCGCTGTGACGAAAATCTTGCGATCGAGCACGGACTTCGGGAGGCCGGGCGCTTGCACTCTCTCGCCCTTGAGCTCACGCGCCGTGACGGTCCCGTTCAACGCAAGCAGGAAGGCGAGCACGTTCTGCTTCGGTGTCATCCCGTACGCTTCCTTCACGGCAGCATCCAGCTTCGCGTGGGCTTGCTTTAACGGGTGCTCCCCGGGCAAATCCATCGAGCGATAGAGCTCGCGCAGCGACATGTTGTGCTTTGTTAGGAGGATCGAGCGCGTCTCGCGCAATCCGACCGCCGCCGCCGCGACCTTCTTGGCAGACCCGAGCGACGGATCCTGGGGCCAGGGAAAGCTGTCCCAAACCGTATTGGAGGTATAGCGAAACCGTTCGGTCAGTGTGGAGCATCGATTCACGAACCACTGCCAATGAGCGCCCGACTGGAGTATCCCGAACGAGTAGTCATCGTCGAATGCAAACACCATTAGAGCATCGTTCGGGCTGATGTTCGTCGACACCAGGCCAAATATCGGCCGTTTCGTCACCCGTCCGCAAACTATGTAACGAGAAAGCGGCTTTATTGCCTCCATCATGTCGTCCCTAGGATACGACATGATCCACCACTTCTTGAGGAAGTTGGCGTGGTGCTTGTTCGTCTTTGACTTTGGATTTTTCTTGAGTGCGGCCTTGTTCCGATCGCTCTCCTTCTTCTCCGCCGCCTCCCGCTGAGGGAGGACGCCCTTCCGCAGCTGACTGAAGGCCACCTCGAATTTCTGCGCCTGCAGAAGGTCCAAGCCCTGAAAGTCGATCACGTACCGTGAGGGGCTAGGATCCCTCTTTCCAATCAGCTGGTTGGCGATCAGGAACGGCCGCAGGACCTTGACGAGCTTTCCCGTCGTGTCCTTCGATATCGCGAGCTCGGCCGCAGCGGCCTTCATCAGGAAGGACTTGTGGCCATGCGTCTGGCCTTGGTAGCAGCCCTTCGCCTGGTTCGCCTTGATCGCCTTGGCGGTGGTGACGTCGAGGTTGAATGACAGGGACGGGCCGATCTTCGGGACCTCCTCAACCCGCTCCTTGGCCTTCCCTCGATTACCCTCCTCCGCGAAGAGCAGCTTCGGGTTCTCGTCCGGCCCCTTCAACCAGTTGACGATCGAGACGTGGAGGTTCGCGTCGCCGGGCCAAGGCATGCTCGACATCGCCTCCGTGATTGTCCCCCCGTTCGCGGTGACGTAATCGAGGCTGGCCGCTCTGCTGTAGTTCTCGCGTATGGTGTTCGTTCCGACGAGACCGGCGCGGTGCCCCGGCCTCAGGTGATCGTGCGCTTGGCGGAACCAGTACGTGCAATAGTCGGCTCGGCCATCGACACCCGGGTACCGGGTCCTGAGGTCGTGGAGATAACCGGGCTCCATCTCGGTCTGGAGTTTGTTCTTACTCTGATATGGCGGGTTTCCGATGATCGCGTCCGTTTGGGGCCAACTCGTGAACAGCGCGTCGCCGCAAATAATGTTTTCGTCGAGGTTGTCCAGCGGCAGCGCCTCGTCTTCTAGGCCGAGATCTCCCTGGCTCAGCTTGATCATGTCCTTCGCTTCTTGCAACGCCAGCTCCTTCGCCAGAACCAGCGTGACCTTCGCGAGATCCGCGCCGAACGGGTCCAGCTCGATCCCGAAGAACTGTCGCGGAGTGACGAGGGCCAGCGTCCGGACCTGTTTCGCGAACTCCTTCGCGCTCACCAGGTCGCCGAGGCGCTGAACGATGCGTAGATCGAGGCGGGCCATCTCGCGATAAGCGACGTATAGAAAATTTCCGCTCCCACACGCGGGGTCGAGTACACGGAACTTCGACAGTTGCGACCGGAGTTCCAGGAGCTGCTTCATAGTGGTCGCGGCTTCGATTCGCTGCCGCCAGGGCCGGACGATCGTCGGACCTACGATCCGCTGGATGTCGGCCTCATGGGTGTAATGTGCACCGAGGGCGTGGCGCTTGGCCTTGCCCATGCTGTCCTGGAACAACGTTCCGAAGATCGCCGGGTGCACCTTCGACCAGTTCTTCGTCGCGGCTCCTGTTTTGTCGGCGCCAATAAGGTCGAGCTCCCCCTTCCTCAACTCGATCGGCTCGATCTTGCTGAACAGGCCGCCGTTGAAATATGGCACTCCCGCGAACCTGCCGGCCTTGGCAGCCACTGGATCGTTCATCTGTCGAAACAGCCCGCCGAACAGGTCGTAGGAAGACTGTCCGTTCTCCTCGCAGTCCCTTACGATCTTGATGACGGTGTTGGCGGGAAGAAGGTCGACGTCCTCGGCGAACATCGCGACGAGAAGCTGGAGCACGAAACGCTGCGCCTGCTCGCGGGTCACCTTCTTGATCGCCCGGCCAACGAGGGTCCGGTATAACTCCGCCATCTGGTCGGCGGCCGCTCGCGACACCACCTCGCGGTCGTTGTCGAAAATTGGCTTGGGATTGCTCGGGAATAGGAAGTTCAGCGCCGTATAGCGGTGCGGGAGCTCCTCCAGCGTGACCTTGTCGACCGGCTCGTCGAGCTGCTTGTCAAAGTCGTAGATCCAGAATTCCTTGAAATTACATAAGATCACGTAGCGCGGTCGGTTCGGGACTGCCGTAATCCAATAGTCAAAAACCTGTTGATAATGTAGGTTGAGCTTCTCGCCTGCCTTCTTCATTTCCAAGAGGACGTTCGGTTTCCATATAAGGTCGATAAACTTCTTGCCCTTACCCACTTTTTTGTCGACCCTAGCCTCAAGCGTTGCACCGGCCTCTAGGTATCCGGCGTGCCCGAAGGCCTGAAAGAGGCGCTCGCAAAACACCTGTGCTTGACCCTTCTCGTCTTTCAGCGGCGTCGCGTACGCGACGAAGACCCTCATTCGATCTACGACTATCGACACTCGACCCTCGCTGAAGGCGGCGTATTCCCAGTGAACTTCATATCAGTGCTCGGTGACCGCCTCCGCGTGACGGCAACCCGCAGTAGCCCTGCCTGTCGGAATATGGCTGTCCATTCCACCAGCCAAGTTGGCGAAAGCAGGATCGCGATATGAGCTGCAACAGCTCTGGCTGTCCAGATCTGCGAACATCCGCTCTCAATAAGGCAGTTAGCTAACAGCAAGGAATCGGGCGTCGCCCTTCGGGCCGGGCTCGTCGGCTGCGCTCGAACCGGCTGCGCCGTTTCGCCCCTGACGGGCTAGATCCCTGACGCGATGAACCCGCGCGCGACCGTCCCGCTCCGGGTGGAGCGGGGCGGTCGAGGGCCGGCCGGGCGCAGTGGCAAGACCAGCGGGAATGAGATCGACGGCACCGCGTCGTCCAGTGATGCGACGGGGACGAGCAGCGCGAAGTCGTCGCTGTTTCGAGCGCGGGCGGCCCGCGCAGCATCTTCGGGCGCCGACCCTTGAAGCGCACGGCGAAGGGCAGCTCGAGGGAGGCCTTGCGGCTACTCTTCTCGGCTTTCGCGGGCTACGTGTTGAGGTGGATCGTTGCGCGACCGAGGCTGTCGAGTGCTATTGAGGCGGTCCGAGCGACACCACGTAGTTCCCGAGGTCTGTCCGGGACAGGCGCTGCCCACGTGCCTCTTGATGGCTTGATCTGGCCAGAGGACGGCTGCGCCTCGATCGCCTCTGCCGCAACGGCGTCCGGGCAACTTTCTTCCCCTGGGATGGCCACCCCACGGCTCAGGCGCCGCGGGGACCCCGACCCGCCCATTCCTCGCGAGGCAAGAAAGCAACCCGGCCGCCATCCTCCGCTGCGCTGCGGGCCTACGGCTGCGTCGTTGATCGCCTCCAGCCTCTTGATCGCCATCGAGGCCGCGATGGGCGCGGCCCGATAGGACAGACAGGAAGAACGACCATGGCGACCATCGGCACCTTCACCAAGTCGAACGACAGCTTCACCGGCGCCGTCAAGACCCTCAGCATCAACGCCAAAACGACGATCAAGAAGGCCGAGAAGGCCAGCGAAAAGGCTCCCGACTACCGCGTCTTCGCCGGCACCGTCGAGTTCGGCGCCGCCTGGAAGAAGACCTCCGGCGAGGGCCGCGAATACCTCTCGGTCAAGCTGGACGACCCGAGCTTCCCGGCTCCGATCTACGCCACCCGGGTCGAGGGCGAGGAAGCCGGCAGCCACACCCTCATCTGGTCCCGCCGCAACGGCGACTGACCCGGACGGCGAACGCCCCGCTCCACCCGGAGCGGGGCGTTCGCGCGCTTGACGGAGACGATCAGGAACCGAGGGCCGATAGATCTGGACGGACCTACCCTGCCACGAGCCCTGCAAGACCGCGCATCGCAATCACCAATCTCGACGAGGCGCCGAGGCGCGCAAAACCATGCGCGGCGTAGAAGGCGACCGCGCGCTCGTCGATGGCGTCTACGACGACCATTGATGACCCGACCGTGTCGGCGCTCGCGTATGCCTTGCGAAGCGCGTGCGCCAGGAGGATTGCGCCCAGTCCCTCGCCTTGCCTTGCCCTGCTGACCGCCAAGCGGCCGAGCAGCGTCGCGCTGACGAGCGGATAGCGGGGCACGTGCTTGCGGGCCGCCTCGGGCACGTCGCCCTGTTCGAGTGAGGTCGCGCAGAGAGTGAAATAACCAAGGATCTCGGTCTCTTGCTCGGCCGCGACCAGCACGAATACGGCGTTGGCCTTGCGGCGCACATCCTGCGATGCCTGCGTCCTCAGATAGCGGTCGAGGCTGTATGCGCCGCATTCAAACCCTTCGCGGTCGTGATACGCGCCGAGCGCCTCGATGCGCAGGTCGGCCGAAGGGTGTTCAGCCACTTATGCCGCGACGCTCGGCCTCGAAAGCGCGCTGCAGCCGCTCGGGCGGCGCGGGCGGATTGACCAGGACATCGAAGAATGTCGCACGCTCCTCGTCGGACAGTACGAGCACTTCATACCGCGCGATCGTGCGCTGCGCCGCCTCGGTCAGCGCCGTCAGGCAATAGTCGGTCAACTTGCGATGCTCGAGCTGGGCGGCGCGCTCGACGAGTTGCTTGGTGGGTTCGTCGACCCGGAAACCCATACGCTCGGCGCGGACCCGGGTCTCCTTCAGGGGTGTGTTCGTAGGGGCCATGCGTGTTCTCCACTGCCTATTTATGTACGTCCCTTGGACGTCAAACGCAAGATCCCTAAGGAGCGGGTGCTATCTCGAGTCTCGGGTCTGCCGCCATGCAGCGAACTTTGAGAAATACACCTCGCTCCAGCGCCGCACGCCGCCGTCGCGCGTCAGCTGAATGACGATGGGCAGCGCCTGCCGGACGTAGCCGATGATCTGGTCCTTCGACAGACCCGCCCCAGACATCAATACCTTCAGGGCGAGCTGCTCGTAGGCCCCCAGGGGCGAGTCGGCGTGAACGGTGGAAAGCGAGCCGGGGTGGCCGCTGTTGATGGCCTGAAGGAAGGTGAAAGCCTCCTCGCCGCGAATTTCGCCTAGGATGATTCGGTCGGGCCGCAGCCGCAGGCTGGCCTCGAGCAGCGACTGTGCGGTGACGCGGGCCGCGCCCTGCTCGCCCTTGGTGGCCACCAGCGGCACGAAGTTGCCTTGCTGGGGCCGCAGCTCGCGCGTGTCCTCGATGGTGAGGATGCGCTCATCCGGCGGGATCGCCTTGAGCAGGGCGTTCAGCGCCGTCGTCTTGCCGGTCGAGGTGCCGCCCGATAGCAGGACAGATATCCGCGAGCGGATAGCGAGCTCGATGAAGGCGCGCCTCTCGCCCGCCTCGAGCAGACGACAGAGCTCTGCGTCGAGCGGCGTGAAGGCGCCCTCTTCCGTGACCGCCATCCCCTCGAACACGCCCATGCGCTCGAAGTCGTCGAGGCTCAGGTCCTTGACCACCTGCTTGCGGATCGCGAAGGCACCGCCGCCGGGTGCCGCGGGCGGCAGCACGGCCTGGAAGCGTTCGCCGCTCGGCAGGGCGGCCGACAGTAGCGGGTGCTCGGCGCTGACCGCCTGGTCGCTGAACGAGGCGACGCGCTCGGCCAGGAACCGCACCGCATTTTCGGTAAGGTCCGGCACCTCGTGCCGTTCCATGCCGGGCCGCCCCAGGCGCTCGACCCAGATCTCGCCGGGGCGGTTCAGCACGATCTCGACCACGTCCGCTGCGTCGAGCCATGGCGCCAACGGCTGCAACGCCCGCCTGACGTGGACGAGCGAGGCCGAGGGTGCCGTCGTCAGCTGTACGGGTTCGGCCAACCTTCCCCTCCTCGGCTCCCCTACCCTCCTGCAACCCTGCTCAGTCCTTGCGGACGAGCGGGCGACGCGCACCATCGACCTCGCCGTCGCTCGACACACGCGCCCTGTCTCGCTTGAGCGCTTTCACCATCTCGCGCACCGGATCGGGGTAGAGGCTGGAGAAGTCGAGGTCCCGGCGCACGAAGATCATGATGCGGGTGCCCTGGTCGACGTTGATGGTCGGCGGGATGTGGAGCGAGTTCTGCAGCGCCTCACCCGCGATGGTGTTCATGTTCTGCGACACGGTCTGGGAAGCGATCTGCTGCCCGTAAGCGCCTTGCGGGTTCGGCTGCGTCGTCGTCGTGGTGCCGGTGGCGGGATCGTAGGTGCTCACCACGCCACCGTAGGTGTTGGCGCCCTGCCCCATGCCGGCCATGAATTGCGAGCCGCCGCCGACGATGGAGAGTAGGATGGCAGAGCCGAAGCGCTGCATGTAGTGCTCGTCGACCTCGCCCGTGAGCCCGGTCCGGCCGATGTCGTCCGTGCCTGTCGAGCCCAGCATGACCGACACGCCGTCGGAGCGCAGCACCCTGGTCCATACGATGAAGACCCGGGTCTGGCCGGTGGCCAGTCCCGACTTGTATTCGCCGATGAGGCGGGTGCCTTGCGGGATCAGCACGCGGCGGCCGTCGAAGGACCACACGTCTTCGCTCGTCACGGCCCGCACCATGCCGGGCAAGTCGGACTGGATCGCGGTCTCGAGCACGCCGCGGATCATCGTGCCCTGGGCCACCAGGGCGTCGATGCGGCGGTTCTGCGTGGCATGGGACATTTCCACGCCTTCGGCCGCCTTGGCGTGGAGGAAGCGCGAGTTGCTGTCGCTGTCCTGGTAGACCTGTTGGGCGCCCTCCCCGCTGTTGGCGGCAGCCGTGCCGACGGCGCCGTTGTCGGCCACCATCATGGGTGACTTCAGGCGCGCCCAGCGGCCCTTGTCCTCATCGTCGCGCCCCGCGGCCCCATCGCTGGTCACGACCTGATCCTCGGGCGGTGGCGGGGGATCGGGGACTGCGGCGGACGGGTTCAGGGGCGGGAAGCTGCCGCCGAGGTCGGCCACCCTGGTGGGCGGGGGAGTGGGAGGCGCTGGCGGGAGCACCGGCGCAGGCTGCGGTGCCGGCGGGGGCTGGATTACGATCCGGCCGAGGTTCGTCGCGGCCGGCCGCGTGTCGACCACTGGGGCGCGGTACTGGGTGGCGCGGAACTCGGCGTCGTCGGCCGACAGCATGGTGCGCTTGGTCAGCGCCCGCGTCGACCAGAACATCCACAGCACGAGCGCGGCCGCCACCAGGGCCACGAGCGCCATCGCGCCCGGCCCCGGGCCGCCCCGCGACCGGGCGAGTTTCGAGGCCGCGTTGTCCTCGAATTCGAGCTGCCGGAACTCCTCGCGCGTCGGCATGGGTTCACCTCTCGATAGCGACATGGCCGGTGGCCGTCTTGGTCAGCTTCTGCGGCCCGAACGGCTCCATGCCGGTGGCATCGGGCTTCGAGGGCCGCAGGTTGAAAATGCAGGTGGCGAGCTCGCCGCTGCGCAACGTCCACTGCCTGTTCACCTTGTCAACCACGAGGAAGCTCTTCTCGCGCCGGTAGTTGACGAGGCTCTCGTGGCGGTCCTTGTCGACGATGAAGATGGCCGGGACCTCCCCTCCGAACTGGAACCAGGTCTTGACGCCGTCGTCGAAGACCGCGACGGGCTTCAGTGCGACGTCGCCCTTGAAGCCGTAATCCGTGTTGGCGTGCCTGACCTTGAAGGCGCGGCGGTTGGGATCATTCACCAGGGCCTGAGCCTCCTTGACGAGGCGCTTGTCCTCGTCCTCACCGGGGTAGGAAAACTTGACCTTGTAGACTTCAGCCTTGCCGGGCTGCTGCTCGTGCGAGCGCAGCGAGAACGTGTAGAGCCGCTGGTCGGTGACGACGTTCATGTCGGTGGCGGCATGGGGCGCCACGGGTTTCAGGAAGATGATGTTGCCGTGCTTGTTAGGCTCGACCCGCCAGGCCAGGCTGTCTCCGACCGCGATGGTCTCGATGTGCTCGGCGTCGCCCAGCACGATCATGGTGGAGATGCCGTAGCTGGCGTCGATCGCCACCACGTTGTTGGCATTGTAGGTTACAGTGCGGATGCGCGGGTCGGCGAGGCCCGGCACCGGTGTTGTTTCAGCCCGGGCAGGCCAGGACGCGATCACTGCTCCGACGAGCACGAGCGCAAGAAGGTGGCCCCGCATCACGGTGCCGCCTTGACGCTGGCGGTCACGTCGGGCGCTTGCGGCGGCAGGACCGGGGCCGGGGCGAGGTCGGGGGTCGCGGCCGATGTGATTGGCGCGTTCGGGGCGGCGTCGGTCGTGGTCGGCGCCGACTCCTGGTCGCGGCGGTATTCGGTGACCTGAAATCCGAGCGGGTTGTCGAAGCGCCACTCGTTGCGCATCGGCGCGCGGGTGTAGTGGAAGCGGATCAGCGCGGCCCAGTGCGAGGTCAGGGTGGAGGTGGGGCTGCGCTGGGCGGTCGAGAAGCGCACCAGCGCGGTGTGCAGGTTCGGGAACTGCACCGACTTGATGGTGATCGCGGTGCGGCCCTCGCGGCCGAGCAGTTTGATCGGGTTCTGCGGATTGGCGGGGCTGTAGAGCTCGACGAGCTCGCGCGATGCGTCGCCCGTCGAGAGCAGCTGCGCCAGGTCGAAATTGTCCTTGATGGTGGGCGGGTCGTAGGTCTCCCGGGCGCGCAGGTAGCGCACCACGTTCATGGACGTCACGGCCTCGTTCTGATCGAGGTCGCCCGGGGCGAGCGGTCGTTTCACCTCGAGGTAGCCGTTGGCCTTGTCGACCTCGATCACGTAGGCCTCGAAGCTCTTCAGGGGCAGCAGCGCCATGAGGCAACCGAGGCTCATCAGCGTGATGGTGGTGGTCACGATGGCGATGAACCAGGCGATCGAGCGCGACCGCTTGACCGAGCGGATGACGTCCCGCTCCCAGGTGATCGCCTCGTGGAAGTAGCGGGCATCGATTGCCGGCGACGTGGACCCGTTGGCTTGCAGCGTCATGGATGTCCTCGAAGGAGAGCCGCGGGGCGCGCCTATCTGTTCTTGAGTTGCTGGTTGATGGCGGTCCGGCGGTCCTGGAGCGCCCTGAACTGGGTGTCGACGTAGTCGCGCCGCACTGCGAGCGCCCTGCCCTCGCGGGTGGAGCCCGTGCTGGCGGCGATCTCGCGATAGCCGTTACGGCCGAGATTGACGACGCGTCCTCCGGACTGGCGCCACGCCATCGCGGCCATGGGAGAGAATCGCGGTAGGCCGAGGTGGCTGCCGCCGGCGATCAGCGCCGACAAGCTGATGGTCTGGGTCATGATGAAGAAGCCGATGAAGGCCGCCAGCACCACGGGGGCGATCTCCTTCAGCGTCGTACCGGCGCTGGCGTTGACGTCGTTCAGGGTCTGGACCGCATCCTTCATGATGGTCAGGAAGAAGCCGAGCAGCGTGTAGACCAGCACTGGCAGGATCACGAACTGCACGAGGGCCGACAGCCAGCCGTGGAAGTAGCGCGACGTGACGTTGAACAGCAGCAGGGTAATGAACACCGGCGCCAGCGACAGCAGCACCCAGAGCATGATCTTGGCGTAGATGACGAGAAAGGCCGCGAAGCCGACGAAGAGTGCTACCGCGACCCAGACGAGGGCGCCGTAGATGTAAGGACCAGCGTTGGTCCAGCCGGCATGGCTGGTGAGCTTGGAGGCAGCGTCGACGCCGGTCAGGTAGACGTTGGACAGCGACTGCTCGATCTGCGAGGCGTCGGTGCCCGTGGTGCCGGAGCCGCCGATGTTCTTCACAATGACGTTGCCGACCGAGGTCGGGATGTCGCTCGCCGCGTTGTAGACAAAGGTCTGGAAGTCGCCCCAGCCGATGGCCAGCGCGTAGATGACCGCGACCCGGAACAGCCGGAACGCCATTGCGGCGCCGCTGCCCCCTCCCCTGCCCTGCCAGAACTGGTAGCCCCAGAAGATGATGTAGAGGGTCAGCATCAGCGTGAACACCGGGCCCATGGCGCTCGACAGCGCCTGGTAGGTGTTCGACGTGAAGTTGTCGCCGAGCGTCTGAACCTTCTGGAACAGCTGGTCGATGATGTTGTTCATCGCAACGGCTCCGTCTTCGGGATCCTGCCCCCGTCGAGCGCGTCGAAGGGCGCGTTGACGGGCCGCATCGGCCCGCAGTCATGCGGGATCGCGGCATAGCTCAGCGCCCCCTCGGTCGCCTCGCAGGGCGCCTTGAGGTCGCTGTGGCCGCATCCGGCGAGGCCCAGCGCGGCGCAGAGGCCGACCATGGCGACGAGCCGGCCAGCCGTCGGCCGGTGCCCGATGGACGTGATCGTCATTGTCCCCCGCATCACTGACCGCCGAACGTGACCTTGGAGGCGTCGAAGCTCATCGCCTCCGCGGTCGAGGACTGGAGCGCGATGTCCTGGGTATTGCGGACGTTTTGGGCCGTGAGCACGTTGTTGATGGAGCCGATCATCTCGTTCATGGTCTGCGAGCCCTGGACGACGAGTTGCGAGTTCTGGTCGATCGAGCCCTTGAGGTCGGACGCCTGGCCGATCTGGCCCGAGGCCGCCTGGAAGGATAGCTGCCGGGTCTGCGAGGCGCCCTGGGTGGCGGCGATCAGGCCGGCGAGAGCGGTCGCGGTATTGACCGCCGTCGTGTAGCTCTTGTCCTGCGTCGTCAACTGGCCGTTGACGAGGCCCGACATGCTCTGGACGAGGCTCAGGCCATTGATGAGGGAGGCGGCCGTCTGGGACGCACCGGAGCCGAGGCTGCCCCAGGACAGCATGCCGGTCGACAGGATCGAGCCGAGGTTCGGGGCTTGAGATACGTTGAAGCCGCTGCCGAGGGCCGAGGAACTGAACTGTCCGGCCGTGCTGGTCCGGTCACCGGTGGTCGCGGTCAGCACCCGCTGGGTCAGCAGCTGGATCTGCTGGTTCGAATGCATGATCGCGAGCGTATTGGCCGCCACCTGCTGGGCCTGCGTCAGGTTGGCGGTGTCGATCACCGGCATCAGGGCGAAGGCCGACGGAGCGGATCCGGTCAGCAGAGCGGCGGCGAGCAGGAACCTTTTCATCATGATCCTCATCGGCTGGCGTTCTGGAATGCGGCCAGGGTCGCGGCGACGGTCGTCGCCGTCGCCGCGGGCGGCACAAGGATCGATCCGGGATGGATCGCGCCGGGAAGGCTGCTCGGTGGGGCGGGCGCCGTGTTCGCGCCAAGAGTAGCGGCGATCGCGATCCCGCCGAGGTAGGCCGCCACGTTGGTGGCACTGTCCGCGACAGGCGGCACGCAGGCGGCGCCCGTGAGGAGGGCGACGCCACAGCTGGAGGGCTGGGTCGGCAGCGTGGGCAAGCCGGGCATCACGGGCCCGGGCTGGACGTCGGTCGCCATGGCGCCCGCGGCCTGGCTCTGCTGCAGCACGGCCTGCACCTGATCGGCTGCGAGGAGGGCGGACCACACGTTCGTGCCGTCGATGCCGCTCTGCCAGAGCTGGATATCGTCGGCGCGGAGGCGAGAGTTGACGTCGACCGAGTCCTTGAGGGTGTCGGTGCGCCCGATGAACGAGGAGCGGGTTTCCAGCAGCGCCGCATTGGCGACCTGCGTGTTCTGCAGGTCGCTCGAATAGCTCGTCGCGCCGGACGAGGTCTTGGCCGGGTCGCCGAGATCGGGAGCTAACGTCGTCGTGGTCTTCAAGGGCGGCATGCTGGCCGCGGTGACGGGCGCCGAGCCGTTCCCGCCGGTCGAGAAGTTGCCCGAGTTCGGCATCTGCCCGGTGGCGGAGTAGTTCGCGACCGCTCCTTTGGCGCCCGACAGGCTGCCCGTATTGTAGTAGCCCTCGACCAGGGCCGAGAACTGGCCACCCGTCATCGAGGTCGAGCCGCCGTTACCGGTGATGGCGCCGGCGCTCACACAATTGGTGGCGGGCGCGTTCGGATTGGCGACGAGGCAGCTCGCGCCGCCGAGGCCCTGCTGATGGGCCAAATAGGCTTCCTCGAAGGTCGGGGTACGGCCGAGTTTTTGGGTCAAACCGTCGACATCGTCGCGGGTCAGGTGCGCCATGGCGTCGGCGTTGGCGCTCGGGTCGAACTTGTCCTGGCCGGGCGCGTATTTCGACCAGGTCGAGTCGATGAACTGGCCGAGCCCGCCCGCCGAGCTGCCGCCCGCCTTGGCATTTGGGTTACAGCGCGACTCGACCACGGCCGCGTTTTCCATGTACTGGCCGGGCAGACCGTATTTGGAGGCGGCGGCGTTCAACGCCGTGATTGAGTCCGAGCGGCTGACCGCGCATTTGAGGCCGCTGCTCGATTCCTTGTGGCCGCTCGCCGAAGTCCTCGTCGAGCCCGTGCTGTCCTTCGCCTGGGAGGCCGGCTGCAGCCGCGCATCGTCCTGCACCGGAATATCGGCCCGCGTTGGCCCCGCGATGGCCAGGGCGCCCGCGACCATCGTGGCCCGGGTCCAGACCGCCCCGACGCCTTCAAAACGCATCCGGGATCGGCTAGAAGATCGTCTATATACAACACGAGGCCGCGTCACGGTGCGGCCTCCGTATAGGGCGACTGCAACCTATGCCGACACTCACCCGAGTCTTCGCAGTTTCCGCCCTCGTGCTGGCGAGCCTCTCTCCCGCGACCGCGCAGGACCGCAACGCCTGCGACGGCATCTATTGCGCGCAGGGCAACGCGGCGTCGGACTATGCGGCCGAGCTGACGCCATTGATGGTTGACCCGTCCAAGACCTGGGAAGAGGTCAAGGGCCGCAACGCGCTCATCATCAAGTATTACCGCCCCGACGGCACCTTTGTCTCGACCAGGACCTGGCCGCAGACGCAATACATGAAGCCGACGCCTGCCCTGCCCGGCCGCATCGCCTTCGCGGGAGCCGGGACGCCGATGGTGGTGCTGCACGGGTTGGCGCCCTGCGCCCGAAAGGGCAGCTTCGACTACAAGGGCGAGCGCTTCAGCTGCGCGACGCTCTGGCAAGACCGTCTGAGCGCCCAGCTCTTCGCCACCCAGGCGATACTGTGCCGCGCCTACGTGGACCAGATCGGCAAGGCGATCGAGGAGGCGACGTGCATCCGCCAGACGTCGGGCTTCGGCCCCGACCGCAGCGTCGGCGGGGTGGTGATCGAGGACCAGCTCGCCGGCTCCGGCATCGTCAGCCTGGCGCGGGACGCGCAAGGGCGCGTGCTGCGCCCCGATCTCGCCCAGGAGGCCGAGCGCGGCGCGGCGGTCCTCAAGGGAGCTGCGCGGTGAGGTGACGGGCCACGGGGCCGCCGGGCTCATGGGCGAAGTTCGCTTGGGGCCACGGCCCGTGGAACGGGCCGGGGAAGCGAAGGGAGGGGCGCCTCCCAGCCGCAGAAGAGCGGCAGCCAATCCTTGGGGTCGTCCCCGACCTCGGCGCGCAGCCGGTCGAGTTCGGCGACGGTCTCGGCGCGGCCCGACAGGACCTTGATCAGGTCCTCCATGCCGTGCAGCCGGATGCGGGCGATGACCGAGTCGCGTCCGTGCTTGATCAGAAAGGCGCGCGACTGCGGGTCGGTGCGCAGGATCCAGTCCATCTCGCGCTCCGACAGGCGGAACGCCTTCATGGTGGTCTCGGTGTCCGCCTTGGGATTGGGGAAGAACAGGTTGGTGGCCGACTGTTCAATAATGGTGTTGGCCACCGGTGAACGCACGATGTCGGCGGCACTCTGGGTGCCGAAGCCGACGATGCCGTTCAGCTTGCGGATGGTCTTCATCTTGTCCTTGATGAACCGCGCGAAGTGCTCGTCCTCGAGCAGGCGCCAGCCCTCGTCGAGGAAGATCAGCGCTGGCTCGCCGGTGAGCAGCTCGTCGATGCGGTGGAACACGTACATGAGTGCCGCCGTGCGGGTGACGGGATCGTCGAGCACGCGCGTCATGTCGAAGCCGAAGACGCTCGACCAGGAGAAGCGGTCCTCCGCGTTGTTGAACAGCCAGCCGAGCTGATCGGGTCGCACCCATTTGTCGAGCCGGGCTTCGAGGTCGTCGTCGCTCGACCGCACGCGGCCGCGCAGCAGCGAGCGGAAGGCCTCGAGCGTGCGCGCCTCCGGCCCGCCCGCGAGCGTCTCGGCGATGGCGGCGCGCACGATCCCCTCCTCCGTCGACGACAGCGCGCGCCCGTCCGGGCGCCGCAGCATGAAGCCGAAGAGCGCGAACAGGAACTCTCGGTTCGGCCCGGTGTCGGGCAGTGCCAACGGGTTGAAGCCGCTGGGCTCGCCGGGGTGGAGAACCTCGTAGCGGCCGCCGAGCGCCCGGATAAAGATCTCGGCGCCGCGGTCCTTGTCGAAGAACACGCATCTCGGCTCGGGTCGAACCCGGAGCGCCTGCGCCATCAGGAACGACAGGGCGACGGTCTTGCCCGAACCCGACGGCCCCACGACCGTGAAGTTGCCCAAGTCGCGTTCGTGAAAGTTGAAGTAGTAGGCGGTCTGGCTCGTGGTCTCGAGCAGCGAGATCGCCGGCCCCCAGTGGTTGCCCCCTGCCCTGCCCGACGGAAAGTTGTGCAGCGACACGAAGCCGGCGAAGTTCTTGGACGAGATCAGGCCACCGCGCGCCACATAGGCGAGGTTGCCGGGCAGCTGTGCCCAGAAGGCGGCTTCCGCATTGAGGTCCTCGCGGATCGAGATGATCGACTGGTCGGTCAGCGCCGCCCCGACCGCGGTGATGCAGCGGTCGACTTCGGGCAGCGTGTCGCCGAGGCACATGACGGTGAGGTGATGATTGCCGTAGATGGCCTTCGAGCCGAGGGGGTCGTTGCGGGCGTCGTTCAGGTGGTCGCTGATCACCGACCCGGCCTGGTCCGCCATGTCGACCTGGCGGCCGACCAGTTCGATCTGCTGCTGGGACGCGGGCCGGTCGACGATGGCGAAGCTCTGCGTCACGACGAGCTCGTGCGGCACCTTCAACAGCCCGTCCATCATCAGCGGACCCGTGAAGGGCGGGTATTCGCGGATCGATACCATTGCGCCGTAGCGGGTGTCGTGCGGGTGCGCGGCGCCCACGAACTCGACCGCGTTGCGGCCGAAGTTGATGCGCTTCATGGCGAGCGCAACGTCGAGCGGCATGCGGGGCAGCCGCATGCCGCGTGGCTTCACGCCGTTGGTGAGCTGCAGCAAGAACTCCAGCGGCTCGCTGTAGAGCGCTCCACCCTCGTCGCGGATGCTTAAAGTCCGGGCGCCGTAATCGCCGAGCAGCTCGCGCACGGCCGTGACGGTGTCGCGCAGTTCCCGCAACTCCTCGAGTTCGCGGGCGCGGTCGCCGTCGGCAGTGCGGCCGCCGAACAGCTTGCCGAACATGCTGTCGGCTGAACCCGCCCTGCCCTGGAGCGGCCGGCGAATGATGGTGAGGTACGGGGCATTGACGAACATGCGGCGTTCGGCAAGCCGGGCCAGATAGCGCCTGTCGAGCTCGGCCGCGAAGGGGCTCGAGAAGCTGCCGTCGAGTTGCGGCTCGACCTCGCGCCGCACGAGGTGGGCGTAGACGGCGTAGCGGCTGTTGCCGAGGGTGCGCAGAAGGTCGTTGCGGCCTTCGAGCTTCGCGTTGATGTGAGCCATGTCGGCCGTCTCGAAGCAAAAGCCGTCGAGCGTCAGCACGGTCAACAGATAGCCGTCCTTGGTGCGCAGCGTCTGATCGTCGACGTGGCGCGTGTAGGGGATGTGTGACGACACGGGCCGCTCGCGCCGCGCCGCGGCGCCGAAGCGCAGTTCGTCAAGGATGGCGCGGGCCACCATCTCGGCTTACGGCCGGTAGGTGTTGATGCCCCACACGCCGGTGGCGCGCGGCGGGCACTTCGACATCTTGACCTGCAGGATCGCGAAGATCCTGTCGTCGCGCAGCGTCAGCACGTAGCCGACGGCGTGGATCGGGAACACCAGCAGACCGCTCAGCAGGTTCTTCGACAGCAGGAACACCACCGCGGTCACGACCATGTTGAACATGGCGTACATGTACGGCACCCCGAACAGGTGCGCGCCCGCGCTGACCGCGCCACCGCCCGCACAGTCGAGACTAAGGCCTTGCGCGTCGAGGCGAACCGCGATGACGCCGAGCGTCTGATGCTTACGGTGCCAGGTCGCGACGAGCCGGTCGCGCCCACCCATTGGTCCTACGGTCAGCTCTGCAGCCTCGTCGGCGCACCCGCGAGCTACATGCGCCAGCTTCCGGCCCCGCTCGCCGGAATCAATTTGCAGCATGGCCTGCTGTCGCACCGGGCCGAGCTCGTGAAGACGCTCGAGGCCGATGACGGCCGGGTCGAGCTGCGGGCGGTCACGGGTCCGGACTACGGCCGCATCTGGGATCACGAGCTCGTCGAGGCGGTGATGCGCATCGCAGGGAACGGCACGGGCGATACGCGGTGGAAGGTGCCCGGCCTGCTGGACTGGTCGACCATGACCCACAACCCGTTCGTGGAAGTGACGAAGGACACCACCACGCTCTACGCATCCGACCGGGACGTCTTCTTGTTCCTGGTCGACGACGCCCATCCGATCGAGGCCGGAAGGCTGCCGAACGGCGATCCCGACCTCTTCTTCCGCGGGTTCTACGCCTGGAACAGCGAGGTCGGCTCCAAGACGCTCGGCATCGCCTCCTTTTACCTCAGGGCGGTCTGCATGAATCGCAATATCTGGGGCGCGGAGGGCTTCGAGGAGATCTCGATCCGGCATTCGAAGTTCGCCGGCCACCGCTTCGCCCACCAGGCCGCGCCGGCCCTGGCGCGCTTCGCCGATAGCTCACCCATGCCGTTCATCGCCGGCATCCGGGCCGCGCGCGAGGCGATCGTGGCGCGGAACGATGAGGACCGAGAGACCTTCCTTCGCCGCCGCGGCTTCTCCAAGCCCGAAACCGAGAAGATCATCGCCACCGTGCTGGACGAGGAAGGCCGGCTGCCGGAGTCGGTGTTCGACTTCGTGCAGGGCATCACGGCCTTGGCGCGGAACAAGCCCCACCAGGACGCTCGCCTGGACCTGGAGGGTCGAGCCTCCAAGCTCCTCGCCAGCGTCGGCTGACCACTTGCCCCGTAGAGCCGGTAATCCGGCTCTACGCCTTTCCGCGCCTGCGGCTCTGCGCCTCTCCGGCTTTCCGTCTTTGCGGCCCATCTCGTCCCTAGAGGAAGAGGTGGGCCGCAGGCTTCGTGACGCGTCAGAAGGTCGAGAGAGAGGCTCCCGGCCGACCCGTCATGGAGAAACACCGTGGCCCAAGCCGCTCAGAAGATCATTCTGTCGTCCTCGCGCGACATCCCGTTCAACAAGCTGGTGCTGAGCCAGTCCAACGTGCGCCGGATCAAGGCCTGCGTGTCGATCGAGGAGCTGGCCGAGGACATCGCCCGGCACACGCTCTTGCAGAGCATCACCGTCCGGCCCGTGCTCGACGCTGCGGGGGCCGAGACCGGCATGTACGAGATCCCCGCGGGTGGGCGGCGCTTCCGGGCGCTGGAGCTGCTCGTCAAGCAGAAGCGCCTGGCCAAGACTGCGCCAATCCCGTGCGTGATCCGCACCGAAGGTATCGGCGAGGAGGACAGCCTCGCCGAGAACATCCAGC
>JAABUM010003668.1_pt1 | contig 18451 bp, 17 predicted proteins | sample 5559161 | NCBI WGS metagenome assembly JAABUM01 (sample SAMN10711868, study PRJNA513369) | rock metagenome | isolation source: Antarctica rocks | place: Antarctica: Victoria Land, Siegfried Peak nord | reverse complement strand
CTTCGCCTTCAACATCCTCAAGGCCAACCAGACCGACACGCTCAGCCAGGACCGATACCGCGCCGGTCTCGCAGGCATCAAAAACCTGCTCTCACTCACCATCGTTCGAAAGCGTTGAACAGCCCTGAGGGCTTGACGGTCTCCCTTCGTCTTGTCTCGCGCATGCCAAAGTGAAACCACACACCTAACAACCCTGGAGAAAACGCAAAATGGCAATTGATGCATACATGTATTTCTATGACTACAACCAGAAATATCTGCAGTCGGAGTCGCAGGTTGACGGGGAGAAGGATGCCGGCCCCTTCTGGGGCCAGTACAAGTTTGCGGACGCGCAAAGCAACAGCGGCATCTTCGAGGTTGAGGATTTCAGCTTCGACATTGAGCAGGTGCTCAGCATCGGCAGCCAAAGCACGGGCGCGGGTGCGGGAAAGGTCACGTTCAACCCGTTCTCGATCACACGCAAGATAGACAAGGCCTCGCCGGAATTCTTTGCGAGGTCCTGCTCCGGCACCTCCTTCCAGAACGTCGTGCTCGGCGCCCGCAAGTCCACGGGCGGTGAGACATCAGGCTCGATCTACCTGGTGTTCTCGTTCAAACTCGTTGCCGTCAAGACCATGAGCTGGTCCTACGACGACGAGGCGCCCAAGGAGACCGTGACCTTCGAATACGGTGGCCTGTTCATCAGCTATCAGCAGCAGGACCAGAACGGCAAGCTGGGATCGCTCCCCAAGGTGGAGAAGGGTTGGAACCGCGTTCAGAACACCGTGGACACAGCATGGGACACCAAAATCGTTCAGAAGTAGCATCTGGACTAGGTTCCTGCGTTGGACTCCCGCGCAGCCCTGCAAAGTGGTGATGTTCGGTTGGCATTGGACCTGCTCAAGGCCGATGTCCGCCGGGCACCTCGCGACGCGCGGCTGCGCGTCTTTCTATTCCAGTTGTTTTGCATCACCGGCGAATGGGACCGCGCCCTGGCCCAACTGACTGTGGCAGGAGAACTGGATCCTGCTGCAGCCGCCATGGTGCAGGCATACGAGGTTGCTATCCGTTGCGAGGTCTTGCGTGCGGGTGTTTTCACCGGGCAGCAAACTCCCATGGTGCTGGGCGAACCCGGTGAGTGGCTGCCGCTTCTGCTCGAAGCCCTGCGCCTCCTCTCGATTGGTGATGCCGCCCAAGCTGCCCGGCTGCGGGATGCCGCCTTTGAGGCAGCGCCGGCAACGGCCGCCATCCATGACGGGCAGGACGCCGAGTGGATCGCCGATGCCGACCCCAGGCTAGGCCCCGTCGTTGAAGCGGTCGTGGACGGCCGCTACGTCTGGGTCCCGTTTGCGCGCATACGCAGCATCCGCATTGACCCGCCCGCCGACCTGCGCGACCAGGTCTGGATGCCGGCCCATTTCACCTGGGAGAACGACGGCACGGCGGTCGGTTTCATCCCGACCCGCTATCCCGGCACGACGACTTCCTCCGACCCGACCCTGCTACTGGCCCGCCGAACCGAATGGGTCGAGCAGGATGGCTGGTTCATTCCCGTAGGCCAGCGCGTGTTCGTGACCGATGCGGCGGAAGTCGCGCTTATGGACCTGCGGCACCTGGAGTTGCGGCCCGGCCCCCTGGCCGACGCCGCCTAGCCCGTGTCCGGTCTGCAAGGGCGCGAACGGCTTCAGCCCTCCGTGCTGGATCGCCTGCTGGATGACGCTCCCAGCCGCAAGAGGGACGGTCCGGACCAGGTATTCACGACCGTCCAGCTTCGCCAGTGCGTGCTGCGGGACCTGACCTGGCTGCTCAACACTTCCAACCTCGCCACGCTGTCGGACCTGTCCCTGACTCCGTTGGTAGCGCGGTCCACGCTGAACTTCGGCATCCCCGGGTTCGCCGGGTTGCTGGAAAGCAGCACCAAGAGCGGCACCCTGGAAGCCGAGCTGGCCGACGCCATACGCGCCTACGAGCCGCGCATCCGTCCGGAGTCCCTGAAGGTTCATGTCCAGGCCGGCCACAACAACGGCTCGGCGACGACGCTGGTGTTCACCATCGAGGGAGAGCTTTGGGCGCAACCGGCCCCGCTGCAGCTGTTCTTGGAGACCACCATCGAGATCGAGACGCGGCAGGCCGTCGTGTCCGAGGTCCGGGAGGCCCGTTGATGGACCCGAACCTGATGCGGCTCTACGAGGTCGAGCTGTCCTACCTGCGCGAGATGGGCGCGGAGTTCGCCGACGAGTTCCCCAAGGTCGCCGGCCGCCTGGATCTGGCCAATACCGAGGTCGCCGACCCGTTCGTAGAGCGGATGCTGGAAGGGTTCGCGTTCCTCACGGCGCGCATCCAGCTCAAGATGGAGGCGGAGTTCCCGACCTTCACGCAGTCGCTGCTGCAGATGGTCTATCCGCACTTCGCCGCGCCGACGCCTTCCATGGTGATCGCCAGGGTCACGCCGTCGGACGCGCTGTCCACCATGCCGGCCGGGGTGCTGCTGCCGAAGGGCACCGAGCTGCGGAGCCTGCTGGGGACCGAGGACCAGACGAACTGCGTGTTCCGCACCGCCCATGCCGTCCACATGCTGCCGGTGACGGTAGCGGAGGCGGAGTACATCGGCGCCGGGGCCGCCGTTGCGGCGCTGGGCGTGCCCGGCAGCAACCTGGCCAAGGCGGCGCTGCGCCTGCGCCTGCGGAGCATGGGCAGCCTGCCGATCAGCAAGATCGCGCTGGACCGGCTGACGCTCTATCTCGGCGGGCCGGAACTGGCGCGGATGCGGCTGTATGAGCAGTTGTCCGCCCAGGTGCTGTCCATCGTCGTGCGGCCGACCGTTCGCCCGGTCCCCTGGCAAGAGCGGCTGCACCCGGCGTCGCTCGTGCCCGCCGGGTTCGAGCCTGAGGAAGCGCTGCTGCCGGCCCTGCCGCAAACCTTCGACGGCTACCGCCTGCTGCAGGAGTACTACGCCCTGCCGGAGCGGTTCCTGTTCTTCACCCTGACCGGCCTCGACCGCGCCGCCATACGCTGCACCGGGACCGAGATGGATGTCATCATCCTGCTCGACAACAGCGAGCCGACGCTGGCCGCGCTCAACCCCGACCACCTGCTGTTGAACTGCACACCGGCCGCAAACCTGTTCCCCAAGCGCGCCGACCGCGTGAACCTGGACGGCACCCGCGACGAGCACCTGGTCGTCCCGGACCGGATGCGCCCGCTGGACTACGAGGTGTTCAGCCTTGGCGCGGTGGAGGGCTTCCCGGCCGATGGCGGCCCGACCCAGCCGTTCCTGCCGTTCTATGCCGCGAGCGACCTCAGCCGGAACCCCGGGCACCGCAGCTACTACATGCAGCGCCGGCAGCCGCACCTGCTCAGCTCGCGGGCGCGGCAGCGCGGGCCGCGGTCAAGCTACGTCGGGCACGACGTGTTCGTGTCGCTGGTGGATGCGGACAACCAGCGCACGCCGCACCTGCTGCGCCAGCTCGGCGTGGACCTGCTTTGCACCAACCGGGACCTGGCGCTGTCCATGCCGGTCGGCAAGCAGCACACGGATTTCACCGTCGTCGTCAACGCGCCCATCGCGTCGGTCCGTTGCCTGGTTGGCCCGACCGCGCCGCGGCCTTGCCGGGCCGACGGCGACCTGGCCTGGCGCTTCATCTCGCATCTCGGCCTGAACTACCTGACGCTGACCGACACCGATGCCGTGCAGGGCGCCGCGGCGCTGCGGGAGCTGCTGCGGCTGTATGTCCCGCCCAACAACACCCGCGCCGCCCGGCAGTTGGAGGGGCTGCTGTCCGTCAAGGCCGAGCCTGTGGTGCGCCGCATCCCCGGCGCCGGCCCGGTCTGCGCCGGGCGCGGTCTACAGGTGCGCCTGGCGATTGACGACACGCCGTTCGGCGGCGCCGGCGGCATCCTGTTCGCGGCGGTGCTGGACCGGTTCTTCGGCAAGTACGTGTCCATCAACGCCTTCATCGAGACGGTGATGACGACGCCGGACCGGGGCCAGGTGATGCGCTGGCCGCTCCGCCTCGGCCGCCGGCCGGTCATCTAGCGATGTCGGCCACGCTGCCGCTGGCGGCCGTTCCGAAGCCGGCCCCCGGCCTGCCAGCGCCCGGCCTGTCCGCGCCCGGCTCGTTCGTCCCGGACGGGCCGGGCGCAACTGGGGCGTTGCCCAACCGTCCGTCTTCCGGACTGCCGGACGCCGTGCTGGCGGCGCCCCACGCTTTCGGCTTCCACGCGCTGCTGCGCCTGTTCGAGGCGTTGCAGGCCCAGCGCCCGCGGCTGGGCCGCAGCGTGCGTCCGGCGCAGGACGCGATCCGGCTGGGCCAGGACGCCAGCCTCGTCCATGCCCCGGCGTCGCTCGCCGGGCTTGTTCCGGGGGAGGACGGGCGCCCGGACCGGCTGCTGGTGCATGTCTTCGGGCTGTTCGGCCCTGACGGGCCGCTGCCGCTGCACATCACCGAGCTGGCGCGGGACCGGCAGCGCAACCACAACGACCCGACGCTGCTGCGCTTCATTGACCTGTTCCACCACCGGATGCTGTCGCTGTTCCACCGTGCTTGGGCGGACGTGCGCCCGACGGTCAGCTTCGACCGTCCGCAGGAGGACCGGTTCGGCCATTACGTCGGCGCGTTGATCGGCCTGTCCACGCCGGGCTTGCGCGACCGGGACGCGATGCCGGACCTGACGAAGCTGCACTTCGCCGGGCTGCTGTCCGGGCAGACGCGCCATGCGGAGGGGCTGGGAGCGATCCTGACGGCGTTCTTCGACGTGCCCGTCCGGGTGGAAAGCTTTGTGGGCGCATGGCTTACCTTGCAAGGTGAAGACCATACGCGCCTGGGCGACGGGGGGCGCACGGCGGCGCTCGGCGGCTCCATCGTGCTCGGCGCCCGCGTCTGGAGCCGGCAGCACAAGTTCCGCGTGGTGTTCGGTCCCTTGACGCTGCAGGAGTACGAGCGGCTGCTGCCCGGCGGCCTCAGCTTCCACCGCCTGGTGCCCATCGTGCGGAACTGGGCGGGCGACGCGCTGGCCTGGGACGTGAATATGATCCTCCGCCGGGACGAGGTGCCGCCGATACGCTTGGGCGTGCAGGGCCGCCTGGGCTGGACCACCTGGCTGATGCCGCGCCCCAGTCCGGACGACGCCGGCGACCTGCACCTGGAGGCCGGGGCGGACAGCCACGCCCAGGCCGTCCACGCCGCGCCCCCCGGCTCCCAGACAGAGGACTGACAGCATGACCGAGATCAGCCGCGCTGCCCTGTTCGGGAAGCTGAACCCGCTCGCCTACCGTTCGGTCGAGAGCGCGACGGTGTTCTGCAAGCTGCGGGGCAACCCGTATGTCGAGCTGGCGCACTGGCTGCACCAGATCCTGGCCGCGCCCGACAGCGACCTGCACCGCATCGTGCGACACTTCCAGCTAGACCCGGCGCGGCTGTCGTCCGACCTGACCGACGCGCTGGACCGGCTGCCGCGCGGCGCCACCAGCATCCAGGATTTCAGCCCGCTGATCGAGGAGGCCATCGAGCGCGCCTGGCTGTATGCGACGCTGATGTTCGGCGTCGGCTAGGTCCGCACGGCGCACCTGCTGCTCGGCATCCTGCGTACGACGGCGCTGCGGAACGCGCTGCTGGCGATGTCCCGGGAGTGGGCGCGCGTGAAGCCGGACGATCTGTCCGAGGCGATCCCGGGCGTGCTGAAGGACTCGCCTGAAGCCGCGCAGGCCGCCAGCGAAACCGGCGTGCAGCCCGGCGAGGCCAGCGGCGCCGTCGCCCCTGCGGCGATGGGCAAGCAGGAGGCGCTGGCCAAGTTCGCCGTGGACCTGACCCAGCGGGCGCGGGACGGCGGCATTGATCCGGTGACGGGCCGCGACAACGAGATACGGCAACTGGTGGACGTGCTGATGCGCCGCCGTCAGAACAACCCGATTCTGACCGGAGAGGCCGGGGTCGGCAAGACCGCCGTGGTGGAGGGCTTCGCGCTGCGGATCGCCCAAGGCGACGTGCCGCCGCCGCTGCGGAACGTCAGCCTGCGCGTGCTGGACGTGGGCCTGCTGCAAGCCGGCGCCAGCATGAAGGGCGAGTTCGAGAACCGGCTGCGCCAGGTGATTGACGAGGTGCAGGCGTCGCCGACCCCGATCATCCTGTTCATAGACGAGGCGCACACCCTGATCGGCGCCGGCGGCGCCGCCGGCACCGGGGACGCGGCCAACCTGCTGAAGCCCGCCTTGGCCCGCGGCACGCTGCGGACCATCGCGGCGACCACGTTCGCCGAATACAAGAGGTACTTCGAGAAGGACCCGGCGCTGACCCGGCGCTTCCAGGTGGTCCAAGTGGACGAACCCAGCGAGGAGAAGGCCATCGGCATGATGCGCGGCATCGCCGGGGCGCTGGAGAGGCACCACAAGGTCCTGCTGCTGGACGAGGCCATCGAGGCGTCGGTCCGGCTGTCCCACCGCTACATTCCCGCCCGGCAGTTGCCGGACAAGTCCGTCAGCCTGCTGGACACCGCCGCCGCCCGCGTCGCCATCAGTCAACATGCCGTGCCCGCCGCCGTCGAGGACACGCGGCGCCGCATCGGCCTGCTGGAAACCGAGCGCGGCATCCTGGCGCGGGAAGCCGAGGTCGGCATCGCCGACGACGCCCGCATGGACGGCGTGACGGCGGCCCTGGAAGCGGCAGCGGCGCAGCTTGCCGCGCTGGAGGCGCGGTGGGAGGCGGAGAAGGGACTGGTCGAACGGCTGCTCGCCCTGCGCGCCAAGCTGCGCGCGGCGGGGCAGCCCGTGGACGCGCCGCCAACGGAGGACGCCCCCCCGGACCGCGCCGCGCTGCTGGCGGAGCTGGCCGGGGTGCAGGCGGAGCTTGCGGCGCATCAGGGCGAGTCGCCGTTGATCCTGCCCAGCGTGGACCGCCAGGCCGTCGCGGCCGTGGTGGGCGACTGGACCGGCATCCCCGTGGGCCGCATGGTCCGCAACGAGGCGGAGTCGGTGCTGAACCTGGCCAGCACCCTCGCGCGCCGCGTGGTGGGCCAGGACCACGGCTTGCAGATGATCGCCCGCCGGGTGCAGACCTCGCGCGCCGGCATGGACAACCCGGTGAAGCCGGTTGGCGTCTTCATGCTGTGCGGCCCGAGCGGCGTCGGCAAGACCGAGACGGCGCTGGCCATTGCGGAGGCGCTGTATGGCGGCGAGCAGAACCTCATCACCATCAATATGAGCGAGTTCCAGGAGGCGCACACCGTCTCGACGCTCAAGGGGGCGCCGCCGGGCTATGTCGGGTATGGCGAGGGCGGGGTGCTGACCGAGGCAGTGCGCCGCAAGCCCTATTCGGTCGTATTGCTGGACGAGATCGAGAAGGCGCACCCGGACGTTCACGAGATCTTCTTCCAGGTGTTCGACAAGGGCGTGATGGAGGACGGGGAGGGCCGCTCCATAGACTTCCGCAACACGCTCATCATCCTGACCAGCAACGTCGGCACCGACCTCATCATGGGCCTGTGCCGCGAACCCGACCTGATCCCGGAGACGGAGGAGATCGCAAAGGCGCTGCGCGAGCCGTTGCAGAGGGTGTTCCCCCCGGCGCTGCTGGGACGGCTGATCGTCATTCCCTATGTGCCGCTGTCGGACGACGTGCTGCGCGGCATCATACGCCTACAGCTCGGCCGCATCGCGGCGCGGGTCACGGCGACGCGCGGCATCCCGTTCACCTACGACGAGGGCGTGGTGGACCTGATCGCCGGCCGCTGCACGGAGCCGGAGAGCGGCGGGCGCATGGTGGACGCCATCCTGACCAACACGATGCTGCCGGACATCAGCTCCATGTTCCTGAACCGGATGCTGGCGGGGACGGCAGCATCCCGGGTTGCCGTGGGCGCGGACGCTGCCGGGTTCACCTATGACCTTGGTTGATCTTCCTTGGTTTGACAGCGGGTTGTTCCGGCCGGCACGGATGACTACGTTGGCAGTGCAGCAGGGGCGTTGCCGGCCTGCCGCGTCCTGGCGGGCACGCCGGGTCAAAGCAGCGGTTCAGCGAACCATTTCGCAAGGGGCGCGTTCGTCTTCCTACCGTGCGGCCAAGAGCGCCGCGTTGCTGCCGAACAAACACCGAAGGGAAACCGTCATGAAGATTTTTGCACTTGCACTTGCCATCCTCGGCCTCGCCGCCGCAACGCCAGCGATGGCGCAGACCACGCAGCGTCCGGACACCGGCAGCATGGCCTACCCGACCCCTTTGCCGCAGGGCAACATCGGGACGACCGTCGTCGGGCCGCAAGCGCCGGACACGGGCAACATGGCTTATCCGGCCCCGCTGCCACAGGGCAACGTGACCGGCAACACCACGGCCCCCCGTGCGGCCGATACCGGCAGCATGGCCTATCCGGCCCCGTTGCCGCAGGGCAACGTCGGTACGACGACGGTCAAGTAGGGCGCTGGGCGAACCAGCGCCGCTTGTCCTGACCCGGACGATTGGCGGCACCTCGGGCCGGCGACGCCGGCCCGAGGTGCCGTTGCATCCGCAATGAGAAGCCGAACCTTCATCCGGTTGGACCGCGTTCTTTCCAAGGTGCGAGCGGGCAAGCACAAGTGTCCTCGCGGGCAGGATGCCAAGGTTCATCCACCGCTCGTTGCCGGCAACCAGCGCCCGCTTTCACGCTTGATTGTCGAGCAGCTGTTCAGCCGTGTCGCCGGTGCCGCGCCGGTCGGGGGTAACGCGCTCCGGCTCTTGCAGGACGGAGAGCAGAACTACGGCGCCTGGCTCGCGGCAATAGCGGCGGCCCAGCATCACGTTTATTTCGAAAACTACATCTTCCGTGCTGACCCGGTTGGACACCGCTTCGCCGACGCCCTGGTTGCGAAGGCGCAAGAGGGTGTGCGCGTCCGGGTGCTCTACGATTGGATGGGCTGTCTCGGCCAGGTTCCGAGAGGCTTCTGGCGCCGCTTGCGCGATGCCGGCGCCGAGGTGCGGTGCTTCAACCCGCCGCGTCTGGACAGTCCGTTTGGCTGGCTGAGCCGCAACCACCGCAAGACCGTTTGCGTGGATGGCGAGGTTGGGTTCGTCGCAGGGCTGTGCGTCGGCCAGGTTTGGGTAGGCGATCCGAGCCGCAGCCTGCCGGCTTGGCGCGATACGGGCGTCGAGATGCGCGGGCCGGCAGTGGCCGACCTAGAGGCCGCATTCGCCCAAAGCTGGGCTGGAGCCGGGGGCACGTCGCCCGAGCGTGACCCAAGCCACGACCCGGGACCTGGCGATGTGGTGCCGCCATCGCCGGCCGGGTCCGTGACCCTGCGCGTGATCGGCAGCCGCCCCAATACGATGGGGCTGTATCGCTTCGACCAGTTGATCGCCGGCATGGCCCGCCGCTCGCTTTGGCTGACGGATGCCTACTTCGTCGGCACGACGTCCTACGTCCGCGCCCTGTGCGACGCCGCGGCGGACGGGGTGGACGTGCGCCTGCTGGTGCCGGGCGCATCGGACATCCCGGTGGCGAAGGCGATGTCCCGGGCGGGCTACCGCGCGCTGCTTGAGGCGGGCATCAGGGTCTATGAGTGGAACGGCCCCATGCTGCACGCCAAGACCGCCGTGGCGGACGGCCGGTGGGCCAGGATCGGGTCGAGCAACCTGAACATCGCGAGCTGGATGGGCAACTGGGAGCTGGACGTCGCCGTCGAGGACGAAGGCTTCGCTGCCGAGATGGAGCGCATGTTCGAGCGGGACCTGCAAGGCGCGACCGAGATCGTGCTCGACCTCGGGCGGGTGCATTCCACGCGTCACCGGACCGGGCCGGCCCGGCGTGGCAGCCCCGGGCGCCTCGCCGCTGGGGCGGTCGGCCTGGGCAGCGCGGTCGGCGCGGCCATCACCAACCACCGGGCGCTTGGCCCGGCGGAAGCCAAGGTCATGGCGTTCGGCGGCGGCATCCTGCTGGCCCTCGCCGCCGTGGCCATCGCGGCACCGCGCTTGCTTACCGTTCCACTCGCCTTGCTTGCTGTCTGGATCGGGGTGACGCTGCTGGTCCGTGCCTGGCGGCTGCGGCTGTCCCGCGCCGTGCCGCCGCCTGACCCGTTGCCGACAGGGAACCCACATGCCGCTCCGGCGAACCCGCACGCCCCAGGTATCACGCTCGACGACGCACCAGGCGCACTGGGGGACCACTCGCCCGCCTCGCGATCCCATGGTGAAGATCGTAAGCTGGAACCTGCTGCGCCTGACCGGCGCCAGCCTTGATGACGTGGCCCGCCTGGCGCAGCGCGAGCGCCCCGACCTGCTGCTGATGCAGGAGGCGACGCAGCGCATAGACGAACTGCCCTCCCGCATCGGCGGCACCTATGCCCGGGTGCTGCTGCCGGGCCGCATCCATGGCCTTGCCATGTGGAGTCCGGTGCCGCTGCCGCCGCCGCAGATCGTGGTGCTGCCGGCCGGCGCCCTGTTCGAGCGCGTGTGCCAGGTAATGGACCTCGGCACATTCTCGGTCGCGAACGTGCATCTGTCGCATGGTCAGTTGCTGAACCGCCGGCAACTGCGCTGCATCGCGCAGGCGCTGCCGCCGCGGGCTGCCGTGCTGGGCGACTACAACCTGGTCGGCCCGGCGATGCTGCGCGGCTTCCGCGACGTGGGACCCAGGGAGCCGACGCACAACTCCCTAGACATGCTGCCGCTGCGGCTCGACCGCTGCCTGGTGCGCGGCCTAATCTGCGTGGAGGCGACGGCGCTGGTCCGGGAGGCGTCGGACCACCGGCCCATCGTGGTGCGGCTGGGCACAGCGGAACAGCGCCTGGCCCGCGCGGCCTGACGAGTAGGGGAACAACGGCATGGAATACCGCAACCTTGGGCGCAGCGGCCTGCGCGTCTCGCCGCTGTGCCTGGGCACGATGATGTTCGGCGGCCCGACCGACGCGGCGACGGCGGAGCGCATTATCGGCGGGGCTGCCGACGCCGGGGTGAACTTCATTGACACCGCCAACGTCTATGAGGGCGGCGAGTCCGAGCGGATCACCGGCCGCGCCATCGCCGCCCGCCGCGGCTGGTGGGTGCTGGCGACCAAGCTGGCCAACGCCACGGGACCGGGACCCAACGACGGCGGCCTGTCGCGACGCCACGCCCACGACGCCGTGGACGCCAGCCTGCAGCGCCTGGGCACGGACGTGATTGATATCCTGTACTTGCACAAGGAGGATCACGGAACCCCGTTGGAGGAGACCGTGCGGGCGATGGCCGATCTGCTGGCGGCGGGGAAGATCAGGTATTTCGGCGTGTCCAACCATCGCGCCTGGCGCGTGGCCGAGATCTGCCGGCTGTGCGACCTCGCCGGCATCGGCCGGCCCGTGATCAGCCAGCCCTACTACAACGCCATGAACCGGATGCCGGAGGTGGAGCACCTGCCGGCCTGCGCCCATTTGGGCCTGGGCGTGTTCCCCTACTCGCCGCTGGCGCGCGGCGTGCTGACCGGCAAGTATCGGCCCGACACTGCCCCGGCGGACGGCACGCGCGCGGGCCGGCAGGACAAGCGCATGATGGAAACCGAGTTCCGGCCCGAAAGCCTGGCGATCGCCGGGACGCTGGCCGACCACGCGCGGGCGCGGGGCATCACGCCGGGGCAGTTCGCGCTGGCATGGGTGCTGAACAACAAGCTGGTCACGGGCGCCATTGCGGGGCCGCGCACAGAAGAGCACTGGGCTGATTACATCGGCGCACTTGACTATTGCTTCACTGCGGAAGATGAAGATGTCGTGGATGGACTCGTTCCAGCGGGCCATCCCTCCACACCGGGCTATACCGATCCCGCTTATCCCCTTGAGGGACGCATTCCGCGGGACGTTTCACAAGCCTGACGCAGCTGTTGCAAGACGCCGCCACCGGCCCGCGCCACCCATTTCAGCGATGCCAGAGAGAAATGTCGGATCGAAACAAACCCGTGCCAACCCCCGCCAGCGACAGCCAGGCAGACGAAACCCAGATGCGGCGCGCGCTCGGCCTGCAAGGCCCGGGACGCTCCGCCCCGCAGCAGCAGCGCCCTGAACAGGCCCGTGCCCGGCACCGCTTCGTGCAGGATGGCGGTGTCCCGGTCGTGATGCTCAACCGCTCCGACGACCCAACCACGCCGTTCAAGGCGCGGGTGTCCGAATTAGAAGCCGCGCTGGAAGCGGAGCGTGCCGCCCATGGCGGCACGAAGCGCGCCCTGCAAGAGACCCAGGCCGCGGCGCAGGCCTTGCAGACCCGTCTGATGCACGCCGAGCTGTCCCATGATGACGCCCTTGCAGCGGAGCGTCAGGCCCGTGAGGCCGCGGAGGTCGCACGCCAGCAAGCCTTGTCCCGCACGGTGCCCGCGCCACAGGCCAAGCCGGCCCGGCGCAAAGCCGCCCCATCGGTCGAGCGGGAAGCGCAGCCGGTCAAGTGGTGGCTGCCAAATTATAACGCGAAGACTCCATAACAGTCCCGCCTGCGCCGCGGCTCGGATGAGACAGGGCCGGTTTGCGGCGCCCGGCCTGAAACCGCCCGGGATCGTCTCCCTCGTGAAATGCAGCCACCGCGGCGCATCGGTTGCCCCGACACTTGTGGCCATCACAGGCGGGGTGCCGCAACTGGCAAGAAGGCCGGCGCGCGGCATCGACTGCGGGAAGCTTGCTTTGGCATGACCACACCTGAGCCATCGGGCAAAGCCCAGGTCCACCCGCTTGACGGCCTGCTCGTGCTGTCGCTGGAACAAGCAGTCGCAGCGCCCTATTGCAGCTCCCGCCTAGCGGATGCCGGCGCGCGCGTCATCAAGGTGGAGCGGCCGGAGGGCGACTTCGCCCGCGGCTATGACAAGGCTGTCGGCGGGCTGTCCAGCTACTTCGTCTGGCTGAACCGCGGCAAGCAGAGCCTGGCCGCCAACATCAAGGACCCGGCCGACGCCGCGCTGCTGCATCGCATCCTGGCGCGTGCGGACGTATTCATCCAGAACCTCGCGCCCGGGGCCGCGGCCCGTGCCGGCCTTGGGTCCGAAGAGCTGCGGCAGCGCCATCCCAGGCTCGTCACCGTGGACATTTCGGGCTACGGCGCCGGGCACGGCGCCGCGGGCATGAAGGCGTATGACCTGCTGGTGCAGGCGGAAAGCGGCCTGGCGTCCATCACCGGCCATCCCGCCGGGCCGGGCCGCGTCGGGGTGTCGGTCTGCGACATCGCGTGCGGCATGTCGGCCCACGCCGCGGTGCTGGAGGCGCTGATCGCCCGCGGCATCACGGGGCAGGGCGCACGGCTGGAGGTCAGCCTGTTCGACGGCATGGCGGACTGGATGAACGTGCCGCTGCTGTACTACGAGGGCACCGGGGAGGCGCCGCAACGGGTCGGCCTGGCGCATCCCTCCATCTGCCCCTATGGCGCATTCGGGACGGCAGACGGGCACCTAGTGCTGATTTCCATCCAGAACGAGCGGGAATGGGCGCGCTTCTGCGAGGTAGTGCTGGGCGAGCCGGAACTGCCGTCCCAGCCCGGCTTCCAGGACAACATGGCCCGCATCGCCAACCGCGCGGCAGTGGACGCCCGGGTCGGCGCCACGGTTGGGCTGCTGACGCGCGACCAGGCAGCGGCGCGGTTCACGGCGGCAGGGACAGCCTACGGCTTCGTCAACGGGGTGGCGGACCTGGGCGGCCATCCGGCGCTGCGCCGTGCCAGCGTCGGCATCCCCGGCGGCACCGCTTCCATCATCGCGCCCCCCGCAATCCGCGACGGTGCGCCGCCGCAGCTTGGGCCGGTGCCCGCGATAGGGGAGCATAGCGAGATCGTCCGGCGCGACTTCGGCTGAACGGCAATGCCGCCGTGCGGCGGGCGCGGCAGGGGAGGACAGGCCACGAGGCTCAAAGGCAAGGTTGCCATTGTCACCGGCGCGGGCGGCGGCTTCGGCGAGGCTATCGCGAAGCGACACGCGGCGGAGGGCGCCAAGGTCATCGCCGGGTTGACGATGGGCGCACGGTGCAGCTTGCTGCGCCGGGCGCAGGATGCACCGTGATCCACGATGACGGCCGGGCCGTGCGCGCCCGGCGAGGAGGCTGACCATGGATGGCATGTTCGTTCCCAACGACGCCCACGCCGAAATCCGGGAGGGCATCGCGCGGCTATGCGCCGGCTTCCCCGGCGAATACTGGCGCAAGCTGGACGAGGTGCGCGGCTACCCGACCGGGTTCGTACAGGCGCTGACGGAGTCTGGATACCTCGGCGCGCTGATCCCGGAGGAGTACGGCGGCGCCGGGCTGCCGCTGTCGGCGGCGGCGGCGATCCTGGAGGAGGTGCAGCGCCAGGGCTGCAACGCCGGTGCCTGCCACGCGCAGATGTATATCATGGGCACCATCCTGCGGCACGGCAGCCCGGCACAGAAGGCGGAGTACCTGTCGCAGATCGCCGATGGCAGCCTGCGCCTGCAGGCGTTCGGCGTGACCGAGCCGACCAGCGGCACCGACACCACGGCGCTCCGCACCACCGCGCGGCGCGACGGCGACGAATATGTCGTCAACGGCCAGAAGCTATGGACCTCGCGCGCCGAGCACTCCGACCTCATGCTGCTGCTGGCACGCACGACGCCGCGCGACCAGGTTGCCAAGCGCACGGACGGCCTGAGCACCTTCATCGTGGACATGCGGGAGGTGGCGGGCCGCGGCCTGACCATCCGGCCGATACGCACGATGATGAACCACAACTCCTGCGAGGTGTTCTTCGACGACATGCGGATACCCGCCGCCAATCTGGTCGGCGAGGAGGGGAGGGGCTTTCGCTACATCCTGTCCGGCATGAACGCCGAGCGTATCCTGATCGCCGCCGAGTGCGTGGGCGACGCCAAGTGGTTCATCGAGCGCAGCAGCGCCTATGCCCGGGACCGCCAGGTGTTCGGCCGGCCCATCGGGCAGAACCAGGGCGTGCAGTTCCCCATCGCCAAGGCTTACGCCAACATGCGCGCGGCGGAGCTGATGGTGCATGAGGCGCTGCGGCTGTACGAGTCCGGCGCTAACCCCGGCGCCGAAGCCAACATGGCGAAGATGCTGGCCGCCGACGCCTCGTTCGAGGCCGCCAACGTCTGCATCCAGACCCATGGCGGCTTCGGCTTTGCCGAGGAATACGACATCGAGCGCAAGTTCCGCGAGACCCGGCTCTACCAAGTCGCGCCGATCTCGACCAACCTGATCCTGTCCTACCTGGCGGAGCACGTTTTGGACCTGCCACGCTCTTATTGACCTGACGGGATGGCAGGACGTGCCCCCGTCCTGCTCAGCCGTCGTTGCGAGTCGCTTGCGGCGTGGCGGCCCACGGGGGATGCTGCGCTGGAGACTCCTGGATCGCCGCGTTGCCGCGTTTCGCGCAACGGCGGCGTTCCGGGACAAGCCGGCAGCCCGCCCAGACGGCCACAAGGCCGCGCCCACCTCGGAGGACGCCCACCATGATCGCCAAGCGCACCCTGCTGCAATCCGGCCTTGCCGCCACCCTGGCCGCCGCTGCCGGCCAGGCGTCGGCCGATGCCCCGATCATCATCAAGTTCAGCCACGTCGTCGCGCCCGATACGCCCAAGGGCAAGGGCGCCGACCGCTTCAAAGAGCTGGCGGAGCGCTACACGGAGGGCCGCGTCAAGGTCGAGGTCTATCCCAACTCCCAGCTCTACAAGGACAAGGAGGAGGTCGAGGCATTGCAGCTCGGCGCGGTGCAGATGCTGTGCCCGTCGCTGTCCAAGTTCGGCCCACTGGGCGCCCGCGAGTTCGAGGTGTTCGACCTGCCCTATATCCTGCCGGACAAGGCGGCGCTGCGCCGGGTCACGGACGGGGCGCTGGGGGCCAAGCTGTTCCGCAAGCTGGACACTAAGGGCATCACCGGCCTGGCCTACTGGGACAACGGCTTCAAGGTCATGAGCGCCAGCAGGCCGTTGCGGGAGGTCGCCGACTTCCGCGGCATCAAGATGCGGATACAGTCCAGCAAAGTGCTGGAGGCGCAGATGAAGGCGCTGGGCGCGCTGCCGCAGGTGCTGGCGTTCTCGGACGTTTACCAGGCGATGCAGACCGGCGTGGTGGACGGGGCGGAGAACACGCCGTCCAACATGTATACCCAGAAGCACCATGAGGTGCAGAAGTGGGCGACCCTGTCCGACCATGGCTACATCGGCTACGCCGTGATCGTGAACAAGAAGTTCTGGGACGGCCTGCCCGGCCCCATCCGGGACGCGCTGACGAAGGCCATGCAGGAGGCGACTGCGTTCACCAACGAGTCCGCCCAGCGCGACAACGACGACGCCATGGCCGAGATGCGGCGCGGCGGGCGCATCCAGTTCATCGAGCTGACGCCGGAGCAGAAGACGTCCTGGCGCCGCGCGCTGGAGCCGGTGCAAGCGGAGATGACCAGCCGCGTCGGCAAGGACACCATCGAGGAGTTCCGGCGGGAGGCAGGGGTCAGCTAGTGCCGGCGGCCCGTCCCCTGGCCCTCTCGTTATTGCGGAGCGTGCGGAACCGGGGCAGTCCAGGGGCGCCAGGCGCAATCCTGCCAGCGCCTGGGTTGCCGCGCCGCAAGGGCGGCTCGCCATGACGGCGCATTGACTCAGATGGCCGCCGGCAACACCCCGCTGCCGCTCCGCATCCTGGACCGGCTGGAGGAGGCGCTGATCGCCAGCCTGATGGCGGGCGCGACGCTGCTGATCTTCGCGTCCGTCGTGCAGCGCTACGCCGCGGGCACGGCGCTGCTGTATCCCTACGCCCGCGGCATAGACCTGACCTGGGCGCAGGAGCTGTGCATCTTCATGTTCATCTGGATGGCGAAGTTCGGCGCCGCCTACGGCGTGCGGACCGGCATCCATGTCGGCGTGGACGTGCTGGTGCGAACGCTGCGCCCGGCGCGGCAGCGGGCAGTGGTGATGTTCAGCCTGCTGTGCGGCGCCGGGTTCACGGCGGCGGTGGGGACGATGGGCGCCAGCTTCGTCTGGGGCCTGATGGGCACCGACCAGACGACGCCGGACCTGGAGTGGCCGAGCTGGGTCATTTACCTGTGCATCCCGCTCGGCTCCTACCTGATGTGCTTCCGCTTCCTGCAAGTCGCCTGGACCTATGCGCGCGGCGGCGAGCTGCCGCACCACGCGCCGGGCCGCGTGGAGGGCGTGGACGACACGGCGGAGGCGCTGGAGGCCGCCGAGGCGCAGATGCGGCAGCCGGCCCGGTGACGGCCGCGCTCATCTTCGGGCTGCTGATCGCGCTCATGCTGACGGGGATGCCGATCAGCATCGCGCTGGGCACGACGGTGCTGCTGTTCCTGTTCACCATGACGCAGGTGCCCATCGAGAGCGTCGGCCTGAAGCTGTTCACCGGCCTCGACAACTTTTCGATCATGGCGATCCCGTTCTTCATCCTGGCGGGCACCTTCCTGACGCACGGCGGCGTGGCCCGGCGGATGATACGCTTCACCACCTCCCTCGTCGGGCACTGGCCCGGCGGCCTGGGCCTGGCGGCGGTCGCGGCCAGCGCGCTGTTCGCGGCGGTGTCGGGGTCCAGCGTGGCCACCGTCGTGGCCATCGGCTCGATCATGCTGCCGGCGATGGTGGACCACGGCTACCCCAAGGGGTTCGGCGCCGGGGTCATCACCACGTCGGGGGCGCTGGGCATCCTAGTGCCGCCGTCGGTGATCCTGGTGCTGTACGGCGTGTCCACCAACACCAGCATCGGCGCGCTGTTCATGGCGGGGGTGGTGCCGGGCCTGATGCTGGCGTCGCTGCTGGCCGGGCTGACGGGGGTGATCGCCTGGCGCAAGGGCTACCCGCGCATGGCGACCGCGACCTGGCGGGAGCGGTTCACGGCATTTCGAGAATCGTTCTGGGGACTGGCGCTGATCGGCATCGTGCTGGGCGGCATCTATGGCGGGGTGTTCACGCCCACCGAGGCGGCGGCGGTCGCGGCGGTTTATGCCTTCGTCATCGCGGTGTTCGTCTATCGGGACATGGGGCTGCTCGACGTGCCGCGCGTGCTGCTGAACGCGGCCAACACCAGCGCGATGCTGCTGTATATCATCACCAACGCCGTGCTGTTCTCGTTCCTGATGACCAGCGAGAACATACCGCAGGCGATGGCCGCCTGGATCATCGAGCGGCACTTCGAGCCTTGGGTGTTCCTGCTGGTCATCAACGCCGTGCTGCTGGTGGCGGGCAACGTGATGGAGCCGACCTCAATCCTGCTCATCATGGCGCCGATCCTGTTCCCGATTGCCAAGGGGCTGGGGGTGGACCCGGTCCACCTGGGTGTGCTGATGGCCGTCAACATGGAGGTCGGGCTGTGCCACCCGCCGGTGGGGCTGAACCTCTATGTGGCGTCCGGGATCGCACGGATGGGCATCACCGAGCTGACGGTGGCGGTGTGGCCGTGGCTGCTGGTGATGCTGGGGTTCCTGGTGCTGGTGACTTATGTGCCCGGCATATCGCTGTGGCTGCCGCGGTCGCTGGGATTGTAGGGGAGCCTGCTCCTGCTCCCTCTCCCTCCGGGAGAGGGCCGGGGTGAGGGAAGCCCCAC
>JAABUM010003667.1_pt1 | contig 18452 bp, 15 predicted proteins | sample 5559161 | NCBI WGS metagenome assembly JAABUM01 (sample SAMN10711868, study PRJNA513369) | rock metagenome | isolation source: Antarctica rocks | place: Antarctica: Victoria Land, Siegfried Peak nord | reverse complement strand
CATTGCTCAACCGTTGAGGGCGAAGTTGTCGCTACGCCGCTGGGAACTGGTCGGAGGAGCGCTGGATTTATCGGGTTTCGCGCACGTTCACGCGGGCTGGGCCAATTCCCTCGCCGATGTCGCGCGCGCGGCGGCACGGAAGAACGGCATCAGTTGGAGTTTTTCGGCGCACGCGCGCGATTTGTGGGTCGAGGGCGGCGACTTGAAATCGAAGCTCGCCTCGGCTCACTTCGCGTCGAGTTGCACGCGCGCGGGATTTGAATACCTGCGCGGTTTTGGCGACAACGTGATTTACGCGCCGCACGGACTCGAAATCGCGCGTTATCCGTTTCGCCTGTGGCGTTCAAGCGGCGGGATACGCGTGGTGGGCGTGGGGCGATTGGTCGAGAAAAAAGGCTGGCTCGACTTGATCGCGGGTTTGGAACTGTTGCCACCCGACCGCTCGCTGGCGCTGCAAGTCATTGGTGACGGGCCGCTCAAACCCGAACTTGAACGCGCCCTCCAAGCCGATGGGTTTCGCGGCGTCGGCACGCTTCGCGGAGCTTTGCCGCACGAAGAAGTCGTGAAAACCATGAGTCGCTGGGCCAACTGTTTGGTTTTGCCCAGTCGCCGCACGCGCGAAGGCGACCGCGACGGACTCGCCAACGTGTTGCTCGAAGCCGCCGCGCTCGGCCTGCCCATCGTCACCACAAACGCCGGAAGCGCAAGTGATCTGGTGGACGACTCAACCGGCCTGCTCGTGGATGCGGGCGATGTTCCGGCCTTTGTCAGCGCGCTTCAACGCGTGTTCGATGAACCCGAAGCGACGATTGCGCGCTGCCACAACGCGCGCAAACGAGTCGAAGACGAGTTCGATGTCGACAAAAACATCGCGGTTCTGGCGAGCGCGTTCGGTTCGTGAATCAGAAGTGCGGGTTCGGGTTGTGGAAGCGGTTGTGCATCCGTGAGGTGAGCGGTTGTGCATCCGTGAGGTGAGCGGTTGTGCATCCGTGAGGTGAGCGGTCGTGCATCCGTGCGGTGAGCGGTTGTGCATCCGTGCGGTGAGCGGTTGTGCATCCCTGAGGTGAGGAGCGGTTGTGCGTCCCTGAGGTGAGAAGCGGTTGTGCATCCGTGCCGGGCATTAAAATACCCGTCTGGGGAGCTAAAGCTGGACGCCCTCACGGGCTAAGCAACCGGGAATTGAAGTTGCTTGCATTTGGTTACCGAAGTGTTAGCCCGTGAGGGCGTCCAGCTTTAGCTCCCCAGACGGGTATTTCAATGCCCGGCACGGATGCACAACCGCTTCTCACCTCACGGATGCACAACCGCTTCTCACCTCACGGACGCACAACCGCTTCTCACCTCACGGATGCACAACCGCTTCCACACCCCGAATCCCACTCCTGAATCACGAACCAAAGACGGCTCGCTATCTGTCGGAGGACATCGGATGGCGCACGCCGCGCGTGTGCTCGAACACGTATTCCAACACTTCGCCCGGATCGTCGGTCAGGTGAATCAAGTTCAGGTCGGACGGCAAAATCGTGCCGTTTTGAACGAGGGTGGCTTGCATCCACTCGATGAGTCCCTTCCAATAATCTGAGCCGTAAACCACAACCGGAAAGTCTTGGATTTTGTGAGTTTGAACCAGAGTCAGCGCCTCGAAAAACTCGTCAAGCGTGCCGAAACCGCCGGGGAAAATCACGAAGGCACTCGCGTATTTGACGAAGTTGACTTTGCGACAGAAGAAGTAGCGGAAGTTGATGCCGATGTCGCAATACGGGTTCATGCCCTGCTCGAAGGGCAGTTCGATGTTGAGGCCAATCGACATCTTTTCGTTTTTTTCGCGCGCGTCGCGCGCTCCTCTGTTGGCCGCTTCCATGATGCCCGGCCCTCCGCCGGTGATGATGGCCCAGCCCGATTTCGCCAAACGCCGCGCGACTTCGCGCGCCGCCTCATAATACGGCGAAGTTTCGGGAAGCCGCGCCGAACCGAAGATGGCGATGGACGGGCCCACTTTGCTCATCAATTCAAACGAGTGAACGAACTCGGACTGGATGCGAAGCACGCGCCACGTGTCCGATTCGGTGAAGTGTTCTTGCAAAGCGGGCGGGCGCCCCGGATTCAACAGCGCGAAATCGTCCGTTGATTTGGCGGCTTCTTTCGCCTGCGATTTAGACGGCTCGATGGCGGAATTGGGCATCGCCTGCAACTCGCGGCCAGTTTCGGGATTGGAAAACATGAAAGCGAAAGTTTGACGCGCGCATAAGAAGAGGTTAGGACGAGAACGCGAAGCGTAAGCGAGTGCATCATCCAAAGCGCGAAGCGCCGCCTGATTGTTGAAAGGTGCGCCGTTGGCGCGCTAAGCAATGCACTCGCTGACGCTTCGCGTTCTCGTCCTAAGCTCTTCTTGATTCACGGTCAAACTTGTGGCCTTATGACTTTCGCCGTTCTGGGCCTTGGCATCATCGGAAGCGCGTGGGCGCGCAACCTCATCGAAGACGGACACGAAGTTCGCGCGTGGAACCGCACGCCTAAGCCCGATTTCCCCGGATTTGTGCCCGAACTCAAAGACGCCGTTTCCGGCGCGGACGTAGTGATTCTGGTCGTCGCCGACCCGCTCGCGGTGCAAAGCGTGCTCGATGGCGCCCTCCCGCACATCGAGACGAACGCGTTGCTCGTTCAATCTTCGACGATTTCGCCTCATTGGACGCGCGAATTCGCGGCTCAAGTTGAACGAGCAGGCGCGCGCTTTCTCGAAGCGCCCTTCACTGGATCGAAATTGGCGGCGCAGGCGCGCGAGACCGTGTTTTATCTGGGCGGCGAGCAGGCTTTAGTTGAGGAAGCGACGCCGATACTCCAGCCGCTTTCCAAAACCATTCTGCACATCGGCGAATTGGGAACGGCCTCGGCGCTCAAGTTGGCGATGAACCTCAACATCGCGGGCGTCGCGCAAACGCTCAGCGAAAGCCTACATTTCGCGCGCTCGAACGGGCTGAGCGACGAACTGTTTTTTCAGGCGCTCGATGCCAACGTTGCCAAGTCGGGCGTGTCGGAACTCAAGAAACCCAAATTATTGGCGCGCGATTATTCACCGCAATTTTCGCTGAAGCACATGGGCAAAGACTTGCGTTTGACACTCGAAACGGCGGATGAAAACGGGACGCAACTTCCGCAAACCCAAAAGCTGCGCGAGTTGTATGAACGCGGCTTGGCGCAGGGCTTAGGCGACGACGATTTCATCGGGCTGATCCGACTGTTGCAAGGCAAAACCTGACACGAACGCTGAGAATTGGTAAAGTCCGTGCTAATTTTCTGAAAGCTTTCAACTTACTCCAATGTTTTCCGATGCTCGCATCCTCATCATAGACGACACGCCCGACAACTTGCAGTTGCTGGGCACGATACTTCGCGGCGCCGGTTACAACTGCATCCGCACGCTGTGCGACTCGCGGCAGGCGCTCGATGTCATCCGCGACTTTTCGCCCGATTTGCTCATCACCGACTTGATGATGCCGGGCATGACGGGCCACGACATCCTCGGCGCCCTGCCCCAATTTTTGCCGTCCGGCGAGTTTTTGCCCGTTTTGGTGCTCACCGCCAACACCGCGCAAGGCCCGCGCGAACAGGCGCTGAGTCTTGGCGCGACGGACTTTTTGACGCGGCCACACCAGCCGTTCGATGTGGTTTTGCGCGTGCGCAGCCTCTTGCAAGCGCGCTCGCTTCATCTCGAATTGCAACGGCGAAACCTCGCCCTCGAAGCCGAAGTGGCCGCGCGCACGCTTCATCTCGAAGCCATTCAAGAGGAACTCAAAATGGCGCAACTCGATGTCATCGAACGCTTGGCTTTGGCGGGCGAACATCACGACGACGACACGGGCGCCCACACGCGCCGCGTGGCGCGCTCGTGCCAGCAAATCGCGCAAAAGTTGCAGTTGCCCACGAGTCAAACCGAACTGATTTTTCGCGCCGCGCCCTTGCATGATGTCGGAAAAATCGGCGTGTCCGACTCGATTTTGCTCAAACCCGGCAAGCTGACCAACGATGAGTTCGACACCATGAAACGCCACTGCGAAATCGGCGCGCAGCTTTTATCCAACGGCCAGAGCGATTTTTTGCAGGCCGCGCGCTCGATAGCGCTGAGTCATCACGAGCGCTTCGATGGCACGGGCTATCCGCGCAAACTTGCGGGCAGCGACATTCCCCTCGAAGGCCGCATCGTCGCGGTCGCCGATGTGTTCGATGCCTTAACCAGCGACCGCCCGTATAAAAAAGCGTGGCCCGAACCCGAAGCCAAAGCGGAAATTGAAAAACAGGCGGGCCGCCAGTTCGACCCGATGGTGGTCGAGGCGTTTTTGAGTTTGTGAGGCGCGCCTTCTACTCGGCGAGAGCTTTGTCGAGCACAGCGTCTTCGCGCTTGATTTGTTCATCGCGGTAGGTTTTGTAGTGACGAACGAGAGTTTGAATTTGGGCTTTGAGAGTTTTGCCTTCGGGTTTGGTTTCGTTGCCAAGGGGTGAAAGCGGCAAATCGGCGCCCTCACATGTGATTGCTGAGTAGTTCGCTCCTCTAAAAGATGGCTGCATACGCTTGAGAAACACCAAATGGTTTGTCATCGGCGCCAATGGTTGCCCAAAGTTCAACCGAGGCCCAACGAACTCGTTGAGGAAAAGAGTAGCCTGTGTGCCCGACTTCAAATCGCCTTTGAGCGTTTGATAAACGAGGCACTTGTGGTTCATCCACCCATTAGGCCCAGACGCAGCAAACGCGTCGTTAATTCGCACAACAACGATGGCATCCGATTGATCGATTAGCTTATCCAAACCCGGATAAGCACCAATGACCACAGCCTGACATGGCAAAGCCAACAGCGACAAAACGCCCAAACAAAGCAAACCCGATTTGATATCTTTCATGGTGCTTCTATTCAACCACTCAGCGCCATTTTCCGCAACTCGCCTAACTTCACGAGCGCTTCGAGCGGCGTCAAATTATCCACATCCAAACTCCGAATCGCGTCCACAACCGGGTTTTGAACCGCAACGGCCACCGAACTTTCCTCGAACAAAGTGCCATTGGTCGCGGCGTGCCCATCAACTGAACCAAGGGGAACCGCCTCGACGTGTTGACCGCGCAATCGCTCTTGCGAAAACGATTCGAGCAACTCCTTCGCGCGCGCCACGACCGGCACGGGAAGTCCGGCCAGTCGCGCGACTTGAATTCCAAAACTTCTGTCCGTTCCGCCGCGAATGATGCGGCGCAAGAAGATGATGTGATCGCCGTCTTCTTTCACGGCGATGCGATAGTTTTTGGCGCGAGGCAAACGGTCTTCGAGTTCGTTGAGATGATGATAATGCGTGGCAAACAGCGTTTTCGGGCCGAGTTCATGGAGATATTCGGCGACGGCCCACGCGATGCTGAGGCCGTCATAAGTCGAAGTGCCGCGCCCGACTTCATCCAAAATCACAAGACTTCGCGGCGTCGCGTTGTTGAGGATGTTCGCCGTTTCGTTCATCTCGACGGTAAAGGTGCTTTGCCCCGTCGCCAAGTCGTCCTGCGCGCCGACGCGCGTGAAGATGCGATCAACTAAACCGATTTTGGCGGCGCGCGCCGGAACGAATGATCCGATTTGCGCCATCAACACGATGAGCGCAACTTGGCGCAAAAACGTTGATTTGCCCGACGCGTTCGGGCCGGTAATGATGATTTCCTGTTGAGTTGTGGTGTCGAGCACGCAATCGTTGGGCACGAACGGCTCGCTCATCGCCGATTCGACAATGGGATGACGGCCGCTTCGGATGTCAATGACCGGTTCGTCGGCAATTTCGGGCCGAACGTAATCGCGCTGACTCGCCACTTCCGCCAAAGAGGCGAAGGCGTCGAGATGAGCTAAAGCCCGCGCCGTATCCGACAAAGGCCCGTGACAGGCGGCGACTTGATTGCGCACGCGCTCGAACAAACGCTTTTCGAGGTCTTTGATTTTGTCTTCGGCGCCCAGAATGAGTTCTTCTTTTTCCTTGAGTTCGGGCGTGATGTAGCGCTCGCCGTTGGCCGTTGTTTGCTTGCGCGTGTAATCGTCGGGCACTTTCGACAGGTTGATTTTCGTGATTTCGATGTAATAGCCGAACACGTTGTTAAAGCCAACTTTGAGCGAGGGAATGCCGGTTCGCGCGCGCTGGGCTTCTTCAAGCGCGACGATCCACGATTTGCCTTCGCGCGACGCGACGCGCAGTTCATCGAGTCCGGCGTCGAAACCGTCGCGTATCAAGTTGCCTTCGGTGAGCACGGCGGGCGGTTCATCGTTGAGCGATTGTTGCAACAACTCCAACAATTCCGGCGCGGGATGAAGGTGCTTTTTCACGTTGTCGAGCGAGGCCGAATGCGTGTCTTGCAAAGCTAAACCGATGGCCGGAAGCGTTTGCAGCGCGCCACGCAGCGAAACCAAGTCGCGCGCGTTGCCCGTTCCCGAAACGGCGCGCGCGCTCAACCGCTCGATGTCGCCAATCGAACGCAACAAATCGCGGCAATCGCGGCGCAGCAAGATGTTGTCGCGCAGTTCGCCGACCGCTTCTTGGCGCCGTTCAATGCGTTCGCGCGACAGAAGCGGTTGCAAAATCCACTTCCTCAGCAGTCGTGAACCCGCGCCGGTTCGTGTTTCATCGAGCAACGCCAGCAGCGTTCCTTTGCTTGAACCATCGCGGATGGATTGCGCCAGTTCCAAGTTGCGCCGCGTCGCGTTGTCGAGGAGCATCGAAGAATCGGTCGAAAGAAGGGTGATACGTCGCAAATGAGCGAGCGCGCCCAGTTGCGAATCCTTGAGATAATCGAGCGCCAGCGCCGCCGCGTCTTGCGCATCGGGATGTTCTTCCAAACCGAAACCGCGCAGTGACGCCGTTTTAAAATGCGCCAGAAGTTTGGCGCGCGCCGTGTCGAAGCCGGACGGATCGAACGCCGTGACGTGCAATCGCGCCTCACCTAACATTTGCAAAAAGCCGGGACATTCGCGCAATCGCTGCGGAACGAGGATTTCCGACGGCGCAAACCGAAGCAACTCTTCGCGCAGTTTGGAAAAACGTGCCTTCGATTCCGCGTTTTCCGGCGTCACATCATCGCCTTCTTCGCTGGACTCGACAGCGCACGGATTAACGCTTTGGTCACCGACCGCTTCGACTTCGCCAGCCAAAAACTCGCCAGTTGAAACATCAACCAAGGCCAACCCAAAGCGGCTCATCTTCGCGTCGGTCGAAAGCGCGGCCAAAAAGTTGTTGCCCGTCGCGGCGCCAACACCGCTCAAAAACGCATCTTCCAAAACCGTTCCAGGACTGAGCACCCGCACGACTTCACGTTTGACGAGGCCGCGCGCGTATTTTGGATCTTCCATTTGCTCGCACACCGCGACGCGATAGCCGCGACTGAGCAGCAAAGCGATATGGCGCTCAATCGAGTGATACGGCACGCCGCACATCGGAATCGGGTTTTCCGATTCTTTGTGACGCGCCGTGAGCGTAATTTCACATTCGCGCGCCACGATTTTGGCGTCTTCGCCGAACAACTCGTAAAAATCGCCCATGCGAAAGAGGAGCAAAGTGTCGGGATGCCCAGCTTTGGCGCGCTCCCACTGACGCATGAAAGGGGTGGATTTGGATTCGGCCATATCGGTTTCAGTTGGATGAATGAACTGAAGCCGAGTTTAGCCGGAAGTCCGGCTTCTCCCAAACAGAGAAGGCGATGTTCCTCTTCGTATGCTCTATATGAAAGAGGATTGCCGCATTGACATGACGTTCACTCAACTTTGGCGACGCGTTTAGATAAATCAGTTGCACTTTGCGGGCGCGAGCTTTTCAAGGGATAAGCGACTGGGCGCGTGCCTGATGATGTGACCAGCAACCGCTCGACCAACCGTTTGTCGCGCCGTCCTTGCGCGAGGCGCGCGCGTAATTGTTCGAGGAGCGTTTGCAAGTGTGGTTGCATCCACTTTGGGTCGTTGCCCGCGCGCAACTTGATTTCCCACTCGTAAAAACCGATGCCGCGCGCGCCGATACGCACTTCTTCCACAGCTGCGCATCCATAGAAGAAGTTGAAACGCCGTTGCAAATGCTGTTGCCACGCGTCGCGGGGTTGCAGCGCGCCAGGCATCGGGAAAGAAGGAAAAGTCGCTGGAGCCTTTCGTTGCGCCGTCTGTGTTTGCCGAAAGTTCAACGTTTGCGTGTTCTTCAAACCGTTGCAAGTCGAACACAGGGTTTGCAAATTATCAGGCGCGTTGCTGCCGCCCGCAAAAGATGGCGCGATATGATCGACTTGCAAGCGGCGCCGGTTCGTTTCGCCGCAACACAAACAACGCCCGCCGTCCCGCTTTTTGATTTGCCGCTTTTCTTGATCGGACGGTTCCCGTTCGGGCAAGGCTTGCGGTTGCGAGACAACCGAAATTTTAAACGCGGGTGGAAGTTGAGGCAGAGACAAAAGGCGAGCTAAACAGGCGTTGTATTGAAGTTGGAATCCTGCGAAGTTGGGATACAGCGTTTGCCAGTAGCGGTCGTCGCGAGCGTATTCGTGACCCAACGTCTCGAATGCCGCGCGCACGCCCAAGTCCTGTGCGATGTGCTGCCCTGCGATGGAGTCCAAGTCGTGCGCCTGACGCTCATCGAAAGCAAAAAAACGCGGTGCCTCGCCGTCGCGTTGCGCGACGTGACGCGCGATGTCGAGCAAATCGCGCAAAAATTCCTCACGCTCTTGTTCGGACGTGCGTTTTGTTTTGCCGTTTTCGTCGCGTGATGAAAAGAACTCACGCTGCCACTTTTCTAATGAAGAGCGCACATCATCTAAAACCAGCGATTCCTTGGCTAAGGGCAACAGAAGCGGCGATTTTTCCAGTTGCAATTGTTGTAAGCACGCGATGAAGCGCTCGAACGCTGGGAGTTCGCCGTCGAAGGCCAAAGTGAAGTCCCTCACCGTTTCGATTTCGTCTTCGGCTCCTTCCTCGTCGTTCCCTGTTTTGACGGCATCGAAGATGGTTTCATACCAACCCAACGGCATCAGCGACGTGAACGACGCGGAAATCGGCTCGCCGCCATCGGTCTGGCGAGCCAGACGACGCACCATTTCAATTGAAATCAGTTGCAACGGAGGACGTGGCGCGCGCGGTGCTTCCTCTTCTTCGACTGGCTCATCGGACAACGAATCGGGTTGCGCCCAGGGAATTGTGCGCCCCCAGTTGTCCTCGAACGAGACGATGTAAGCCTCTTTGGTGCCGCCAAACTTGGGGCCGCGTAGCGCGCGCCCAACCATTTGCGCCAGCAAAATGCGGCTCGTGGTTTGTCTTGTCAAAAACACGCTTTGCACGTCGGGCACGTCGGTGCCTTCGGTGAGCATTCGCACGTTGACCAAAACATCGAGTTCGCCATCCCGAAAGGCTTGGAGCGCGCGCGCGTTGGCATCGGGCGCGCGCTTGTTGGCGGGCGTTTGCGCTTCGGAATGTGAATAGACCGCATCAGCGCGCACGCCGCGCGCGCGCAGGAACTCGCAAATTTGTTCGCATTGAAACCAACGCTCGGCGAAGATCAAAGTTTTGCCGTAACGCGCGCGATTTTGAACGTAGGTTTCGGCGATGAGCCGGTTGCGGTCACGGTTATGGGCCAAGTGTTCGATGACCGATTCCGGCAAATCGCGGTAGGTGCCGAGCCACTTTTGATATTCGCGCTCGTCCCACTTTGGCTCGATATGCGTTGTCAAATGTTCCAAAATGGGCCGCGCCAGAATGCCTTCGGCCATCAACTTTTTGGCGCTGACCTGATGCAAAATCCCTTGTGGAAACAGGCGCGATAACCAACCGCGCTTGCCCTGATCCGAGTGAACCGGCGTTGCCGTTAAGCCGAGCAACCACATCTCGGATTGCGAACTGTTGAGCGATTCGAGCAAAGCGCGGTAGGAGGGCGCGGGAGAATGGTGTGCCTCATCGAAAACGACGAACAGCCGAGGCGCGCTTTTCAAAAAGGCGCGCAGTCCGGGCAACTGCGCCTTGTCTTCCAAGGCTTTGCCCATCGTTTGCAGCGTGGCAATGATGATGTCGTCGTCACCGCGAATCGAGTGAGACGGAAAATGCCCTTTGGCGCCCGACACCACGCGCACCCGAAGCGTTTCGCGCGGCTCTTCGATTAACCCCACTTCAAACCCGCGCTTTTCAAGCAACGCTTCGCTTCGCGGTGCAAAGGCATCATAAGCTTGGTCGAGCAAATGATGGGTGTGCGCCAGCCAAAGCACTTTGAAGCCGCGCGAAAGCGGCCCACGACACAAAAACCGCGCCGCCGTGAAGGTTTTGCCGCCACCCGTTGGCAACACCATGATGCCGCCATGTTGAATGGAGGCTTTGCGGCGTCCTTTTTTGGTTGATGTGCCCTCGGTTGAGTTCGACGTTGATTCGCGGGCGAACCAATCGTTCAACTTGACGAGGGCCACCCGTTGATGAGACGCAGGTGATAGCGTTGAAGCGTGATGACGCGCCTGCACCAGATCAAAAACACAAAAAAAGGGGCTGACTATCGTGTGCATAATATTTAGCGTCAGCGAATTCTCAGGCGCTAACTCCGAATCAACTCGGTTCATGTCAATCGTTTCTTCATTCATTCCAATAAGTCTACCGTTTCACACCGCCAGAGCATGATGGAATTCACGTTCCACACCCATCTTTTCAGCACAAAAACTTCATGGAACCGCCATTTTTTCTACTCGTGTCAATCAAGAATTAAAATTTCTGGGTTAAACCTGTTTCCTCTCTTCAGAATGAGCTAACCCATGGAGACAGACACTGAGAAGATTTTATCAAGGAGAACACATGACAGAAGAATATCCGTATTCGCTAACACCCAACCGCCTGAGAGAGTTTTTCGCCACGATGCAACGCATCGGCATACCCGCGCGAGTCAACACCAAAGTGCTGCCATCTTTGGGCTACAAAAGCACTAACGACCGAACCATCATTTCTGTGTTGAAGGCGCTTGAGCTAATCGACGCTTCAGGCGTCCCCACTTCATCGTGGCAACCCATGAAGGCGAAGGATAAAGCTCCTTTTGCCATGGCCCAGAGAATCCGCTCAGCCTACTCTGACTTGTTTGAGCTTTATCCAGATGCTAATGACCGCCCAGAAAGCGATTTGCGCAATTTTATGCAGCACCGCAGCAAATCTGGCGAGCGCGTAGTTAGCGCAATGGTTAGCACCTTCAAGGTGCTCTGCTCAATGGCTAATTTTTCCGAGGCACCTGAATCCCAGCCATCGGTAACTACTCAGCAACAAACCGCCACAGCACAACCTTCCACTTCAGTTGGGCGCGTTTCAACCGAGGCCAGTCAAGCGGGCGTTCCAGTCAATGCCTCGCTTGGCTTGGCACCGCAAATCGCCATCAACTTGCAAATCCAACTGCCGGAACACGCGGACGCAGATTATCTCGACAGCGTGTTCGAGAGCATGGCGCGCCATCTTCTGGGCCGCCAAATTGACCACGAAGACGTGGCCTTTGTAGATGAGGATGACGCATCTTCATCTGAGCCAAACGACGAAGATGCCGACGATACGCTGGACTTGACACCGTAGATCATCAGTTGAGGGTGCAACTTCGTGTTGCGCCCTCAGTAGAAAACAAAGGACAAAACGATCATGACCGAATATCCACATTCACTCGCTATTGAACGGATGCAAGAGTTCTTCAAAGACCTTCCAACCAAGGGAACTCCCGACAAGGTGACACTCAAAACCTTGGAAGGGCGTGGCTTCAAATCCAAAGCCGACCGCGCCATTGTTCCTACGCTCCGGTTTTTGAGTCTCACTGACGACGCGGGCACGCCAACCCAAGAGTGGCAGAGTTTGCGCGACCAGAACAAATATGGCCGCACAATGACGCAACTGGTGAGACAAGCATATGCGGACGTGTTCAAGGAATTTGAAGACGCCAATCTCCGTTCTGACAGAAAAATTCACAACTTTCTGAACACGCGCACAAAAGCGGATCAAACCGTGGTCGCTGCGATGACGGGCGTGTTCAAAATGTTGTGTTCGCTCGCCGACTTCCAGAGCGAACTGGTGCAGTTCGAAGACACAGCAGAAACACAAGAAACTGCGCCTTCCCAAGTAGAGCCAGAAGCGCAACAAAACATTGCTTTACCGGCATCAGTGACCCGCAAAATCCAAAGCGACGCAGTCACTTTTCATTTACATTTTCATCTTCCCGAAAACGTAGGAAAAGAGCAGATCGAACTCGTGTTCCAGGGGATGAAAACATTGTTGACACACGATGAAGACGATGCTGGGGTATGAACACAAGCAAACCATTCAAAGATAAAGGGCAGCAGAAATTCTGCTGCCCTTGTGAATTTAGCGACCTCTCGCGGTTTTGATCACTTCGCGTTGATGCCACGCGACCAGCAACGCCAAAACTCCATACGCCAGCGCCGTGCGAATCGAAGGATGCGTTTCGAGCCACGTCACGATGCTCGTGCCGCGTGCCTGACTTGAAAAATCGCCTTCGACGCGGGCGTCTTTGGTGTCGGGGCTAAACAGATTCGTCGGTGCGTCTTCGGCTTTGAATTCCTTGGTTTTTTGCACATCGGCGGTGACTTTTTGCGACCAGTCGGCGATGTGGGGCGCGAAGCGCGAAGTCAAAGCGAACAGCCAGCCCGCGCCGCCGACCACAATTTCGGGAATCGGCTTGACAGCCGCCGCCAGAATCGCTTTCGACACGATTTGCGGCTGGTAAAGCGGCGGCGTGGCGACGGGTTTCACGCCGAGTTTCGTGCGGGCGTTGGAAAAGAACGGCGTGTTGATGCCCGATGGCATGATGTTGGTGACCGAAACCGGCACGTCGTCGCGGTCGAGTTCGATGCGCAAACAGTCGAGGTAGCACTTCATGCCGTGCTTGGACGCGCCATAGGCCGATTGATACGGAATGGCGACGAGGGCTTCAACCGAACTGACCTGAATGAGCGCGCCTTGCGAGATTTTGAGGCGCGGCAAAGCGACCATCGCGCCCCACGCGGCGCCGGTCAGCGTTACGTCCACCACGCGCTTGAACTCGTCGGGCGAGGTGTCTTCAAATTTCGCATACAGCGCGGCGGCGGCGGTGTGAACCCAAGTGTCGATGCGCCCGAATCGTTCGACGGCCTGAACCGCGACGTTTTCGATTTGCGCGTAGTAAGCGACATCGGCGACAACAGAAATCGCCTGCCCGCCGCTCGACTCGATTTCTTCGACGAGCGATTGCAGCGCGTCTTCATCGCGCGCGGCGACGACGACTTTGGCTCCGGCTTTTCCCAAATCAAGCGCCGTCTGGCGCCCGATGCCCGATGCCGCGCCGAAAACGACGGCGACCTGTTCTTTCAACGGTTTGAGTTGTGGTTTGGACATTTCAGGCGCGCGCGCAAGCAAGAGCGGCGCCGAAAAGTTCTAATTCGACTTCAACAGGCGAAGCCTCGCCCCTCCCTTGCTTTTCGACGGTGGCAGGGAGGGCGAGGGCGGCTTGGGCTGTGCAAGGGTTGAAGGGTCGAACATAAAAGGAGACAACTCTTTGCCCGTGTGGAGCACCATGACCAGTTGTGTCCAGGGACTGTTGATGTCCCGGCCATCCGAGAACTCCATCAACACGGCTTCTCCTTCGGGCGAAAGATGGAGTTCAGGATTTGTCTTCCACGCCGAGTAGTTCAACGCTTTCATGGGGTTGGCGATGATTCGACCTCCAAACCTGAAGTTGTTGCCGCGACGGAAGTAGATTTTAATGTTGTCCGCCTTTCTGAGCGATTCGCCATCAACGGGCATCAAACCAAGCGCGCACTCATCGTCCCGAAGCGAGGGGAAGAAGGAACGCGCCAACACAACCGGCACTTGGCCCTGTTGACGCAATTCCAACGAGTAGCCCAGAACCGAATTCCCCACAGGTTGCGACGAGTGCAGGTTGAACTTCCAGAGACGGATGTCCAACATCTCCTTTGTGTCATCCGGGGCAACAAGGATGGGCTTTAGCACCAGTCCATCTGCACTTCCAGGAAGCGGAGCAGCGATAGGCTGCGGAAGCGGCATCATCGTAGATGCAGCAGGAGCGGCAAGCAATGGGGATGCGCCCGACACAAGAAGCAAAGCGGCGAAAAGTTGGGATTTCATTTGCGCCACAGTTAATCTTTTTGTCTTATGGCCCGCAACAAAAAGAGGCTCTGCGTGCGGAAGCCACACCAAAAATCCACATTTACACTGCGCTTTATGTTCGACCCTCGCGCCGATTACGAAGCGCAACGCGCGCAAATCGAAAACGAACTGAAGGAACTTGCGCCCGAACCTTTGGCCACACAGTTAGGCGCGATGATCCGGCCCGCCATCACCCTCGAAACTTCGCCGTCGAGCGGAGAACTCGCGCCCCTCGTCTCGAAGTTCGGCGGCGCGCCCGATGTTCCGGTTGGGTTCGAGTGGCCGCACTTCAAGGGCGCGCCGCTTTCGTTTGTGGCGTAACTTGATCTGGAACTTCTGGCGCCTTTTGATGTGGAAGGGCGGTTGCCACACTCCGGCTTGCTGTCATTTTGGACGAGTTGGGGTAGGGAGTTTGGCGATTGGCGCGTGTGCCATTTACAGGGCCGGGAGTGGCAACGATTGGAAAATCCCGGTGGCAAAAGGCCAGAGGGTTTTTGGCCTTCTGTTGAGCGTTGGCTCGTGTGGGCGGGAGCGATGGGCAGCAGGGACATGGAAGAGTTCTTGCCCGCGCCGCTTTGCTTTCATGTTTTCGCCTCGTTCGCCGACCATTGGAGTTGCATCGAGTTCTATGGAAAGGAAAACCAAATCACAGACGAACCCTTAGCTTCGGCATTAAGTGATGCTTTTCTTTCCTTTGACCACCAGATGTTCGGCTTTCCCAACAGCATCCAAAACGATGTGCGCGACGATTGTGCCGCCGACTGGAACGAGTTTTTAACTTCGCCCACAGCGCGCGACATGGGACTTTCGCCCGAACGCGATCGCACGACGTGGAACGATTGGGAGTTGCTGCTTCAAATCGACGAAGACGACAACGCGAGAATGATGTGGGGCGACGCGGGCGCCATCTATTTTTTGATGCGCCGCGTCGATCTCGAAGCGGGCCGTTTTGAACGCGCCTGGTTCGTCTTTCAGTGCGGTTGAATCGGTGAATTAGCCCTTCAACGACTTGAGTTGTGGCTGGAACAATTGGGCTATCGCGTCTTGAATGCCCATAGAAAACACTTCCATTGTCTGTCAAAGAAATGCGCATCGCCCGTCACAGCGTTTGCATCAACACTCACATCATGCAAATCAAATCATTGCCTCTGGCAGTTTGGGTTCTTGGCGGCGCCGTGTTGGGATACATCGTGGTTTTTCTGGCGCTGACGCTGCTCAAAAGTCTGGCAGTTGTCATCGGCCCGGTTTTGGGCGCGCTGTGGGGTTACAGCCTTTACAAGCGCCGGTCTTCTTGAATGCTGTTGGCGTTCGCGCAGTCTCAACTAAAACATCGAAATTCATCGGTTAAACTGCGCGCCGCTCTTTTCAATGCACCGCTCCATTCCACTTTTCATCGCTTCCCTTGCTTTTTACTCCTCCGCTTTAGCGCAACCCGTCACCATAGTCGTTGATAATTTTGAATCGGGCGTGGCGGCTTGGTCGCACAACGACAAAAACCGGCAGGGACTTTCCGACATCGTGGCGACGGCTCCGGGCGCGGGGGGCACGTCCAAAGGCTCGGCGCTGCTCACGTTCAAATCGGGCAAAGACGCGTGGGCGAGTGTGTCGCGCGCAGTGGATGGCAAAGCGTGGAGCGAGGCGGGCGCGCAAACCCTGAAGTTCGCCATCAACAGCGGCGGCGATTTGCCGGGCGTTTTGCTTCAACTGCGCGGCAAAATTGGCGGTCAGGACGCGGCGTTTTCCCTTCCGCGTCCGATCCGGCTTGACAAACAAAACTGGCGCCAAGTCGCCATTCCCTTGACCGACTTCAAAGGCCCGCGCGGCGAATCTCTCGCGCCGCGCATGAACAGCGTGTATCTGCTTCAGTTCCAGCAAGCCGGCACGTGGAACTCGCGCTTTTTCTCGATAGACGACATTCAGGTTCAAGGAACGGGACGACCTTACGCCCCGCCAACGCCCGTTGCCACGCCGCGCCCGGCTCCCACGGCTCCCGTTGCCCGTAAAGGCGATGTCACGGTGCAGGCCGATTTCCTTCAAACGAGCGGGCAGATTCGCGCTTCAGGCAACGTGTCGATCAGCGCGCCGTTCGATGCGCGAACTCAGGTCGCGCTCGAATCGAACCCAACGTTTCGCGGCGCCCTCGGCACGCTTTCGCCGCGTTGGGTTCGCCTCGACGCGGGCGCTTTGGTTGACATCAACGATTCGAGCGGCCCGACGTTTTCCTTTGCGCGCTTGATCGCCTCGACGCGCCGCGCGCAGGGACTCAAAGCGCAGGTGTTGGTGTCCCTCCCCAACGCGCCGGAATGGGGACTCGATGAACGCGGTTACGCTTCGCTTTGCGTTCAAGCCGCGCGCGCACTTCGTGCGCAAAATGTGCGCGCGTGGGAACTCGACACGTCGAGCAGCGACCTGAACGACGAAACTGCGCTGTCGTTTTACAACGCCGGATACGGCGCGCTCAAGGGGATTTCGCGCAACTTTTTCGTCGGTGGATCGGGCGTAGGTGCGGGCAATGCAAGCGCGGTTTTGTCGCTTCTACGCGGTGCGCGGGGCATGGATTTTCTGGCGGTTCGCTTTTTCGCCGCGACCAACGGCAATACGAGCGACGCGGCGCTACTCGATTCAGCGCGTTCGGTTTCCGATCTCAAAACGGCGGCAGGTCTGCTCGACAAAAGCCGTTTTCGCCGCTCGGCGCTGTTTGTCACAGAAGCGAATATCGCCGGAGTCGGCGCGGGCGGAAGCGCGCCCGACGATCCGCGTTTGACGCAAATGATCGCCGGCGCGTGGTGGGGCCAGTTTCTCGCGTCGGGTTCAAGGCTGGCCGACCAAATTTTCGGATCGGACGCCACCAATCCCGAATGGGGTTTGCTCGACGCTTCCTCTAAAGCGTATCCAGCCTATTACGCGACGTGGATGTGGAACACCTTTTTCCCGACGAGTTCGACCCGCGTGAACGCGACCAGTTCAAGTGATGCGGTTTTCGCCGTCGCGGCCAACACGCCCAGTGCTCACAACATGATGCTCGTCAACACCACAAGCGCCGCGCAAAACGTGCAAATCGGCATTCGCGGCTTTCCGGTGTTGCGTCAGGCAAGACTTCGTTTGTTCGACGACCCGCGCGAAACGGTCAAGTTCCAAGACCTGCCCAAAAGCCCGTTTCAAACGGTTCGCCTGGCGCCGTATGCGGTGGCGGTTGTGCAATTTATCGAGCCGCCAAAGAAGTAAGGGGAATAGACATCATTCTTTCAGTTTGGCGGAGGAGACAGAAGTGGGGAGACCTTGGTGAGTGACCAAACAAACTAACCCGACCGCGCCTCTGTCCACGCCTCTGTCTGCCGTTGATTTTACCTTGGCTTTGTTTTGCCGGGTAGATGGTGAGTTGAAGAACATGAAAAAGCTCAAGCTGGCTCATCTTCATCCCAGTGAAGCGGTGACTTTAGGCGTGCTTCAAGTTGTGTGAGGCGAAGGGTGGCGCGCCTTCTACCGCTGGGTGCAAAAGGAGTTAAAAGATTGTTTCTTCATCTGCCGGAGCAGTCACGCCGGTTCCGCCTGTGGAGGAAATCGCAGCAACTGGCCAAGCGCTTCTTGGCCAAGCCCACGACCTTGGGCGTGTGCGACACGTTGGGCATTGAGCGACTTCATTCGCATCGCTCGTGCGATGCGAACGCGAGTTCTGTGACGACGTTCGCCGCGCTACGAAGAGGAACTTGGGTTTTTCATGGAAGATGTGGCGCCGCCGTGTGGTAGCGCCTGTCAAGGGCAATGGCTTGAACTAAGCCACCAAGGGTCACTATAGCCGCGACTAAAAGCACGGAAGCCAGCATGTCCTAAACCAGAACGCGCGTGTCTAACAAGAAGATACACAAACACAGAGCCAAACCGCAACTAAGAGCCTATAGCGCAACAGAACAACCAGAGTCGCAACACAAAAGCGCGATACCCAATCGCTTTTCGAGCACAACTGGCTACGCGAGATTTCAAAACTTCAACATGATCATCAGGTTTTTGAGACAACCAATGGTATGACCAGAGAGTGAATGAGATTGTTGACACTATGCACCCAATAGAACAACCAAGGAGGTGAGGTAGTAGATCAGTGAAGATGAAGTAAAGCCCATGAACGCGGGAAACATCAACACGTTCACCCAAGAAGTGAACAGAGGGTCAAAGGACGCAACCCATGATTTAAAATCGGGTCGTGGTCTTTTTGCAGGTGTTCATCGAGAACGCGAAGCGTAAGCGAGTGCATCATCCAGAGCGCGAAGAGCCAATCCAGATGATGCTCCTGCGGCGCGCTGAACGATGCACTCGCTT
>JAABUM010003666.1_pt1 | contig 18452 bp, 23 predicted proteins | sample 5559161 | NCBI WGS metagenome assembly JAABUM01 (sample SAMN10711868, study PRJNA513369) | rock metagenome | isolation source: Antarctica rocks | place: Antarctica: Victoria Land, Siegfried Peak nord | reverse complement strand
CGCTCTACCTCGGCTTCTTCCAATTCGTGCACAACGCGCGCCGACGCGGCAAAGCCCTGCTCGGCACCCTCATCGCAGGCCTGGTTGCGTGACGGACCCGGCACCACCCCGGAACCCGACAAGAGCCAATCGTGAATGCTCTCTTCCATACATCGCACCGATAGGGCAAGACGAGCTCCCGGGAAGTGTCTCCATCCGACCGAAACGCCAAAAGCCCCCGTCGGGAACCTTCTGGCGTTCATCCCTGATGCATTTTGGCTCCGGCGCGCCGATGCATTTTCATTCCGGCGTCGACAGTCAGCTCTTACAAACAGCGTGTTGAGCGTCAAATATAAAACGCTGGCGTTGCGTCGGACTGGTGCGGCGGTGGGTAGTGCCGAACTCGAGAACAACCATTTCCGGAGACGCACCATGGCAGGTCCGACTGTCCAACAACTCAAGGCCGACATCGACAATGGCAAGACCGGCGACAAGAACGCCGAAGGCTTCGATCTCGGCCTCTCGACCCTGGGCACCGACGACGAGGCAGCTGGAACTCCCAATACGGCTCAGCAGATCGCCGAGGCACGCAAGCTGGAGCGGGCACGTCCGCGGCAGCCTGAGACGAGCACCACATGATGCTCTGCCTGCGTTCTTCCGGACCTCGCGCCAATCCCAGTAATGTCGCCGCTGGGGTCGCCCTAGTAGCCGGCGAGCGGTTCTCCGCCAGTTTTCGAAGGTTGGGATGCCGGGAATGCCGGGTGTCGTCATCCAGTCATAATCAACCCGCTGTTCACCGCCGGCTCAGCCAAGTCGAGGCCGAACAAAGTTCGCGGCAAGATAAGCTCGCACTTGCGCCTACAACGCCAGCCGCCGTTTTAAACCGGCGTCGCATCCGCTTCTGCAAGGGAACTGCCACATGAAAGCCAACAGCGTCCTCGACACCGTCGGCAATACGCCGCACATTCGCGTCGGTCGCCTGTTCCCCAACGCAGCCGTTTGGATCAAATCCGAGCGCGCCAACCCCGCCGGCTCCATCAAGGACCGCGTCGCGCTCGCCATGGTCGAAGCGGCCGAAACCAGCGGCCATCTCAAGCCGGGGGGCACCATTATTGAGCCGACCTCGGGCAACACCGGCATCGGCCTCGCCATGGTGGCGGCAGTCAAGGGCTATCAGCTGATCGTCGTGATGCCGGAATCCATGTCGGTCGAGCGCCGGCGGCTGATGCAAGCCTACGGCGCCACATTCGACCTCACGCCCAAGGAAGGCGGCATGAAGGCCGCTATTGCGCGTGCGACCGAGCTTGCGGATCAGATCCCCGACGCCTGGATTCCGCAGCAATTCGAGAATCCGGCCAATATCGACATCCATGCCCGCACCACGGCAGAGGAGATCATGGCCGACTTCCCGGACGGCATCGACGTGATCATCACCGGAGTGGGAACGGGCGGGCACATCACCGCCTGCGCCGAAATTCTGAAGCCGCGTTGGCCCGGGTTAAAGGTGTTCGCGGTGGAGCCGGCGCTGTCGCCAGTGATCTCGGGCGGTGCACCCGGTCCGCACCCGATCCAGGGCATTGGCACCGGATTCATCCCAGGCAACTTGCACCCCACCGTGCTGGACGGCGTGATCCAGGTTGAGGCTGAGGAGGCTCGCGAGTTCGCCCGCCGCTCGGCGCGGGAGGAGGGCCTGCTGGTCGGCATTTCCTCGGGCGCCGCCTTGGCCGCGATTGCCAAGAAGCTGCCGGAGCTACCGGAGGGAGTCACGGTGCTAGGGTTCAACTACGACACCGGCGAGCGCTATCTGTCGGTGCCGGAGTTCCTGCCCGCCTAATGCGGGCGTGGCCGGTTATTTCGCCGCAGATCCGCGATGGGGTGTGGGAACAAACCGGCCCGGACCTGCGGCTGTAAGGGGGCAAGCAGGTTGTGGCCGGCTGATGCAGCCTCGGCATGGAAAAAGCAGCCTGCGTAAAGCATGGCCGCGGCGACAGCGGTGCCTTGAGCCGCTCATCCCGGCGAACACTGACCGGTCACGGTTCCCCTGCATCAGCATGCGAGATCCTGGGAGGCTCTTGTCGGGTTCCGGGGTGGTGGATGTGGGTGGTGGTGCTGGAGGGTATCTGGTGTGATGGCTGAAGCGCGAGCAGCCAACCGGCTCGCGCGAGGAGTCTCCGCCATCATGCCTGCATCCGACTTGGTCAACCTTTCCGGGCTGATGGACGACGCCAAGTGCTTCGCGCTCGTGCGCCAGCATCGCTGGCCCGAGGGCGTATGCTGCCCCGGCTGTGGCAGTTCCTCAGTGATCCGGGACGGGTGCGACGACACGCAGCCGCATCGCGTCGCCGCCCGTCGAGTCGCGTCGAGTGTCGGCCCGCATTTTTGCAGACAAATCGCCATGCCCAAATGATCGTCGGGGTCGGTCGCGCCGGTTTGCCTGATCGGGCCGCGCGCCCGCCATCAACGCCTCCCGGTGTCGCTCTGCCACCTGGCGCGTCTTGTTCGGAACCTCGGCGAGCTTCGCAATGTGGGGATGTAAGCCCGAACCCCCAGAAAATTCCGTCGTGGGTCGAGCGGACGAGAACTTTCCCTAGAAGGTAGATTTTCGGGAGAGTTGGCGATCTTGGACCGCGCGAAGCGGGACTTTAAGGCCGCCGGACGCTGCTCACCAAGCATCGTTTTCGGGAAAGTCGAGTTAATACGCCTTTACGACCAGCTAGGTTAGCTCGGCACCTATAACTGCAAATCATTGATGTTGTTATGTTTCCGGAAAACTTTCAGCTTTGAGCCTAGAACCCTTGGCGGTTGACGGAATTTTCTGGGGTTCGGGCTTACATCCCCCTCTAGCTTTCTGGACCGTTGCGCGAGTGTCTGAGGAATTTCGGGTTGCTCGCATTGCAGACGGGGTTGGACGGCGGTGCGATGGATGGCGCGTAGCCGTCCGCTCAATCGAGGATGCTGTGACCCGGATCGTCGCCGACAGTGAAATTGAGGGCTGGGATCGGTAGCCACTTTGCCCCCTCACGGCAGCGGCCTACATCTGGCGTTAAATGCCTGTTCACGTGTCCCCAAACATGCTCAACCCTGGTTGAGGGTGTTTGGAGAGGTGCGATGCAAAGCCGGTTCGTCAGCTATCTGAGGGTCAGCACTGACCGGCAAGGCAAGAGTGGCCTTGGCCTAGAGGCGCAACGCGCGGCAGTGGCTGCCTACCTGAACGGCAGTGTCTGGACCTTGTTGGACGAGATGGTTGAGGTTGAGAGCGGCAAAGCGACGCTTGACCGGCCGCAGCTCGCACGCGCGATGGCGCTATGTCGGTTGACCGGCGCCATCTTGTGCGTCGCCAAGCTGGATCGGCTCAGCCGCGATGCCCATTTCCTCATTGGCCTGGACAAGGCCGACGTGGATTTTGTGGCGGTGGACATGCCCAACGCGAACAAGCTGACAGTCGGGATCATGGCGCTGGTTGCCCAACAGGAACGCGAGGCGATCAGCGCCCGCACGAAGGCAGCGCTGGCCGCCGCCAAAGCCAGGGGCATGAAGCTAGGAGGCTATCGAGGCGTGCCCCCGCCAGCACCAGATATCGCCAGCGCCGCCCGCATCGCCAAGGCCGATCTTTTCGCATCCCGTGTCGGCCCGCTGGTTCGCGAGCTGCAGGCGTCGGACATGACCATGGAGGCGATTGCACGGGAATTGGCGGTGCGGGGCGTGAGAACAGCGCGGGCCGGCGCCTGGACAGGGCAGGCCGTCAAGAACCTACTGGCACGCGGAGCCGGGCAGTGACCGCTGCCGAACGAGGAACGTGGCACATGAGTGTTCCAGGGCAGGCGCAGCTCCCAGACGTGATCCCACCACCACGCCCGCCACCGCCGCCAGCACCGCCACTGGAGGAACCGGAGCGGGACGAGCCGAATGAGCCGGATTACAAACCGCCGATCCCGCCGCCGCCAGTGCTAAACCGCCCTTGGATCAGGCCCGGCTACCCGTAGCTGCCCGGCCCTCAGACCTTAACCACCCGACCGCGCCAGCCCGGCATTTGGTTATCCATCACCGCCGCCTCGACCCGTCCGCGGCAGGTCCGGCAGCGCATCCGCATCCGGGCCTGCAGGATAGTCAGCTCCGGCGTCGCCTGGGCGAGATGACCACCACAGGACGGACCTTGATCATTTCCGGCGCGCGGAAACCAGTCGAGAAGTCACAGATGACGATGGCACCCGCGCCGGGGTGGAAGGTGAGCGGCATTCTGCGTTATTCGCCGGCAAGCAGGTAGCGGACGCCACGTCCAAGTAGAAAGATCATAGCGGCCAGCACCAAGATCACGGAACCGGGCAGCCCGCGATTGACGTGTGCGGCGCGGTCCACCGCTATCTGGTGCTTGGCCTCGGCCGAGATATCATAACCGCCGGATTCATTGAGTTGCTGGCCGGGATACTGCGGCTGAAGAGCCATTAACGCGCTGGTATCTGGCAACGGCGTAGGTGGCTCCATTTCCTGAATAACAAAGAACAGCAGCAAGATCGCGACCGGAAACAGCGCGGCCCAATAGGTGAGGCGACCCAATCGCCCAAGAATGCCCGGGTTGCCCCGGCGGCTGGGGATTAGGAAGCCCATTGTCACCAACCACGCCGATCGCGGGAGCGGCTCCACAAAAACAGACCGGCCAGGACCACTGCGACGAGGACCAGCGCTTCACTAATCGTCATCTGGCGCATTAGTTTGAGGATGAAGCCGTAGATCACGCCATGGATGATGGCCGACACCACTCTGTGCGTGATCCAGTCTGTCCAACCATGGCTGTAGCGGTAGGCAAAAGACACAAGGTTATCCATGCCGGCTGCGACACTCATGCTCAGCCCCTCGACTTCTGCATTCGCACACCAGCGCCACCGCCGTTCTCGGGAATAAACTCAATTCCCGCATTTTCCAACGACGCTTGAATAGCTGCCAGTGTCCTTGGGTGTGGCGTGGTGGCAGCTCGCTCAAAGTCAGCAATTGTCTTCTTCGCAACCAAAGAGGCCGCCTCTAACTCCGCTTGGGTGATGCCCAACATCGCCCGAGCCGCTCGACACTGACTAGCTAGCAGGCTCATTTACGATGTATCTCCACATCTTTGATGTTGACACACTGCCGATGGAGTGCCACATTTCTGATGTAGCACGATCCAAGGAGACAAGCAATGTCAGCTTCAACCAACACCACCCCAGCACGAGCCCTCCCCCTGTTCCGTCCCATGCATGCCATCTTTGGCCCGAGCGTCGAGGATCGGTGGGTGGGAGCATATCGCCGCGCCGCAGCTATGGTGGACGGCTGGGCTGACCTCGATCGCAAGGCGTGCAAAAAGATCGGACGGGCCAACGCGCACAACCCCGCATGGAAGCGGCAAAGCCAGTCCGAGGCGTTCAGCAATCTGAACCGCATCCGCGCTCAGCGTCGGGCCAATTACCGGACCATGGACGAGGCGCGGGATGCCTTGCTGGCACTCGGTTTCGATATCGCCCAGCTCGCCCCACAAAGGTTGGAGTGCGCTGATCATGCCGCATAACCGGCCCAGCGGCACCCAACAGCGCGCGGCTCAAGCCTGGCCACCGCAAGTTGACGGAATCCGCGCCGGGCGGCATCCCGGCATAAGCGACGCGGACGGAGTGGCCATCACCCCGCCCGCGTCTGGCCTAGAGCAAAGGAAGTGAATATGCCCAAGGTTGAAGTCATCGATAGCCGTTCTACAGATGCCAATCAGCATCAATCACATCTCGCAACAAGCAGGCGCATGCTGACATTCGGACTCCCCGCGGCAGCTATCGCAGGTCTGATAGCGACCTCCCCGGCCGCCAGTGCCGCCGAGAGAGGCCCCAACAATCCAGACGCCGAGCTGATCCGCCTATGCGATATCGTTGTCGCCGGACAACGCGAGCTAGAGGCATCGAATGAGCGGTACGCCGACGAGATCAACCAGCCTTCGGAAGAAGAGCAAGCGCGCAACCGGATGCTGGTCGAGCAAGGACACGAACTGAGCGAACAAATCGCAGACATGCGCGCAACCACGCTGGAGGGATTTCGCGCCAAAGCTGCCGCGATGCTTACGTATACGGGTCATTACGTAAATGGTGAGCCGATCTGGACCAATCACGATGAACTGCTGGGCTGGTCCCTGGCTCGCGACCTTGTGGGACAGGACAGGGTCTGAGTGACGTAGGTCACATGCCGGATACGCGACCATCTACTATCCCAGCCACCCACGTTAAGGACAGCCCAATGCCCGCCAGGACCTTCACACACGCCCACTCAAACGCCGCCGCCGACGCAAGCAACTGGACGCCGACCGGAACACCAGCGCCGGGCGATACCCTAACGATGACAGACGGCACCATGAACGTTGCCGGGGTAGAACTGGCCGGCGACACGCTCACGCTCGGGCAAATCGACACGACGAGTAGTCAGATTTTCAACTTAACCAACGGCGCGGTACTCGCGACCACAACGGCGGCACAAGCTACCTGCACTACGACAGTAAACATTGACGGGCGAGTTACCGCAACGCTCGGCCAAAGCAACTTCGGCACAGTCAACTACACGGTGAACATTGCCGCAAACGCAGTTCTCCTCGGCACCTACAAAGCCGCCCTGTTTGGCAGCCTCACGGTGAATGGCGGAACCGGCGCCGTGTTTGAGAATGACGACGCCAGCCTTATCGGCGGTGTGCACGCGGTCATCAATGCGGACGTCGTCGGCACTGGATCGTTCCAAGATAGCACAGCGCAAGGGCAAACGGGCATCCTAGAATTTGGCCGCAGCGTCGCCGCCACCGAAACCATCAACATGATTGGCGTCCCCGCACGCTTTACCGGCAACGTGAAGCTGCTGACCGATCGCCCGCAGGACTTCCACGCCGCGATAAACCTCGACGACGGCACGATCACACTCAAGAGCCTAACCGCGAACAGCTACAGCTTCAACAATAACATACTGACGCTCTATAGCGCTGGCGCGGTCACCGATACGCTGCGGTTACACAACACCACCACCACGAACAGCTTACCAGGCGCACCAGTCGTGCCGCTGTTCGTTTCGCAAAGCGGTTCGGATATCGCGATTTCATCGGGCGGCGGGATCACGCCGAGCAACCCCCTGCCATTGGTGCAGCCGCCACCACAGCACGTCGCAGCCGTCGCAATCTTTGACACCACGACGAACAGCGCCGTCCCGGATACGCTGACACAGCCCTACGTCGGTCCAGTCGCCGGCCTGCAGCAGCAATACATCAATGTGACGCCGCATAGCCTGAACATCACGGCGAGCGTGCCCAACATGTTCATCCACTCCGGTTCGGGAAACGACGCGATCGACGTCAGCCATTCTGGCGGATCGAACGTGCTCGACGGCGGCACTGGCTCTAACTATCTGACCGGCGGCAGCGGGATGGATACGTTCTTCGTCGACGACCGCACGGCGACCACTGACATCTGGAGCACGGTTGTAAACTTCCACTCGGGCGACGCCGCTACAATCTTCGGCGTGACGCCCACGGGTTTCGCGTTCGACTGGGAGGACAATCAGGGCGCGGTCGGGGCCACCGGCTTGACGTTGCATGCCCTCGCGGCCGGCAAGCCAACGGCGAGCCTGACCTTGGCCGGATACAGCAAATCCGACCTAAGCAACGGCCGTTTGGGCATCTCGTTCGGCAGCGATACCGCCGGCAGCCCCTACCTCTACGTGCACGCAGCGTAGCAAGAATGCGCCATGCGGCCCTCGGTCTTCGTCAACATCGCTGCATACCGCGACCCAGATCTCAAAGCCACGATCCGTGACCTGCTCGCTAAGGCAGCCCACCCCGACCGGATCACCATCGGCATGGTTCAGCAGACCAGGCCCGAGGACGAGTTCGCGTTCTATTCAACCGAGTTCAATGGCATCCACATCGACGCGCAGAAAAGCAAAGGCGCGTGCTGGGCGCGGCACCTTGGCTACACGCTGTATCGGGGCGAAGACTACATCTTGCAGATCGATGCACACATGCGGTTTGCGGATTGCTGGGATGAGGAAATGCTTGCGGAACTGGCCGCATGCCCAGCCGCAAAGCCGATGCTGACCACCTACGCGCCCGAGTTCGCGCCGCCCAACTTCATGCACTTTGGAGGCCCGACTATCTTTCAGGCGCTGAAGTTCGATGACGACGGGCACGTGTTTGGCGAAATGAGAGCTTCCAAATTCCCGGCATCAGGACCGAGGCCCACAGCGCTGGTCTCGGGGCACTTCATGTTCGCGCGGGCGGAATGGATAAGCGAGGTGCCCTACGACCCGCAGCTGTATTTTTTTGGCGAGGAAATCACGCTTGCCGCCCGTCCATGGACCAACGGATGGGACCTGTTCAGCCCATCGCATAACCTAGTTTGGCATTATTACCTACGGGACGGCAGGTTTCGCCATTGGGACGATCACGGGCTCTGGGGACACCTGGACTTCCTGTCCAGGGTCCGAGCGCGTCGCCTGCTCGGTATGAGCGAGCCATCCGATGCCCTGATCCGCCATCCAGAGAGCTGCACGGAACTGGACCGATACGGCCTTGGCGCTGCTCGATCATTAGCAGAATACCAGCATTTCTCAGGCATTGACTTCCAAGCGCGCACGATCACCCCGCGCGAGAGCAACGGCGGTATCGGCTGATCGAGCGCCCGGTCAGTTGCTCAGTTATGCAGGATAACAACAGAGCGGGCAGGGACGGAGATTGCTGGCGTCAGACCGCCTGCGACGGTGATGGTTGTATCCAGACCTTGCGGATTGGCCGCGCTGCCTTCCCACCTCGTCAAAGTGGCCGTGCCGCCGGTATTGATCGGCCAGCGGTTTAGCGCAACCTGGCCGCTGATATCCGCCACATCCCAGTTGATAATCATCACAGCGATGTGGTTCCCGTTTGTGACAGGCAGACACATCACATTGGGACAGCTACCGAATGATGAGCTAACCTCGTTACCAGGGGACGACCCAACATTCGTGCTGCGAAGTGCAAAGTAAGCCCGCGGCCTGGGTCGGGCCGCTACGCCGGCAGCGATTGCGTCCCGAGCACGCGATAGACGCTGGCCCGGCCGATCCCGAGCCGGCGTGCGATGGCTGTAGGCCCGAGCTTCTCACCATCGCGCAGGCGCCGAACCTCGGCGGCGTCGATGGAGGGTTTGCGCCCTTTGTAGATGCCACGGGCCTTCGCAGCTTTGATGCCTTCCAACTGGCGCTCGCGGCGCAGGTTGGTCTCGAACTCGGCGAACACGCCCAGCATGTCGAGGAACGCCTTGCCGGCCGCGGTGCCCGTGTCCACCGGCTGCTCGATCGCGCGCAGAGCCACGCCCTTCGTCTTCAGCTCGTGCACGATGTCCTGCAAATCCTTCATGGACCGGGCAAGCCGGTCGATGCGGGTGACTACCAGGGTGTCGCCGGGCTGCATGAAGTCGAGCAGCACTTGCAGCTCGGTCCGACCGACACGCTTCGACCCGCTGGCCTTCTCGGCGCGCACCACCTTGCAGCCGGCCGCCTTGAGGGCGGCGCGCTGGATGCTGAGGTCCTGGTCGAGGGTCGATACGCGAGCATAGCCGTAAAGGGGCATGCGGCAGTGGCACTCCGTCTCACTAGGGTCCAGACCCGCCCACGCTACTGTCTCGGAAACCTGAAAACAACCCATGTGAGACGTGGAAAGTGTCTCGCGGTGATGCCTTGCTGGGGTAGACCTGTTTGAAGCATCGCGCTTCCACACAGGATAAAGCTGACCCACGATTTACCGTTGACGGGAAGAAGGGCATGTTACATGTAGAATGTAGATAGGGAGTTCATTGTTTGACGACCAGCTCGCCACGCTTCGACGCCGTCGTTTTCGACCTCCTGACGGCGCTACTCGACTCCTGGACGGTGTGGAACCACGCTGCCGGGTCCAATGCGGACGGCCTGCGGTGGCGGCGCGAGTACCTTCGCTTGACTTATGGATGCGGCGCCTACCAGCCCTATGAGGACTTAGTCGCCAAGGCCGCCAGCACCACCGGCTTGCAGCAAGCCCATGCGGACGCCCTGGTGACGCATTGGGAAGAGTTGCGGCCCTGGCCAGAAGTCGCCGGCGTGCTTGGGGCGCTGTTCCACCGCGGCGTGCCGCTCGGGGTCGCCACCAACTGCTCCACGGCGATGGGCCACCGTGCCGCGGCGCGCGTCGGCGTGCCCTTGGCAGCCGTCGTGACGTCGGAGGAAGCCGGCTTCTACAAGCCCCGCCCCGAACCCTACCGGGCCGTGCTCGACCGTCTCGGGACCGCGCCGGCCCGCACCCTGTTCGTCGCCGGGTCGCCCGCTGACGTTCCCGGCGCCACCGCCGCCGGGATGCCGGTGTTCTGGCACAACCGCGCCGGCCTTCCCTTCGTGGCCGACGGCGCCCGCCCGTTCCTTGTCGCCGACACCCTCGGCCCGCTTCTGGATCTCGTTTGATGGGCGACATGTCCCGCCTGGCCTCGCTGGAAACGCCTCGCCTACTGCTTGACCGGGCGCGGGTTGAGCGGAACGCGGCTCGGATGCGCGAACGGTGCGACGCTCTTGGCGTGGCTCTGCGCCCTCACCTCAAAACGGCCAAGTCGGTCGAAGTGGCGCAACTGGCCGGCGGCGGCAAACCTGGCCCGGTCACCGTCTCGACGCTTGCCGAGGCCGAGTACCTGGCCGCGGCGGGCTGGCATGACATCCTGTATGCGACTGCCATGGCCCCGGCCAAGGTGTCCCGTGCCGCCCGCATCCAGCGTGAGACCGGCACCATCCTGCTGCTCGCGGTGGACAGCGTGGAAGCTGCCTTGATGCTGGCGGCGCAGGCGGCGGAACATGGGGCGTCGTTCGGCTGCCTGGTCGAGGTGGACTGCGGCGAGCACCGCAGCGGCACCGCTCCGGCCTCCGAGGAGTTGGCGGCAGTCGCTGCCGCCGTGGCGGCCGGCGCTCCGCACCTGCGGCTGGAGGGCGTGATGACCCATGCCGGGCACTCCTATGCCCTGGGCGGCGGCGCGGGGTTGCAGGCCATGGCCGAGGCCGAACGGGCGGCAGCCGTGTCCTCGGCTGAGCTGCTACGGTCGCTCGGGCACCCTTGCCCCATTGTAAGTGTCGGCTCCACGCCCACGGTCCTGTATGCCGAGCACCTCCGCGGCGTGACCGAGGCGCGCGCGGGTATCTACCTGTTCTGGGACCTCGCCCAGCTGTCCCGCGGCATGTGCGCGGAGGCGGACATCGCCGTGTCCGTGCTGGCCACCGTGATCGGTCATCAGCGGCGCGGCCCCAGCCTGGTGCTGGACGCTGGCGCCCTGGCCTTGTCCAAGGACATCGGCGCCAACCGCTTCATGCCGGATGCCCACTACGGCTGGGTGTGCGACGCGGCGACGCTTCAGCGGATTGGCACCCTGTCGGTTGAAACGGTGCATCAGGAGCACGGCACCGTGCCGGTGCCGGACGAAAGCTGGTTCACGCGCCTGCCGGTCGGCAGCACCGTCCGCATCCTGCCCAACCACGCTTGCCTGACCTGCGCGCCCCACCCGGCCTACGACGTGGTGGCGGGCGGCGCCGTGGTGGACCGCTGGAACCGCACGGGCGGTTGGTGACGGCAATGGAGGGACCGATGGCCGCGACGACGCCCAAGTTGACCGAGGTGCGCTGCGCCGCGGCCCCGCCGCCCGGCGGGCACTACGCCCAGGGCGTGCTGCACGGCAACCTGTTGCACGTGTCCGGCCAGCTCGGGGTCACGCGCGACACGCCGAATCCGGATGCGGTGCCGGTGACAGAGCAGATGGCCTTCGCGCTGGGCAACATCGAGCGCATCGCCCGCGTCGTCGGCGCCGGGCCCGCGGACGTCGTGAAATGCACGGTGTTCGTGGCCGGCATCGAGCACTGGGAGGAGGCGAACAGGGCCTATGCCGCCTTCTTCGGCGCGCACCGCCCGGCCCGCTCCGTCGTGCCGTGCAACCCGCTGCACTTTGGCGCCAAGGTCGAGGTCGAGGCCGTTGTGGCGGTCAGCGGATGAGCGGGGCGCAGGGGAGCATGACGGGGCTGCTGCCTGGTGCCGGTCCGGTCCATCCTGTCGCAGCCGGTATCGAAGAGGCCACGCCCGCTGACGCCATGTTGACCGTCGAGGGCCTCGTCCTCGGGTACGGCACGGGTGCCACCTTCGTGCCGGCGGTGCAGGACGTCTCCTTCCAGGTGCGCCGGGGCGAGACGGCGGCCCTGTTAGGTCCGTCGGGATGCGGCAAGAGCACGATCCTGAAGGCCGTGGCGGGGTTCATGCGCCCGGCAGCCGGGCGCGTGCTGGTCGGGGGCAAGCCGGTCGTGAAGCCCGGGCCGGACCGCGCCGTCGTGTTCCAGGAGTTCGATCAGCTGTTCCCCTGGCGCACGGTGCTGGACAACATCGCCTACCCCTTGCGCGTCACCGGCCGCAGTCGGCGCGAGGCCGCCGAGCAGGCCGGGCACTGGCTGGGCATCATGCGCCTTGAGCACGCTGCCAGCCGTTTCCCGCACCAGCTCTCGGGCGGCATGAAGCAGCGCGTGGCCATCGCCCGCGCGCTCGCGCTGGAACCTGCCGTGCTGCTGATGGACGAGCCGTTCGGGGCGCTGGACCCGCAAACCCGGTTGCGCCTGCAACTGGAGTTCATCGAGCTGGCGCAACGCACCGGCGCCACTGCCTTGTTCGTGACCCACTCCATCGCAGAAGCCGTGCTGGTCGGGTCCGACATCGTCATCCTCGACGGCGTGCCGTCCGGCATCCGGGCCGTTGTGGACGCGCGCGCAGTCCTTGATCCCCGCTCGGACGCCGCGCTGCGGGTGGGCCAGGAGGTGTCGGCCGTGATGGGCCACGACGGAGGGCACGCCCATGGCGAGTAGCATTACGATCCCCGCAGTTCGCCGCGCCGTTCCGCGCTGGCGCGACCTGCCGATGGCGGTGCGCCGGGCCGTCCAGTTCCTGATGCTGCTGGCGCTCTGGCAGGTTTACGTCGTCTGGTCCGACGTGGAGCCGCTCATCTTCCCGGCGCCAGCCGACGTGGGCCGGGCGCTGTGGACGGGCTGGGTGTCGGGCGACCTCGCCCGCGCCACGGGCGCCACAATCTGGCTGCTGCTGCTCAGCCTCCTTGTCGGCGTGGTGCTGGGGCTGCTGTTCACCGTGCTGGCCCGCGTCAGCACCTTCGCAGACGACCTGGTGGAGCTGCTGACGGGGATGCTGAACCCGCTGCCCTCGGTCGCCATGCTGCCCATCGCGATCATCTGGTTCGGGCTGAACGTCAACGCCTTGCTGTTCGTCGTCGTCAACGCCGTGGTCTGGCCGGTGACGCTGAACATCAGCACGGGGTTCCGCACCGCCAATCCCACGCTGGTCAACGTCGGCCGGGTGCTGGGCCTGCCGTGGTGGCGCATGGTGACGGACGTGCTGTTCCCCGCGGCGCTGCCGCACACCATGACCGGGATCAAGACCGGCCTGGGCTACGGCTGGCGCACCATCATCGCCGCCGAGCTGGTCTTCGGCATCTCGGGCAGCAAGGGCGGCCTGGGCAACTTCCTCAACGACGCGCGCACCTTCATGCGCACCGACGACGTGTTCGCCGGCATCGTCACCGTGGCCGCCATCGGCGTGCTGCTGGAAGCCGGGTTCAACCTGATCGAGCGCCGCACCGTCGTCCGCTGGGGCATGAAGCAAGCCTCTGCCTCCGGCAACCCGTAGGAGCACCGCCCCCATGTCCTCCCTTCCAGTCCGCCGCCGCCCCTTGCTCGCGCTCGCTGCCGCCGCTGTCCTGCCCCTGCCGCATGTCGCGCGGGCGCAGGCGGCCGGAAAGCTCGTCATCGCAACCCAGCCGGGCCTGGGTTACGCGCCCATGGTCATCGTCAAGCAGCGGCGATGGCTGGAAGAGGCTGTGCCCGGCCTGCAAGTCGAGTGGAAGGTCATCTCTTCCAGCGTCGCCATCCGTGAGTCCATGCTGGCCGGCGAGGTCCAGGTCGGGTGCGGCAGCGTGGCGCCGTTCCTGATCGGACGGGACCGCGGCTTCCGCACCCGGCTGATCTCCGCGCTGAACACCGTGGACCTTTGGCTTTTGACCAACGATCCGCGGGTGCAGTCCGTGAAGGACCTGCGCCCCACCGACAAGGTGGCAGTGGTGGCTCCGGACACCAACCAAGCCTTCATGCTGCGCCGGGCCGCCCAGCAGGCGTTTGGCGATGCCAAGGCGCTCGACCCTGCCATGCTGTCCATACCGCACCCTGACGCCTTGCAGGCGCTGCTGACCAACCAAATCGCGGGCTACGTGGGGGCGCCGCCATTCCAGGAAGCCGCGGCCGCCCGGGGCGCACGCCGGCTGCTGTCGTCGCGTGACCTGTTCGGGCCGTTGACCTTCAACGTGTGCTTCGCGCGCGAGCAGCTTGCACAGCAGAACGGCCCGGCGTTGCGGGCACTGCAAATCGCGGTGGGGCGTGCGATCGAGCTGCTCAGGTCGCAGCCTGCCGAGGCCGCCGGCTTGCTGGCCCACGATGCCGGGCAGCCGGAGGCGGAGTTGGCACGCCAGCTTGCCGAGCCGGAAACCCGCTTCACGGGGGAGCCGGTGGGCGTGGAGGCGTTGGGTGGCTTCATGCACGAGACCGGCTTCCTGCGCGCCCCGGCAGGCAAGCTGGACGAGCTTCTATTCCGGCTGTAGGCGCCGGCCGTGTCAGCTCTTCCCGCTCTCAAACCATCCGAGCGGATCGTGGACTCAGTCCACGCCGCCCTGCGCGCCGCCATCCTCGACGGGTCGCTCCTGCCAGGCCAGGCGCTGTCCGTGCCCGAGCTGTCACGGCAGCTCGATGTCTCCCGCAGCCCGGTGCGCGAGGCGGTGCTTGCGCTCGTCGCGGACGGCCTAGCTGTCGAGCAACCCCGGCGCGGGGTCGCCGTCGCCGAGATCGAGGCGGCCGACATGCTGGAAATCCATGAGGTGCGCGAGGGCGTCGAGGCGCAGGCCGCACGGCTGTGCGCGGAGCGCGCTGGTGCCACGTTGCTGCGTCAGCTTGCAAAGCTGCTGCAACAGCAGGCTGCTGTCGTGGAACGGGGTGATGCGCCGGGCTGGTTCGGGACCAACGCCGACTTCCACCGCCTGGTCGCCGCAGGCGCCGGCAACCGGCGCCTGTCTGAAATGGTTCTGGTGCTGGAAGGCCAGATGCGCCTGGGGTTGCGGCAGGTTTCGTCGGACCGGGACCAGCGCCGGCGGGGCCTGACCGAGCACCAGGCTATCCTGGACGCAATCATCGGCCGCGAGCCGGACGCCGCGGAACAGCTGATGCGTCAGCATATCCGGCGCACGAGGGAAACGCTCGCCTTGCAGCTTGGCTGACGGCCAATCCGCGGACGTGATGACTTTGGAAAGGCGCGTTCGCAAATGGCAGCCGGGCAGTCGTGAGCGCAGACGACCGCTGGACGCTGCGCGCCGCCGACCGCGCGCTGCTCGGCAACAAGACCGGCGCCACGCGCCTGGGCTTCGCCGTGCTGCTCAAGCTGTTCGCAATGGAGGGCCGCTTCCCGCGCCACGCCGAGGACGTGCCCCTCGCCGCCGTCGAGGCCATTGCGGGCCAGGTCGGCGTATCTGCGGCTGCCTGGCAGGGATACGACTGGCGCGGCAGGACCATCGAATACCACCGCGCCCGGGTCCGCGCGGTGCTGGGCTTCCGAGAAGCAACGCTGGACGACGCCGAGGCGCTCGGCCGTTGGCTGGAAGGCCAGGTGCTCGCCCTTGAACGGTATTCATCATGCAACTTAGGATATTGGCGACGGACTCGTGCTTTCGCCCAGCAATTCACTTACATTGACAGCAGGACGCTTTTCTCGCGTTCCAGCGCCCGGCGGGCGGCGGGGCGCTCGATCAGGCGGTCCTTCATGGCAGCAAGGTTGGTCAGCTCGCCGATAGGCAGGCCCAACTCGCGCCCCCAGGGATAGAAGACCAGCGCGTAAGGGTCAGCGACGGTGAATTGCTCGTCCATGACCCACGGGCAATCCGCCAGCATTGCATTGATCTCCTGAAGGTAGCTCCAGAAACGTTCCTTGGCATGAGCCTTCAACGCGGCATGGCTGTCCACCTCTGCGGTGACACGCTCGGGACGCACGAACTGCGAGAAGGCGGGATGAACGGTGCTGGAGAGCCATGCGCACCTAGCGATCGTTCGCGCCCGCTCCAGCGCACTCTCGCCGAGCAGGTTGCTGTCGGGATAGGCGCTTCCTATCCAGCCGAGAATTGCTGTGCTTTCCAGCAGCACCTGCCCGTCGTCGAAGCGCAGCGCGGGCACCTTTGCGCGCGGGTTGATCGCCCGGTACTCGGGCTTGAGGTGCTCGCCGGTGAAGATGTTGATCTTCTTCGCCTCGAACGACGCGCCCGCCTCCTCCAGCGCGACATGGGACGCCATCGAGCAGGCAAACGGGCAGTAGTACAGGGTCAGCATCGCATGTGTTCCTTGGGCCAGCGCCAGTTCCAGGTGGTGGCGGCCGGTACGGAGTGTCCGACCGGCCGGGCCGCGCCTAGTAGGCGACCGTGAAGCGCTCGCGATGGTGCTGCGGACGCTCGGCCTCATCGAGCATCGCCACCGCATAGTCTTCGAGCGAAATGCGGCTTTCACCGGCATCGTCGGCGAGCAGGTCGTCCTTGCCGGTGCGATAACGGCCGATGCGCTCGCCGGGACTGAGCATGGCCGGCGGACTGAGGAACACCCAGTCCAGCTCCGTCTCGGCGCGGAGCCGGTCAAGGAACGCGGACGTGCGCAGCGCCCCCTCCTTCCACTCGGCCGGGAAGTCGGGCTGGTCCACGACCCGTTCCCCGGACGGCAACTTGAGCGAGCCGGCGCCGCCGACGACGAGGAAGCGGTTGACCCCCGCGCGCTTCACGCCGTCTGTGATCGCCTGCGTTCCCGTGCCGGTGCTGTCGCGGCCCGGATTGTAGGAGCTGATAACCACATCGTGGTCGGCGACGAGTTTCGCCAGCGCGTCGGCATCGGTCGCGTCGGCCGACACGCCGGTCAGTGCGGCATGGTCGGGCAGCTTGGCGGCATCACTGACGACGGCCGTCACTTGGTGGCCGCGATCGAGCGCTTCGGCGAGAAGCTTGACGCCGACATGGCCGGTGGCGCCGATGAAAGCAATCTTCATGGGTTGTCCTTTTGTTGGGGTGGAGCCGCTGGGCGACCGGTGCAGTAGGTCAGGCGGCGCTCGGAGCCGCCGCGATGGCGTTGACGGCGTGCAGGAAGGCGTCCGGCCGGCCGTAGAAGGGTTCATGCTGGACCCGGATCAGCTGTCCGTCGGATTCAAGAATGAAGCTGGGAAATCCGTGCAGCCCGAGCTGCTGCATCCACCGGCGGGTTCGCGCGATATGCTCGTCCACCGGCGCACTCTGGAAGACATGGAGGAAGGCGTCCTCCGCCAGACCGATCGACCCGGCCACTTCCGCAAGAACCGGCGTCTCGACCACGCGTCGGCCAGCGACATAGTGCGCGTGCTGGATGGCGTGCATCATCCTGAGGTCTGCACCTTCCTCCATCGTGCCTGCCGCGAGAACGGCCGCGATGGTTGGGCGCGACCAGAATACCGTCGTGGCATCGGTGAGCAGGCCATCGAGATAGGCAGGGTCGAAAGCCATGCCCGTCAGCGCCGCGATGCGGGCGTCGTTCTGCCGGATGTAGGCGCGCCTCTCAGGTGCAAGACCGGTCGCGGGCTCCCACAGCCCGCCCCCGTGCAGCGCGACCCCGATACCCGTCTGCGCGACGGCTTCGATCATCGGCGTGACGGCGTAGCACCAGCCGCATAGTGGATCATGGACATAGTGGAGCGTCGGAGCGGTCATGCTTCACCTCGTTCGCCCGCCTTCCCCAACACGAGAGGTGGGTTCTAGCGGATCGCAGAGACTGTTATAAGCACTTCATCGAAGGTCGATTAGAGGCTCATTCTTTCAATGTCCTTCAAGCTCAGCTAACAGATGCCCGACCTGAAATCCTTTGCCGTTTTTGCCGAGACCGTCGCAGCCGGCTCAATGAGCGCTGCTGCGCGCCGCCTTGGCATGACACCCTCGGCAGTCAGCCAGATCATCGGCGGACTGGAACGTCAGACCGGAGTGACGTTGCTGCACCGCTCGACGCGCCGACTTACGCTGACCGAGGCAGGCGAGCGTTGCTACCCGTATTGCCTGCGGCTGCTGGAAGCAGGACAGGCAGCAACCGCCTCGTTGGAGCAGGCGCGCGATGCGCCTGTCGGCGAGCTGCGGATCGCGGCGCCGGTCGGTTTCGGGGCACATGTCGCCCCGGCTCTCGCGCCGGTGCTGGCCGAATGGCCGCGGCTGCAGCTGCGGCTGATCGTGGATGATGCCCTGATCGACCTTGTTGAGCGGCGGATCGACATCGCCTTGCGCGTCGGGTGGGCGGCGGACAGCGCCTGGTCCGTGCGCAAGTTGTGCGATCTCGACATCATCCTGTGCGCGGCACCGGCTTATCTGGAACGCCAC
>JAABUM010003665.1_pt1 | contig 18452 bp, 16 predicted proteins | sample 5559161 | NCBI WGS metagenome assembly JAABUM01 (sample SAMN10711868, study PRJNA513369) | rock metagenome | isolation source: Antarctica rocks | place: Antarctica: Victoria Land, Siegfried Peak nord | reverse complement strand
GGCGTGTCTTGACCTCGTCACCTTTCTCCAACATGACACCCCTTGGTGATCATCAGCGAAGACGGACTCCCCATGCTCGAGGCCTCCTCGACCATCCCCGAAGGGCGCGCCGGCCCCGAGCCTCGGCGCCGGACCGTGCCGGTGCGGGTCGGCAACGTCACCGTGGGGGGCGGTGCTCCGGTCGTGGTGCAGTCGATGACCAATACCGACACGGCCGACATCGATGGCACCGTGAAGCAGGTCGCGGCCCTGGCCCGTGCCGGTTCCGAGATGGTCCGTATCACGGTCGACCGCGACGAGGCCGCTGCGGCCGTGCCACGCATCCGCGAGCGGCTCGACCGGATCGGCGTCGACGTGCCGCTGATCGGCGACTTTCATTACATCGGCCACAAGCTCCTGGCCGATCATCCCGCCTGCGCCGAGGCGCTCGCCAAATATCGCATCAATCCCGGTAACGTCGGCTTCAAGGACAAGAAGGATCGGCAGTTCTCGGCCATCGTCGAGACCGCGATCCGCTACGGCAAGGCGATTCGCATCGGCGCCAATTGGGGTTCGCTCGACGGCGATCTCCTGACGAGCCTGATGGACGAGAACGCCCGCTCGGCAGAGCCGGTCCAGGCCCGCGCTGTCACCCGCGAGGCCATGGTGCGGTCGGCGCTCTATTCGGCCGAACGCGCGGAGGAGATCGGCCTCGCCAAGGATCGCATCATCCTGTCGGCCAAGGTCTCGGCCGTGCAGGACTTGATCGCGGTCTACAAGACGCTGGCGTCCCGGTCCGATTACGCCATCCACCTCGGCCTGACCGAGGCCGGCATGGGGTCCAAGGGCATCGTGGCCTCGTCGGCGGCGCTGGGCATCCTGCTGCAGGACGGGATCGGCGACACGATCCGCGTGTCGCTGACGCCCGAGCCGGGCGGCGACCGCTCGGTGGAGGTGAAGGTCGCGCAGGAAATCCTGCAGACCATGGGATTCCGGACCTTCGTACCGCTGGTGGCCGCCTGCCCGGGCTGCGGCCGCACGACATCGACGGTGTTCCAGGAACTCGCCCGCGACATCCAGAACTACATCGTCACCGAGATGCCGGAGTGGAAGACGAAATACCCCGGCGTCGAGACCCTCAACGTCGCCGTGATGGGCTGCATCGTCAACGGCCCGGGCGAGTCCAAGCACGCCGACATCGGCATCTCGCTGCCCGGCACCGGCGAGACCCCGGCGGCGCCCGTCTTCATCGACGGCAAGAAGGCCCTCACGCTGCGCGGCGCCAACATCGCGTCGGAGTTCAAGCAGCTCGTCGACGACTACATCGTCAACCGCTTCGGCGTCGAGGCGCAGAGCGCGGCGGAGTAGCGGGGCGGAAATTTGCGACCGCTATAGTGCTTCTGGGGGTAACCCAAAGAGACGGAGAGAAGAGGCGGGATTCACGCCTGAACGTTTCGGGTGGATATCGCTCCGCATAGTTCTCAGCAGCGCGTCCAGCAAAAAATCTTCACGCAGTCCATTTCTCTCGGTGTTCTCGTGCGAAGTTTCAGCCAAGAAATCCGAGAGAGCTGCTAGAGAGCTAGCTGTTCCAACCAGCGACATACTGTTTACGGCATCCGCAAACCGCCTATGCGCGTCAGGGGTGGCTCTCTCCTTAACTACCCCGATAACGAGATCACGAGTTCTCGGTACTGCTCAAAGTGAAGCTTCCGCCAATCAGCCTCATGCTCACGCCTTTTCGTTAGAGCGTAGGTGATAACAACCGCAGCTATTGCGCTGACTGCAGAAACACCCGCCGTGATCACCACACCTAAAAGCGTTGGGGACATGGTCACGCTGAAGCCTTCGAGTGTAATTCGCCCGTGCTCGATCGTAGCCAACCAAGCACATCGCTATAAATCAAAGCTGGTCAGTTCAACGGCTTGGCACGGTCGAAACACCGCCGCACTCGTGTTCATCGACGGCAAGGCCATGACCCTGCGTCGACATCGCGGCCGAGATCAAAGCCCTGGCCAAGGCTGCGTCCTGCGCCGCTGCGGCGTCGAAGCACAGAGCGCGGCGGACTAGAGCGCCCTTCTGGATGCACGCAGGTTCCGCCCTGCCCAACAAACTGATAGAGAGCGTCCCGAAGTAACACCTTGGAGCACCACCGATGGCAGCCTCAACGACGCTCAAGCTCGATGAGCTGACGAAGTCGCGCGTCCAGAGGCTCGCCACTGTGCGTCGCCGTTCGGCGCACTGGCTCATGCGCGAGGCGATCGAGCAATACGTCGAACGCGAGGAAAAGCGCGAGCAGCTCCGGCAGGCCGGCCTCGCAGCCTGGGCCGAGTATCAGGCAGTAGGTTTGCATCTGACGGCCGAGGAAGCCGACGGGTGGCTCGCCAAGCTTGAAGCCGGCGAGGATGCCGAAACTCCTGAATGCCACGCCTGATCTGGTCGCAGTCGGCATTGCAGGACGTGGCCCGATTGCACGCATTCCTGAAACCCAAAAACCCGGACGCGGCGAAGCGTGCGGTCAGGGCAATTCGCCAGGGCGTTCGCATCCTGGCGATGCATCCCGAGATCGGCCGACCGGTCGAGGACATGCCGTCCGAATTCCGCGAGTGGCCGATCGATTTCGGCCGAGGCGGTTACATCGCACTTTATCGTCGTGACCGGAACAGTGTCATCGTTTTAACTGTCAAGATGCCAGAGAAGCCGGATATTGATTGCCATGTGATCTCATGCTCATCGATTGGCCTGCCCATTCGGCTCGAAGCGCGCCCGCAGTGGTGATAGGAAAAAGGAGCTGTTGACAGTAATGAGCCGTTCAGGGCCGAGCGGGTGGCCGTGGGCTGCACGATCCCGTATATGGGCCTCCACCTGCTCCCGATTTCGGTGATGCCGAGATCGGGCCCCCGCGGCCGATGTCGGGAGCCGGGGAAGAGAAACGCTCCCCGGTGGGACGTCCGGACTTCAAATCCGGGAAGGGCTGCGAGCCGGTTCTTGGTGGGTTCGACCCCCACTCTCTTCCGCCATGCATGCCGGGCGGCGCCACTCGCACCGCCATGATCCCGGCTTACTTCCCGGAGGCGGCCCGCGCGTCCCTGCTCGACCCCGCCGTCGTGGTGCATCCCTGCCGTGGCTCGCCTCCGATGCGGCATCACGGGCAGGCGCATCGACGCCAGCCGTTGGCGCCTGGACCTCCAACCCGAAGACGCCTGCCGCGAGGCTGCCGGCGAGGCCGGCTGGGCGCCGCCGCAGCCCGGCCGAGGGCGAACGGCCTGCGGCTGTCAGCCGATCTCGGCCCGATGCACGCCGCCGATGAGGTTGTGGCTCAGGAGGTGCTCGGTCGAGAGAACGGCGGTGCCGCCCGCAACCGGCCCGATCCTCGCTAGTATGGCTTGGAGGCCTCGCCGATCCTCTGCCGCGGCCTGCTCCGCGTCCTCGGCCGTCACCGCGGCGAAGCGGAGCGTCGTGCCCGGCCGGGCCTGGGCGAGTTTGCGCAGGTCCGGCTCGATCACGGTGGCGATCTTGGGATAGCCGCCGGTGGTCTGGCGGTCCGCCAGAAGAACCACCGGCCGGCCGTGGCCCGGCACCTGGATGCTGCCGTTCATGATGCCGTCCGAGACGATATTGAACCCGGCCGCATGGGTGATGGCGGGGCCGCTCAACTGGCACCCCATGCGGTCGGTCCTGTCCGATACCGTGTAGTCCGAGGAGAGGAAGGTCGCGATGCCGTCGGCCGTGAAGGCGTCGTCCTGAGGGCCGAGCACGACTCGGACCGGTCCCTCGAAGCCGGGTCGATGAGCCTCGGGGAGTTCGAGGCATGGACCCCCGGGCTCGGGGCGGGCGAGGTCCAGCCGGTCGCCTGCCGCGAGCGGCCGTCCGTCCAACCCGCCGAGGCGCGAGCGGGTGTGGGTGGAGCGGCTGCCGAGGACGGGGGCGAGGTCCCACCCGCCCGCGACCGCGAGATAGCCGCGAAGGCCCCGCGGCCCCGGCGCGATCGATATGCGATCGCCGAACTCGGCGTCGAAGGCCCGATAGCGCGGGATCGCGGCACCGTTGCGCGTGATCCGGGCCTCCATGCCGGCGAAGGCCAGCCGGCAGGCCCTGGCCTCGACCGCGAAGGCCGGACCACTCAGGGTGGTCTCGATGACCGCAGTGCCGGTCGCGTTGCCGACCAGCGCATTGGCGATGTGCATCGCCAGTGCGTCCATGGCGCCCGAGGCCGAGATGCCGAACCGCGCATAACCGAAGCGGCCGGCGTCCTGCACGGTCGAGAACAGGCCGCCGTCCTCGATCAGCAGCGCGTCAGCCACGGCTTCGGTCCCGAACCGCCACCACCTCGCCGTGCTCCGCGGCAGCGCAGAGCGCGGCGTAGTCGGACGCACCGATAGGCTCGAAGCGGATCATGTCGCCGGGCGCGAACAGGAACGGGCGGCCGGCGCGACGCGGATCGTAGGTCCTGACCGGCGTCTGGCCCAGGAGGTGCCAGCCGCTGGGGATTTCCAGGGGCGGCGATACGGCCGCCTGCTGTCCGCCGATCGAGACCGACCGCGGCGGCGTCTTCGGGCGCGGATCGCGACGCCGGTCGGTGTGCAGCGCCTCCGGCAAGCCGCCGAGATAGCTGAAGCCGGGCGCGAAGCCGATCATGTAGACACGATAGTGGGCCCCGCAATGGAGCGCCACCACGGCCTCCTCGGACAGGCCGTGGTGTTGCGCGACCGCGCCGAGGTCGGCCCCGTGGGTTCCGCCATAGCGCACCGGGACGCGCCACCTCGGGGCATCCGCGATTGCGGCCGCCCCGACGCCGCCCTCGGCCTGCCGCAGCGCCACGATGGCGGCGATCAGTTCGGCCCGCGGCAGCGCCACGGGATCGAACATCACGAGGAGCGACCGGTAGGTCGGGACGACCTCGCGCAGTCCGGGCAGACGCTTGGCGTCGAGCGCATCCGCCAGGGCCACGACGGCCCGGCTGGTCGCCTCGTCGATGGACTGCCCGAATTCCACCGTCAGACCACCGTCACCCGACGGGAGGAAGCGAGGCTCGGGAGGGACATCGACCATGGCGGTCCTGAATTCGCGCGGGGCGTCCGGCCCTGCGGCTGCCGCGGCGCGACGGGCGTCTTGCACCGCGCCCGCCACCGCGTGCATAGCTTGAGGTCTGCGGGACGGAGGTGCAAGGCGATGCCGACGATCGACATCAACTGCGACATGGGGGAGGGCTTCGGCGCCTACACGATCGGCGACGACGCCGGGATGCTGAGCATCGTCACGTCGGCCAACATCGCCTGCGGGTTCCACGGCGGGGACCCGAACGTCATGGATGCCACGCTGCGTCTCGCCGCCGCGAACGGCGTCGCGGCGGGAGCCCACCCGGGCTTCATGGACCTCTACGGGTTCGGCCGTCGCCAGATCCGCGGCGAGAGCGCGGCCGAGGTCGAGCGGCAGATCATCTACCAGATCGGCGCGCTTCAGGCATTGGCGGGCGCGGCGGGCACGCGGCTCAGCCACGTCAAGGCGCACGGCGCGCTGGGCAATATGGCGGCCCAGGAACCCGATCTCGCCGATGCCCTGGCGCGCGCCACGCGGGCCGTCGATCGCGACCTGATCCTGGTCGTCATGCCGGGCCTCGCCACCGAGGCGGCGGCCCAGCGGTTCGGCCTCGCCATGGCGCGCGAGATCTACTGCGACCGCGCCTATGCGGACGACGGCAACCTCCTATCACGACGATTGCCCGGCGCCGTGATCCACGATGCGGAGGTCGCGGCAGAACGGGTGATGCGTATGGTCGAGGATGGGGCTGTCACGACCGTGTCGGGCCGGTGCCTGGCCGTTCGCATCGACACGGTCTGTGTGCATGGCGACACCCCCGGGGCACTCGGCATGGCACAGCGGCTCCGCCAGCGCCTGCGTGATGCCGGGATAAAGGTGGCGCCGATCAAGGAGGTTCTCGAGACGAGCTGAAGGTCCCGAAGCATGCTGGCTCGCCAGCATATCGGCCGCGCCCGCCGCCCTCGACGGACCGCTCTCGGAAAGGCCCGCGTGGCTTCAGGCCGGCGATTGGCCTCGACTCACCCCAGCGCGATGCGAGCCAGATGCTCCATCGATGCACCGATCTGCGCGGCCGCCGGCAACTGGAGATCGATCCCGAGTGTTTTCCGCGCGCCGTCCTCGTCGGCGAAACCCCTGGGCGTGGAGGTCGCGAGACCTCCTCTGCTCGCCGTGATCGGACGCCGGTGGCCAGTGAACACGCTCGGGAAGGTCGCTGGGGCCAAATAGGTCATCGCAGTGGATCCGACACGAGCGTTAACGGATGGTTGACGTTTGATGAACGTCGGTTGTCCCGTTTCGTTGCGACGGCGGCCGGGTTTTTCGACGATCCGGTCCATCAGGCGGCCGTCCAGCCGCCGTCCATGCACAGATTGGCGCCGGTGATCTGCCCGGCGGAATCGGACGTGAGATAGACGGCCAGCGAGGCCACCTGCTCCACCGTGACGAACTGCTTGGTGGGCTGGGCTGCCAGCATCACGTCCATGATCACCTGCTCCTGCGTCATGTTGCGGGACTGCATCGTGTCGGGAATCTGCTTCTCGACCAGCGGCGTCCACACGTAGCCGGGCGATATGCAGTTGGCCGTCACGCCGAACGTGGCGAGTTCGAGCGCCGCGGTCTTGGTCAGGCCGACGATGCCGTGTTTGGCCGCCACATAGGCCGACTTGAATGGCGAGGCGACGAGCGAATGGGCCGAGGCCGTGTTGATGATCCGGCCCCAGCGGCGTGCCTTCATGCCGGGGATCGCGGCCCGCATCGTATGAAAGGCCGAGGACAGGTTGATCGCGATGATGGCGTCCCAGGCGTCGGGAGGAAAGTCCTCGATCGGCGACACGCGCTGGATGCCGGCATTGTTGACCAGGATGTCGACGCCGCCGAACCTCTCTTCGGCCTCGCGGATCATCGCGGCGATCTCGGCGGGCTTGCTCATGTCGGCCCGGGAGTGGAGGACGTCCACGCCGAACTCCGCCGCGATGGCGCTGCGTTCGGCCTCGACCGCATCGGCGTCGCCGAAGCCGTTCAGCATCACGGCGGCGCCTTCCCGGGCCAGCGCCCGCGCGATCCCGAGCCCGATGCCGCTGGTCGATCCCGTGACGACGGCGCTGCGCGAGCGAAGGGACATGGGAGGCTCCGGAAGGGAAGAGTCGACGGTGGCTCGGGCGGTTCCGTCCTACAACGCCTGGCGACCGACCGCGATCCCACGGTCAGAGCCACTACCGGATCCAGGTCGATCTCCCCGGATAGCGGGGCGGCGCATCCGCCCCACCCCGAGTGCCGCCGCTCGACGCCCGCTACTCGGCGGCCTTCGGCACCGCCAGCAGGTTCTCGAGCCTGATCGGCGCCTCGCGGACCCGGATCCCGGTCGCGTGCCAGACCGCGTTGGCGATCGCGCCCGCCGTGCCGGTGATGCCGATCTCGCCGACGCCCTTGATGCCGAGCGCGTTGACGTGAGCGTCGTCCTCCTCGACCAGGATGGCCTCCAGCGAGGGCACGTCGGCGTTCACCGGCACGTGGTACTCGCCGAGGTTGGCGTTCATGGGCCGCCCGGAGCGCAGGTCCACGACGGCCTCCTCGTGCAGCGCGAAGGAGACGCCCCAGATCATGCCGCCGTAATACTGGCTGCGGACGAGCCTCGGATTGATGACCCGCCCGGCCGCGAAGGCGCCGACGAGGCGCGTGCAGCGGATCTGCCCGAGGTCCGGGTCGACCTTCACCTCGGCGAAGACGGCGCCGTGGGCGTGCATGGCATATTGCTTCTGCGCATTCTGGTCCGCCGCCGCGCTGCCCTCGCCCTCGATCGACGCCAGGCCGGCGCGGGCCAGGATGTCGGCATAGCTCTCGCCGCGGCTCTCGTCGTCGCGGCGGACGAGGCGTCCGTCGCGCGCCACCACGCCGGCGTTTCCGGCGCCGAACAACGGCGAGCGCTGATCCTCGGTGGCGAGCCGCGCGAGCTTGGCTACCGCATCGGATCCGGCCGCGTGGGCAGCATTGCCCGTCGTCGCCATGTGGCCCGAGCCGCCCGCGATGCCGCCATCCGGCAGGTCCGACGTGCCCATGTGGAACGCGACGGCGTCGATGTCGAGCCCGAGGCTGTCGGCCGCGACCTGGTGGATCGCGGTCCAGGCGCCCTGGCCCATGTCCATGGCGCCGATCTCGACGAGGCCGGTACCGTCGGCCCGGATCTCCGCTCGCGCATTGGCCGCGAAGATCAGGGCCGGAAAGGTCGCGGTGCCCACACCCCAGCCGACCAGGAGCCCATCGGCGTCGCGCATCCGCCGCGGCTCGCGGGGCCGGGTCGCCCACCCGAAGCGCTCGGCTCCGCGGGTGTAGCATTGGCGCAGGGCCTTGGACGAGAAGGGCTTGCCCGAGATGGGCTCGACCTCGGCGTAGTTACGCAGCCGGAACTCCAGCGGGTCGAGGCCGCAGGCTTCCGCCATCTCGTCGACGGCACTCTCGAGCGCGATCGAGCCCGAGGCCTCGCCCGGCGCCCGCATGAACGTCGGCGTGCCGGTGTCGATCCGCACGGCTTCGTGCGACGTGTGGAGCGCGGGCGTCGCGTAGAGGGTGTGGGACGTGCTCGCGCTGGGTTCGAAGAAGTCGTCGTAGGTGCTCGATGCCGTCAGCACGTGGTGGTCGATCGCGGTCAGCCGGCCTTCGGCGTCGGTGCCGAGACGCAGGGTCTGGCGGGTCGGCGCGCGATGCCCGACGGGACCGAACATGTGCTCGCGACGCACCACGAGCTTCACGGGACGGCCCGTGCGACGGGCCGCCATGATGCCCAGCACCTGGGGTCCCGAGGTACCGGCCTTGGAGCCGAAGCCGCCGCCGAGGAAGGGCGAGCGGATCAGGATGTTCTCCGGCGGGATGCCGAACAACGTCGCCAAGCGAGCCTTGGCCATGGTCATGGCCTGGCTCGGCATGTCGAGCGTGAGTCTGTCGCCGTCCCATTGCGCCACGACGGCGTGGGGCTCCATGGCGTTATGGTATTGCGCCGGCGTCTCGTAGGTCGCCTCGACGCGGTGCCGGGCCGCCGCGAGCGCCTCGGCCACGTCGCCGCCGCGACCCGCATCGGGCTCCCTGCCGACACCGACGGAGGGCGGCACGAAGGGCTCGGCCCCGTCGAGCCCGACCCGCGCCGGTTCCGCTTCGTAGCGGGGAGCGAGCAGCGCCGCGCCTTCGGTCGCCGCTTCCAGCGTCTCCGCGATCACCACCGCGATCGGCTGGTTGGCGTAGCGCACGCGGTCGTTCTGGAGCACGTCGATGCGGAACGAGAAGGGGCCGTCCTTCAGCTCCGGGTCGCCGGGGAGTTCCGGATGGTCTCCGGGCACCATGACGTCGACGACCCCGGGATGGGCCTTGGCGGCCGCGACGTCGAGCGACGCGACGCGCCCGCGCGAGATGCTGCTCCCCGCCAGCACGGCATAGAGCATGCCGTCCGGATGGTTGTCGGCCGCGTAGCGGGCGCCGCCCGTCACCTTGAGGTGGCCGTCGCGGCGGGTGAGCGGCTGGCCGATGCTGGAGCCGTGGCGGGTGTGGATGGGGGCTTGATCAGGCATGGGCCGCGATTCCAAGGGGTGAAGCGAAGGGGGAGGCCGGCAGGGCCGACACGCGCTCGGGCGTGCCGGCCAGCGCTAGCGTGAAGGCCCGCACCGCGATGCGCCGCGCGAGCTCGATCTTGAAGGCGTTGTGGCCCGAGGGTTTGGCCGCGGCGAGCGCCGCCTCGGCGGCCTGGAGGAAGACGTCCCGGTCGGGCGCGCGGCCTGCGAGCAGAGCTTCGGCCTCGCGGGCTCGCCAGGGCTTCATAGCGACGCCGCCGAAGGCGAGGCGCGCGTCGGCGATCCTGCCGCCATCCATCCGCAGGGCCGCTGCGGCCGACACCACCGCGAAGGCATAGGAGGTGCGGTCGCGGACCTTGAGGTAGCGGCTGTGGGCCGCGAAGCCGGCCGCTTCCGGCGGCAGCGTCACGGCGGTGATCAGGTCGCCCGGCTCCAGCACCGTCTCGCGCCAGGGTTCCTGGCCCGGCAGACGATGGAACGCCTCGAGCGGCACGCTGCGCCGGCCCGCGGGTCCCTCGATCTCGACCGCGGCATCGAAGGCCGCGAGCGGCACGCAGAAGTCGGAGGGGTGGGTGGCGATGCAGCTGTCACTCCACCCGAGCACCGCATGAAGCCGGTTCTCGCCGCCGCGGGCGTCGCAGCCGCTGCCCGGCTCGCGCTTGTTGCACCGGCTGGCCGTGTCGGTGAAATAGGGACAGCGCGTTCGCTGCATGACGTTGCCGGCCGTGGTGGCGGCATTGCGCAACTGCGCCGAAGCGCCGGACAGCAGCGCCTCGGCCACGACCGGGTAGCGCTTGGCCAAGGTGGCATCATGGGCGAGATCGCCGTTGCGCACCAGCGCGCCGATGCGGACCGATCCGTCGGGCCGATGCTCGATCCGGTCGAGGCCGGGCACCCGCGTGATGTCGACCAGGCGGTCGGGCCGCATGACGCTGCCCTTCATGAGATCGACGAGGTTGGTGCCGCCGGCGAGGTAGGAGACGCCGGGCTGGGCCGCCGCGGAAACGGCCTCGGGGACGCTCGCGGCGCGGAGGTAATCGAAGCGCTTCACGCGGCCTTCTCCCGGCTCTGTTCGTTCATTTGCGCCTGCGCTTCGAGCACCGCCTCGGTGATGCCCGCATAGGCGCCGCAGCGGCACAGGTTGCCGCTCATGGCCTCGCGCACCCGCTCGGGGTCCTGGCCGGCCTGCGCCTCGCGGATCAGGCCGACCGCGCTCATGATCTGGCCCGGCGTGCAGAACCCGCACTGGAAGGCGTCGTGGGCGATGAAGGCGGCCTGAACCGGGTGGAGGAGTTCCCCACGCGAGAGGCCCTCGATGGTCAGCACATCGGCCCCGTCGTGGCTCACCGCCAGAGCGAGGCAGCTGTTGACGCGCCGGCCGTCCACCAGGATCGTGCAGGCCCCGCATTGGCCGCGGTCGCAGCCCTTCTTGGTGCCGGTGAGGTCGAGCCGCTCGTGCAGCAGGTCGAGCAGGGTCACGCGCGGGTCGTCGAGGACGATGTCGCGCCGCGTGCCGTTCACGGTGAGGGATATGGGGATGGTCATGAGGCTCGCTTCCGGATCGCTGGCGTGGTCGGGCATATAAGGCTCGGGCGTGGGATCGGCCATGGCGGGCTGCCGTGGGCCATGCGTGGTCCGGGCTTCGCTCTGCTGGCGCCCGTGGCGGGCGCGAGCTGCCGGTCAGCCATGATCCCTCCCTCCTGCAATGAGCTGCAGCTTTCGCTCATGCGTGTTGGCCGCGTGTCCGGCCTGCAGTTCGGCCGCATGGGCGAGCTTGAAGTCGAGGATGCCCAGGGTCTCCTGCAGCGAGGCGATCTGCGCCACCACCTTGTCTCTTTGGAGAGCCACGATGCGGGTCCGTTCGGCCAGCGTCCCGTCGCCCTGCCTGGCCAGGGCGAGATAGCGGCCGATCTCGGGCAGCGGCATGCGCACGGCCCTCAGGCGAGCGATGAAGACGAGTTCTTGGATCTCGGCGGGACCATAGGCGCGCCGTCCGCCTGAGGTTCGGGGCGGCCGCATCAGCACACCCTCGCGCTCGTAGAAGCGGATCGCGTCCGCGCTCAGGCCCACCGCTTCGGAGGCCTCGCCGATGGTCAAGTTCGTGCTCATCGAGCGACGCTACAAGTTGGAGTCGGGTCCAGGTCAAGCGACGATTTCGCGGCAAGGCGACGGGCGGGCATGCCGCTTCGCCTCAGGCACAATCGGCGTTGATCGCGCCGGCCGCGGGACTTGCGGAGCCGGGGCGAGATGCGGACAGTGGGGGCGTGCAACCGACAGCGAGGCCTGCGATGAGTGTTTCCGTCCCGACCAGCCGCGGATCGCGGGCCGCCGCGGTCCTGATGCTCGCCTTCGCCCTGGGCGGCATCGACGTCGGGCTGGCGCAGGGCCAGGCCGTCGACGCGGGACGGCTGCAAGCCTTGGCCGACGGCCCGCAGCGCGCGCCGGCCAACCGCGCCCGCGACCCCTTCCGGCACCCGGTCGAGGACCTGGCTTTCTTCGGCATCACGCCGTCGAGCACCGTCGTCGAGATCCTGCCCGGCGGTTCCGGCTACTGGACCGAGATCCTGGCGCCCTACCTGCGGGACGGCGGCCGCTACATCGCGGCCAATCCACCCAAGACCGATACCTCCGACGAGGCCGTGAAGGGCAACGCCGCCTTCGCGGCCAAGATCGCGGCCGATGCGGCCGATTATGCCAAGGTCGAAACGGCCGACTTTGTCCATGACGGGGACATCGTGCCGCCCGGGACGGCCGACGCGGTGCTGACGTTCCGCAACGTCCACAACTGGATGGCCGACGGCTCGGCGCCCGCGGTGTTGGCGACGTTCTTCCGGGCGCTGAAGCCCGGCGGCGTGCTGGGGATCGAGGAGCACCGCGGCCGTGCCGACCAGCCGCAGGACCCGCTCGCCAAGAGCGGCTACGTGCGCCAGGACACGGTCATCGCCTTGGCCGAGCGGGCCGGTTTCACGCTCGCCGCCACCTCGGAAGCCAACGCCAACCCCAAGGACACGAAGGACTACCCCGCGGGCGTCTGGACCCTGCCGCCGACCTACCGGTTGAAGGACGTCGACCGGGCCACCTACGCGGCCATCGGCGAAAGCGACCGCATGCTGCTCCGCTTCAAGAAGCCGAAGCGTTGAAGCCCGGCCGGCCAAGGCGGCCGGGACGAGGGGTCAGGTATGCGCAGGAGCGGACGTTGGCTCATCGCCTGGATGCGGACATCCGATCTGGCCAGGCCGGCCGACGCGTTCGACCCGTTGCGGCTTCACAGCTCGTTTGCTGCGCGGCAGGAAATCGTCAGAACAGTGGAAGCCGGGTGGCTTGAACGTCGTCAGGTCGAAGGCCTTTTTGATGTCGTGGTCGTTCTCCCACCCTCAGAGGCGGCGCCCCTGGGGCGGTTGAACCAGCGCCTCCTTCGATGCCCTAGCCCCGCGTGAATCGGCTATCGGCGCGCACGCAGACGAACGGCCGTACGAATGTTGTGAAGATCGACCCGGCCAGCGACTAGTTGGCGGCGTAATTCCTGGAAGATGTTCAGCGCCCCATCGGGATCCTCGATGGTTAGGATTAGTGAAAACGGAACGCCTTCGGTGGGGAAGCGTGCTTCGGCCCGTACGATGCTCTCAACCTGCAACTGCCACTCGGTGCCCGTCCCCACTCCGTCGCCAAAGTCTTTGGCGTAGCGCTTGGTAGGCCACCATTTTAGGCCATGCGAGATCAAGGCCCGTTCTGGAGGAGTCAGTCCAGCGGACTTCGGCAGGAAGGCCTGCTGGATCTGATCCCGCCAACTCGGCAAACCGTCCTTGCGGTCCGAAGGCTGGCGCTGCTGCAGTTTGGCGTCGAGATTCACGCGCACAAACTCGGTGCCGAAAGCCTGGTCGATCGGCGCGTCGTAGACCAGCGTCATTTTGATCTTGCCGCGACATGCTCGGGTCTCCGGATCGACCAGCGAAGCCGGCCACGCGAACGGGAATCTCAGAATGGCCGGGCGTTGCTCTCCAACGGTCAGCCTGCTCTCGAACACGAGGGTGATTGCATGGTCATCTGTCTCCAGCATGGAGGCAGCGTCGCCGGGTTGACCGAAGCCAACAAAATGTCGCGCGACGTCCTGCAAGGACCGATGCCCAATTGCCTCCGGCGTTTGAGCGCTATGGACGGAGAAGGCCCGAAGCGTGCGAATATCAAGACGCCCCGAGGTGATCGCGTCGAGGCTGGCCAGGGTCTTGGCGATCAAGGGCGCGGCAAAGCTCGTCCCTCGGGTATCGATGGCATTTCCGGTGAGACTGCAAGACGTCAGCCCCGTTGTCTGGGGGGTCGTCGTGTCCCCGGTTCCACCATAGTGCGCCAGATCGGGCTTGACCCCTACCCTGAGACCTGGCCCTCGGCGGGTATAGGTAGCCGGCGCGCCCTCCAGATGCGCGCAGTTCGGCGGGTTGAGCGCGCCAACGGCCAGGGCGCGCACACTCTCGCAGGGCATGTATATCGTATCAGAATTAGTCCGGGCCGCCAGGGCAGCGAGGGCGTGTTTCGGGGCTTTAGGCCACGGCGCTCGCCACTCCGCGCCCGACAGGTTGCCTGCAGAGTTGACGATCAAGATACCGTGGCGATCCTGAATTTCGTCGAGCCGAGCCGCATAGATGCTGTAGAGGTTCTGCTCTACAGGTGAAGTGACGTTCAGCGACATGTTGAAGATCCGAACGCCGTGGTTGTCGCGGGCCTCGACCACCGCCGCTTCAAGTTCCTCTAGGAATGCCTCAAAACCGCGTGAGCCGTAGAGGTCAAGAAACCGTCCGCGCGGCATGAGCGGGATATCCACGAGGTCGCAGCCGTCGGCCTCGCGGCCGATAACCGACCCGTTTGCGCCGCGCGCACCGATCAGAACGCCCGCAACCAAGGTCCCGTGGGTCTGATCGCAGTCGGCTTCAGCAAGGAAATCGTAGCGATCCTGAAGCCATTCCGAGAAGATAGGGGATACGCCAGTATCGATCACTCCAACCTTGGGGTAGGTCGCGTCGACGACACGTGTGGGCAGTGCGAACGGCGCGCCGGTGGCCGATGTGGTAGTATCTGAGACCTCAAGCACAGCCGGGAAGCGGATACGCCGGACGAGGGGATGGTTGGCCAGGACGTTCAGGACTTTCTCGTGGCGCGCGACGTTCTCATCGACTGCCGCCGCAGTCGTCGCGAGGGCCAGCTCGCCCCTGACGGCGCGCCGATCCTCGATCAACGGTTTGGCTGGCGAATTGGTGATTAGGACTTCGATGGACGGCATGACGCCCGCGCTTGGGAGCAGTGCGGCATACAGGCCATCCCCGAAGCCCGCGAAATCCTGCTGCAGCGTCTCAAACGATTGCCGGAGGCCCAGGACATCCTCAGTGCCGACGGCGCTCAACGGGCGTTGTTCAAACAGCTCGACGAGATAGCCGCTAGCGGCCAGAGGGCTTAGCATCGCCTGCACGGCGTCGGACGCCGCAAACGTGCGCTTGACGTCGGGTGGTGCTATCTCGATTTTCTCGATAGCGCCAAGTTCCGACCGCGCGCGGGTCACATAGTGATATCGCTCGCCTGAACGGGATGAGACGCGGTTCTCCGCACGGAGCTCCGCCGTCTCAAAGCGACCGCGCAGACGGTCGAGATAAAGACGAGGTAGGCGGAAGAACAATTCTCCGGGGGCAGCAGCGCCCACACAGGGGAATTGGTCCGGGAGAAACAGGCATCGGTTGGGGCGATAAGACTTGGCGATGGCCTCAGGCCGCATTCGCACTCGCACATAGGCCATGGGTCCGAAGCGCCATGCCTGAATCTTCGTCTCGATCGCACTCAGCTTGGCGATCATTTCCGCCTTGTGAGCAGCGAACCCGCGATCGTTTCCCTCGAAGAAGTCCTTGTCCGGTCCCGCGCGACCGGGATCAGGCGCGCGGATGAACGAGTCGTCATTCAAAACAATCTGAACGGGATTATTAGGCACGGGCGAGTTCCTCGACACCCATGGCGGGCGCAGACCAGTCTTGTGACCAGCGGGAGATCTTGCTCTGACTGCAGTCGAACATCTGCGCCAGACTCTCCTGGCGAACGCCGAGATCCGCATGGAGGATGGAGCCGATAAATCGGGGCTCGTCGGCTAGGAACATGCGGGCCGGCTCCATGCCGGGTCCTTCTATCCCGAGCCGTGGCAGAAGTGCTTTGGTGGCAATCGCAACTGCACGGGGGCTCACCGCCTCACCGCCAAGCGCCAGACTGCGGCGAAGTGCGTCGGCGAAGGTCCTCACATCGGCGCCCGATCTTGGACCGGCAACATAGCTCAAGGTCTTCAAGATGTCGTCGCTGAGATGCAAGGAGCCTAGGAAACTGGAGATCATTTCCAGTCGGGTGTGAGCGTCCGGCAACCCAATCCGCAGGTGATTTTGGAACCGACGCCAAACGGCCGGGTCCAAAAGGCCCTCATGATTGGTGATGGCAATCGTGAGGCCCTTGTTGGCTCGCGCATCGAGGTTCTGAAGCAAAGTGTTGACGACGCGCTTGAGCTCGCCGATCTCATGAGGATCGTCGCGCATTTTGGCCAGCGCGTCGAATTCGTCCAGCACCAGGATACAGCGATAGCGGTTTGCGAAGTCGAACAGATTGGCGATGTTGCGGGCGGTGGTGCCGAGAAACGAACTGACCAGACCGTCGATGCGGGCGTTGACGACGGGTAGTCCAAGGCGAGCGGCGAGATTGAAAGCCGTCATAGTCTTGCCCGTGCCGGGTGGCCCATAGAAGAGACACGAGCGAGACGGCTCCACACCCAGTGCCTTCAGCTCCGCCGCCCGTCCCCATTCCGCGACTAGGGCGTCCAGCGCGAGCTTCAGCGTCTCGTCATAGATCGGCGCAGCCTTTTCTCCCGCCGACGTAAGCTGGATTTCCGCCAAGGGCACGCTGGTCTCACGGTCGGCGGGGGCGTGGACATTGGCCGTGAGTTCGTCGCCGGTCACTAAGGCGCGCGAAACCTCAACGGCGCTCGGCGCCATCGTGCTGTCGTGCGACGCGCTGACAAGAAGGCTCTCCAGGGCCGCGGCGTCCTTGACGTCGCCAGCCTTGGAGAGACGGTCCCGGAGCCGTTCTACCTGCTTTCGGAACCGCAAGTCGCCGCCCTCCAGACCAATCCGGCAAAGGCTCTGAACAGCTGGAAAGTGCTCCATGCGCGCGAATCCCCCGACGCAGCCGTTTATGCGGCTAATCCACAAGCTATGCAACTTTCCCATCAATTATTCAATAGTGGACCGATAAATTCACAGCATGGGACGGGTGACTCTCCAACGCCCCAGCGAATTAGCTGGATCCTCGGAATGGGGATCAACGAGATTGGGATGACGGAGGTGCAAACAAGCGCAAGCCCTCTGCTCGCAATGCGATCGACTCGATCGGCATGAGGATAAGAGACTAACTGATCGGCGGTGACGCCCGACAATCGGACAGTCCCAAGGTCGCCTAAGGGTCAATCGCCGCCATCCCACAGCAACCTACGGCCGCCCCCTCATCCCCGGCAGGCCTTGGGCAGCTTGTCGTCCGACCAGTCCGCCAGGGGGATCGGCGACAGCGTCTCGGCCACGGGTTTGCCGTCGGACGTGCCCTTGCCGGTGAGGAGGTTGAGGTCGCAGGAGGAGGCGCCGGCCTTGGGGTCGAGCGTGTCGCGGCTCGTGTGGGTGATGCCGGCGATCACGAAGGCACCGTCGCGCACTACCACCGTCAGTTTCTGCGACCACCTGTCCCGCCCGACCGCGTCGTTGGCCGAGGCCATGACCAGCGATCCCTTGCCGTTGACGCTCAAGGGCGGCAGCGTCCCCCACATCTGGCCGGAGAACACCACCGCTTTCTTGAAGAAGGCCGGCTTCAGCGCCGCCGCGCTCCCATCCGGCGCCGGCATGGCGCGGAAAATCGTGAGGTCGGCCCCGGCGTCGCCGTTCTGCGTCAGCACGGCGCGGTCGAAGGCCCCGTCGTCGCCGAACGACAGGGTGGCGGCCGACAGCACGTCCTGGAGCCGGGGGCTCCGCGCGGGCGACGCCCGTCGCGAGGGAGGCGGCGAAGACCGCCGCGAGGAGGGCCGGTCGGCTCATCGCGCGGTCGTCCCCGTCTCGGGCGTCGCCGGTACGAGGTTGCTGTCGACCCGTCGCCGCGGCTGCAGCAGCAGCGCCACCAGGCCCGACCACCCGGTCTGGTGCGAGGCGCCGAGCCCGGCCCCGTCGTCGCCGTTAAAATATTCGTGGAACGGCAGGTGGTCGCGGAAGGCCGGGTCGGTCTGGAAGAAGTGATAGTCGCCGAGCACCGGGCGCCGACCGTCCGGGCCGCGCAGGAAGATGGCGTTCAACCGCCGCGCCAGCTCGGCCGCGACCTGCGGGATCGTCATCAGCACGCCCGATCCCGTCGGGCATTCGATCTGGAAATCCTCGTCCTCGTAGAATTTCTCGAATTCGTAGAGCGCCTCGATCAGCACGACGTTGATCGGCATCCAGATCGGGCCGCGCCAGTTGGAATTGCCGCCGAACAGCGTCGTGGTTGATTCGGCCGGCTCGTAGTCGACCTCGAACCGCGTGCCGTCCCAGTCGTAGACGAAGGGATCGGCCTCGTGGGCCTTGCTGACCGAGCGGATGCCGTAGTCGGACAGGAACTCGGTTTCGTCCAGCATGCGGCTGAGCAGCGCCTGCATGCGGTGGCGCCGCAGCAGCGACAGCAGGAGCCGGTTCTCCTTGCCGGGCTCGCCCCAGCGCGACACGAGTTGCGCCAGGTCGGGCCGGTTCTTCAGCATCCATTCGAGGCGCCCGGCGAAGGCCGGGAAGCGCGCGGTGTAGTCGCTGTCCAGCACCGCCACGGCGCAGAGCGGGATCAGGCCCACGAGCGAGCGCA
>JAABUM010003664.1_pt1 | contig 18454 bp, 13 predicted proteins | sample 5559161 | NCBI WGS metagenome assembly JAABUM01 (sample SAMN10711868, study PRJNA513369) | rock metagenome | isolation source: Antarctica rocks | place: Antarctica: Victoria Land, Siegfried Peak nord | reverse complement strand
CCACACGGTAGAACAGGTCGGTGATAAAATCGACGGTGGTCATGGGGTGCTCCTCTCTTCTGGTGTCCTGATACCATCAGAATCGAGGGCTCCCCATGTCCTTGTCAACTAGCACCAAAGGTTAATAACAATACTGTGTCTATGACACGATGCCGTCACGGGGCTCCCGTGCGATGGCTCGCGATGAATATCGCCGCACAGGAGCCCCGCTCCGGGGACGAGCCGTCGCGTCTTAGCTGGTCAGGATCTGCGTGAAGCGTTGCTGCGCCGTGGCGATCGCCTGGTCGATGTCCCCGCCGAACACGGCCTGGTGGACCAGCGCTCCCCATGGGCCGTTCGGATCGTTGAAAAGTTGGTTATAGCGCACGCTGTACGGGTCGCGCCCGCGGGTCAGGGCGACGTTGGCGACGAGGTAGCGCGGATCAAGCTTACTGTAGCTGTTGGCTGCGAGGTCGGTGCGGACCGGGATGTGCCCTTGCTGGGCGAAGAACTTGACTTGCGTGTTGGTCGAGAGGCACCAGGCGATGAAATCCTGCGCCTCCTTGATGTGCCCCGAGCCGCGCGGGATACCGATGATATTGCCGCCGGCGAAGGAGGACCAGCTGCCGGTCTTGCCCGGCAGATAGCCGACCCCGACGTCGATCGTGGGGGCCAGCGCTTTGGTGAGCGCGATGGCGAACTGGCCGAGGGCGACCATCCCGACCTTGCCGGTGGTGAAAGCGCCGACGAAGTTGGCGCCCGCGTCGGTCTTCGCCCCCGGCAGCATCTGGTTCTCCGTCCAGAGCCGATGGTAGAACGTCAGCGCATCCTTGACGGCCGGCGACGTCAGCGTCGCCTTGGTCCCGGCGGCATTCAAGACATCCCCGCCGTCGGCCCAGATCAGCGGCAGGAACTCGAAGGCGTTGCAGGAGGCGCAGTTTCCCGAGAAATAGAACCCGGTGATGCCATGGCCCAGCGCCGTGATCTTCTTCGAGTCGGCCTCGATCTGACCCCAGGTCGTGGGCGGCCGATGCGGATCGAGCCCGGCTTGCCGGAAGAGATTCTTGTTGTAGAGGAGGATCGAGCTCTCGGCGTCGTACGGCACGCCATAAAGCTTGCCCTGGTAGGTGGCCAGGCGGATATGCGAGGGGCTGAACTGGGCGAAGTGGGGCAAGCCGCGGGCGAAGGTCGTGATGTCCGCCATCTGGCCGGCCGCGGCGAACGACGGCATGGCGACCAGGTCGACGGCGGCGATATCGGGGACCGTCCCGCCCGCGCTCGCCGTGCTGAATTTGGTCGCGAACTGGGGGTCGGGGATCAGGTTGAGGCTGACCTGCGTCGCGTGGCTGGCGTTGTATGCTTTGACCAGCGGCTGACTCGTCGACGCCTCGCTCGCCCGGACCCAGAAGGTGATGCTGGTCGTGGCGTGGGCTGACCGCGACGGCGGCAGCAGGGCGCCGAGACCGGCGACGAGAAGCGCCGCGCCGATGATAGCTCGCGTCTTCATGAAAGATCGTCCTTTCCTACAAGTGATACAGTGTGAGCACTACGATGGGCCGCGCCTGGTCGTTATAAATCTTCGTCGTCCTCCTTTTCTTCGTAACTCCGGCGCGTCTCGCGCTCATGGGTCGTGGGCGCGCCGCACGAGTCGCGGACGACCAGGCGGCACGGGACCCGTATCAGGCCGGATTCGCGCTCCCCGGCGATCATGGACAGGAGCTTGGTCCCGGCCAGACGCCCCAGGTCGTGGAGGTTCAGGTCCACGGTCGTGAGCGGCGGGCGCGACGCGCCGGCCATCGCTTCCCAGTTGTCGAACCCGATGACGGCCACATCCTCCGGCACACGCAGGCCCCGGTCGCACAGCCCGTCGAAGACGCCGCGCGCGATCTGGTCGCTGCCGCAGAAGATCCCGTCAACCCGCGGGTCGGTGTCTAGCAGGAGCCCGACAGCCTTGTAGCCCCAGTTCTCTCGCCAGGGACCGTGAAGGGCGTGGGTGTCGGGGAGAGACAGACCGTGGTCCGCGAGCACCCGGCCCATCGCCTCGTGGCGCAGGCGCGCGGCCTCGTACGAGCGCGGGCCGGTGATATGCGCGAGGCGCCGCCGCCCATGCCCGATCAAGTGCTCCGTCGCCAGACGCGCGCCGGAGGCGTCGTCGGGGAGCACACAGAGCGCATCGGACTCCGCGACCTGGGTATAGGCGTAGAGGACGGGGACCCGCGCCGTCCCTACGTCGACGGGGGGGCGCGGGTCGGTGCGGCGCGCGGTGACGATGATGCCATCGACGCGCTTGGCCAGGAGGGCGTCGAGGTAGTGGCGTTCGCGCGCCGGGTCTTCGCGCGCGTCGCACAGGAACACCGATACCCGCGCGGCCCCCAGCGCGTCCTCGATGCCGGTCATGACGGGGATGCTGAAACGCCCGTAGCTATCGGTCGAGAGCAGGCCGACCGTGAAGCTGCGGCCGCGCAGCAGGCTGTGTGCGAGATCGTTCGGGCGGAAGCCGAGGCGGGCAGCCTCGGCTTGGATGCGCGCGCGCGTCTCCGGGCGCATGCGCCCCCGGCCATGCAAACCCTGAGAGACCGTGCCGACGGCGACACCCGCCGCGGCGGCGACATCATGGATGGTGGGGGCATCGCTGCGCACGATCACCGAGGCATCGGACATGGCGTGCAGCCTCCGTACATGTACCTGGAAGCTACTACCCCAGGCCATTTGGAAAAAGCTTTCGTCAACGTTGAAAAAACCTTTTTTCAACGTTGCTACAATACTACGCCGTTTCGGCCCCGCTGTCAAGAGCGGCGCATGGATGCACAGGGCAATCGCATCTAAATTTCGGGCCTTGAGAGGCCCACATCTAGGCCGTCGTACGGCAGTACCGCGTCATGCATCACCTTTTCGTCCCACGTAGAAGCGCGGCCGCGTGTCTATACGAGCCAATCGCGGGATTCTCGGCCGCATAGGTCGCATCATTCCTGATAAATATGTCTCTCAGTAGCGTGAAAGCGAATTTAGATGCAATTGCCCTGCATGGATGCACGGCTAATGTCGGGCCGCAGCAGGCCAACCTCGTCACACAACTGGTAGCGTCATCCCCCTGCTCGCCCCGTGCGCTTGCGCCGACCTCGCGCGCCCACCACGCGCCCTGACGGTTTGTCCATGCGTCCTATCCGGCGGCCTCGTCGCCGTCTCCACTGGATGGCGGGTGTGACACCGGCCTGCATGCTTATGCAGTCCTCGCGCTAGCGACGAGGCACCGGTGCGTCAGGCGTCACCGACAGCCCGAGTCACTCACTCGGGTCGTCAATGTGAGCCTCGCGTCCACGGCTCGTAAGCATTGGGCTCGTGCGTTACCCCCGCCCTGAAGGAGTGCATTGCCTTGGCTTCTCGGGGCGTCGCAGTACTTCGGCGCAACGATTTCATGACCTACCGTCAAGGCGCGCCGTGAACGAATGGGCCTGTGTTCGCCAACTCATGGGCATAGGGGAGGATTGACAGCCAGGGGAGCGGCATCAGCGCACGTGCCCACGCAGACGCGCGGCCGCCATGACAATCCAATGACGACTCACACCAATGGATAATCATGCGCCTCAACGTATAGACATGCATGAGCGGCTTACGCCCAACGGCGTTGGAATGGGCCGCGCGTCACCTTCGATGGCGGGGTGCGGCCGCGCGCGATGCGCGCATAGCTCCTATTTTGTACTGCTATCTTTAATCGAGAAGCCCCGTTCCGCACCCTCGGCGCCTATGCGAACGTCCTAATTGGCAGCACAGGTGAGCTACCGGCGAAACGGCCTGTCCGCCGTATGTGTGCCGCCACGTTGGGGGCCTTCCCCCCCACCATAGATAGAATAGAGTGTCAACGCTCGGGCGTTAGGTCCCAGACATCGATGGCCTGGACCACCGCATCGCCACCCTGCACGGCGAGTGCAACGCCGCGGCTGTCCTCGCGTACTGGATAGATCCGCGCGGTCAGACAGGCACAGCCGTTGGCATAGACCTCGACGATGGTCCGATCGAGGAACACGTGTAGGGTGAGCAGCCCGTCCTGGCCCGGCACGATTGGCCCTCCATGCACGCCCTGATGCACCCCCGGGCTCTGGCTCGCCCGGTCACGGTCCAGGCAGAGGCGTCCGGTCTCGCCATCATACTGGATCAGCGTGTACTCCTCGTCGTCCGGGGACTGCCGCAGCTTCAATCCAATCGTCGCGCTCGGACTTGGCTCAAGGCGCGCCAGGATCTCCAGGCAGTCGCCCGCAAACTCGCTCAACGGATTGGGTGATCGCGGCGTCAACGCCAAGTTTGTGTGGCGAGCGTGCGCCCGCCGCAGGATGGCCAACTCGGGGACGGGGGCCACGCCGAGCAGGCCATCGGGGCGCAAGGTCAGCATGCGCGGCATGGATAGCATCCCCGCCCACCCGGCCGCCTTCTGCAGCAACCGCCGGCGCGCTTCCCACGACCAGCCCCACACCAGCCGTCGTCCCGCGTCGTCGCGCAGCGTGGACGGCGCGTAGTAGTCCGGGCCGAGGTCGAACCGGCGCAGCACCTGCGGCGTGAAGCGGCCGTCGGCGTAGGTGCCGGTCATATAGGCCGTGTAGTGGAGCTTATTCTCGTCCCAGACCCCGAACAACAACACGTGCCGGTCCCCCAGCGGGAAGAATTGCGGACACTCCCAGATCGAGCCGGTCCCCATCGGCCCTATCGGCCCCGTGGCGTGGCGCAGGCGGGAGTAGAGTGGTCCCAGGTAGTCCCAGTGCCGCAGGTCCGCGGAGCGGTAGAGGAGGACACTCCCGCCCATCCGCTCGACGCCCGAGCCGATCGCGCCGTACCAGGCGCCATCCTCCTTCCACACATACGGATCGCGGAAGCCGGTGACACGGACATCATACGGCGTCGGCGGACCGGCGATCACCGGGTTGCCTGGGTCCTTCTGCCAGGTGCGCAGGTCATCCCCGCTGGTGGCACGGCATTGCGTCTGTCGATAGCGGCCTTGACAGGCGCTGTCCCGCCGCACGCCGGTATAGATGAGGGTCGGGACGCCGTCGTCATCCACGGCGCAGCCGGACCAGCAGCCATCGGCATCGGGGCCATCCGGCGTCGGCGTGAGGGCGATGGGCAGGTGCGTCCAATGCACCAGGTCCGCGCTGACGGCATGGCCCCAGTGTATAGGCCCCCAGAGTGTGCTGTAGGGATGGTACTGGTAGAACAGGTGATACCGGCCCTTCCACTGGATGGGGCCGTTGGGATCATTCATCCAGTTGGCCTCGGGCTGGACATGGTAGAGCGGTCGCTCGTCGATCGCCGGGCGGCCCATCCCCCTCCCCTCTCGCTTGTCACGCCGCTACATGTGTCAGGCCCCTGCGCGCGACCCCTCCCCACAGCCTAGTGCGCCCACAACGGCCACGTCGTAGCGCGCGGCGGCATCGCCGTGGCCCGCGCTTCCCCTATGTTATGTGGACGCGCGTTCGACGAGCGGGCAATGCATCGTGTGTTGGATCGGTTGCTCGCCCTGGCTCTGCTCGGCATGGTGGAGCAGGTAGGAGACGGCCCATCGACCCATCTCGTAGTGTGGCAGCGCCGAGGTGGAGAGCGCGGGTCGCAGATAGGGGGCGATCACCTCCTGGTCATCGAAGCCGCGGACGGCGACATCCCCTGGGATCGCGGCCCCCAGTTCTTTGAGCGCGTCATAGGCGCCCATGGCCATGCGGTCCGTGCCGCAGAAGAGGGCCGTCGGCGGGGTCGACGCGTGCATCAACTCCAGCGCGTCGCGGTACCCGCTGTCGGCCATGCTGTTGCCCGCCCGCACCAGGGAGGGATCGAACGGCACATCATAGGCGGCCAGCGCCTGTTTATAGCCATCCAGGCGCCCCACGGCTGCGGGGATAAAACGCCCCACGTTGAGCAGGCCGATGCGCCGATGGCCCTGGCGCAGCAGCGCCTCCGTCGCCTCCCGCCCCCCCGTCACCTCATCGGGGACGACCGAGGGCAGCGACCGATCGACGCAATAGCAGTTGAGTAAGACGGCGGGCACTTCCTTGATGCTCTCGGGGGGGTGGACGGCCTTGTGGTACATCGTGGCGTAGATGATGCCCTCGACCCGCCGGGCCAACATCGTCTCTACGGCGGCCTCCGCGGCAGCGGGATCGCCGTTCGTATTCACGATTACGAGGATGTTGCCATCGGTCTGGGAGCGATCGTGGGCCCCTTTGATGATGCCGCCGGCGTAGGGGGTGAAGGCCACCTCGTCGGAGATGAAGCCGATGAGGTGCGACTGGCGCGTGCGCAATCCCTGGGCGGCAGCATGGGGCCGGTAGCCCAGTTGCTCGATCGCCGCCAGCACTTGAGCGCGCGTGGCCGCGCTGACCCGCTCATGGCGGCCGTTGATCACATTGGAGACCGTTTTGATGGACACGCCGACGCGGTCGGCCACGTCCTTGAGTCGAGCGGACATGTCACGTCTAGGCGCGTGCATAAAGGTGCAGTCTCATACCCATCATTGTACCTCCCGCGGATGCACGTGACTGGTGCCGTTTCATGTCCAACGTTAGACCACCCAAACACAGGTATGGTCGGCCTAGCCATCGTGCAGTTATCGTTGCGCCAGCCGCTACACATGTGATGAGGGGCGTCACGTAAGAAATGCACGCCAGACCACAATAAACGAGCGATATTCGGGGGGATATGCGGCTAATTGTATCATAGTATCTTCCGTAAGGCAACGTATCTCTCGCGCGGCGCAGGGCAATCGCATCATAGGTCCTTTACCGACAGATCATCGGCACCGCCGTTGTCTACAACTGCCCGATTCGGTGACGGCCGTGCGTTCACGCCCGCTACCGAACGGCCGTCGGAGAAGGAGCCGTCATGCGATTGCCCTGTCGCGCGGCGCACCCCTTGACATGCACGCCCTTGACAGCCCATGCCCATTTCTGATATCGTACCTTCAACGGTGGATCGGTCCAACCTTGAACCTAGGGTAGGGATAGGCCATCGGCGAGGCTTTGCGCCGCTTGTAACGTCGGCGCGGCCGCGCCGACCGCCCCATGCCGCGCCTCATGGTCGATGGCCGCTCCTCCACCCCACATAGCGAAGGGAGGATCGTGACGACACGCGACGACGCCGACGTAGTGATCGTCGTGATCGTATCGGGCGCGCCCGCCGACAGGGGGCGCCCGTGGACTGCGGGCTCGTGATCTATCGAGGGACAGCACGGCCGGGCGGCTCCAGGACTGTGCCATGGCCGGCGGAACCTTCATACAGCTGAGTACTAAAATACAGGGAGATAGCTCCGGTGACTGATAACACCCCTTCATCCCCCTCGCGCCGCTCCTTCTTGCAGACGGCGGGCATCGGAGTCGCCGCGACGGTCGCGGCCGCCGCGCTCGGCGTGCCGGGCGCGCCCGCTGAGGCCGCCCGGCGGGCGCCCGCCCTCTCGCGCAAGACCAAGACGACCGTGAAGGTCGTCGGGCAGCTCGACGCGTCGACCAAGAAGCTCACCGCGCTCTTCGAGCAGCAACACCCCGACATCCAACTCCAGTACATCAACGTCCAGGCCCCCGACTGGGACTCGCTCTTCACCAAGCTTTTGACCATGGTCGCCTCCGGCCAGGCCCCCGACATCGTGACGGTGGCCACCGAGGGCGTCCAGCAGTTCGCGGCCAAGGGCCTGGCCGCCCCGCTCGACGCGTACGTCAAGCGCGACAAGGCCCAGCTCGCGGAGTTCTTCGCCGACGTCCATCCGACGCTGGTCGAGGCGATGATGTACAACGGCAGCCTCTACCTGCTGCCCACCGACTTCAACGCCGTCAACATGTACTACGATCCCATCCTCTTGGGCGAGGCCGGCTTCGGCCGGCCCAGCGAGAACTGGACCAAGGACGACTTCCTGAAGATCGCTCGGGCCACCACCAAGAAGAAAAGCAACCAGACCAACACGTTCGGCTACGCCTGGGTGGTGCGGCTCTGGGGCAGCTGGACGCCGTGGATCGACGTGGCCGGCGGCGACCTGCTGCAGTTTGGCCGCGCGCCGGGTGGCGCGTGGCTGTGGGATACGTTCTACAAGGGCAACCCGCAAGCCAAGGGGCGCGGGGGCGGCATCGCGTGGGGACAGCCGACCGCGAACAGCGCGTCCAACCTGGAGGCGCTGCAGTTCGTCATGGAGCTGACCAAGCAGGGCCTCGCCCCGGTCCCCTCCGTCACCGGTGGCAACACCCTCCAGGGCTTCTTCGCCAGTAAGAAGCTCGCCATGACGCCCGGCGGCGGGTTCTGGGCGGGGGGCCTGCACAACGCCGGCTTCACGCGCAACCAGTTCGACGTGCAGTTCTTCCCGCGCTGGCAGAACCAGCGCACGCACTTCGGCACCGCCGGGAAGATGATCCTCAAGAGCAGCGGGGTCAAGGACGCGGCGTGGGAGTTCTGTAAGTTCTACGCGAGCAAGCAGGCCATGGAGATCGAGTTGGCGGGCAATCTCACGACCCCCACGCGCCGCTCGATGATGACAGCCCAACGCTACGCCCCGACCGGGCCGGCGCACTGGCCGGTCTTCTACGAGACGTTGGACCACTCCGGCACGCGGGCGATGCCGGCGCCGACCTACTTCAACCCGCTCTCGAACGCGTTCGATAAGTACACCACCCTCGCCGTCGGCGGCGGCACATCGGCCAAGGACGCGCTCGACGGCCTGCAAAGTGAGCTGGAGCGGCTCCACGCGACGGCCCCGCACTAGGCGTCGCCGGGCGCCGCGTGCCGCGCGCTGTATGGGGGAGTGGCCCATCGTCCGCGCCCTCCCCCATGCCGCGCGACCGACCGCGCGCGGGGGAAGCACAGGATGTATAGGGTAAGGGGGTATACATGCAACGCGCGCTACCCGCCCAGCCGGGGCCACGGGGCGGCGTGATGGGGTGGTTGACGGCGACGAGCTACGCCGGTGTGGCCCGGCGCAAGGCTGCACTAGCCTATCTCTTCCTGACGCCCACGCTCCTGGGCATCCTCGTCTTTACCGCGGGGCCGGTGCTGGCCTCGCTGGGCCTCAGCTTCTACTCCTGGGATGTGATCTCGCCGCCGGTCTTCGTCGGGGCGAGCAACTATCAGCAGTTGCTGCACGATCCCCAGGTGCTGCTCGCCTTCGGCAACACAATCGTCTACGTCGTCCTCGACGTCACGCTGCAAGCAGTGGCCGGGCTGGCGCTCGCCCTGATGATGCAGCGCAAGATGGCGCGCTGGCTGCGCACCCTGTTCCGGGCCGCGTTCTTCCTGCCGCTGGTCATGTCTGGGGTGGCCGTGTCGATCGTCATGGCCTACCTGTTCAACAGGGACCAGGGCGTCATCAACTACTACCTGGGCCTGGTGGGCATCCCCCACATCTCCTGGCTGACCTCGACCAGCTGGGCCATGATCACCGTCGTGCTGTCCTCGGTGTGGCAGCAGATGGGCTTCACCTTCCTGATCTTCATCGGCGGCCTGGCCAACATCTCGACGGAGATCCTGGAGGCCGCCGACCTCGACGGGGCAACGGGCTGGCAGCGCCTGCGCTACATCACGCTGCCGCTGCTGAGCCCCTCGATCCTCTTCGTGGCCATCGTGGGCATCATCGGCGCGCTGCAGGTGTTCGCCCAGCCCTACATCATGACCCAGGGCGGACCCGGCGACTCCACCCGCACCGTGGTGATGATCATCTACCAGGCCGCCTTCCAGAACTTGCAGATCGGCTACGGGTCGGCCATCGCCATGCTGCTGTTCCTGGTGATCCTGGCTGTGACGGCGGCGCAGTTCCTAGCCAGCAAGCGCTGGGTGTTCTACCAGTAGTGGCCCATCGGGAGCGTCCGCGGGGACCGTCGCGGTGGTCGTGCGACGGGCGCCTCGCCGCAGCACAGAACGGGAGGGACACATCATGCAATCGGCAACCGTGGCCACGCGCGGTGGCGTAGCGGCCCCGACGTGGGGGCGGGCGCGCAAGATCGCCGGTCGCTGGCTCGACTTCGTGCCGCTCACCATCGCCGCGATCATCGTCGTGGCGCCGGTCCTCTGGACCATCAGCACATCCCTGCGCACCCCGGCGGACTCGTTCTCGCTACCGCCGCAGTGGCTCCCGGTGCGGCCGGAGTGGGATAACTACGCGGCCGTCTTCACCACCATCCCCTATGCGCACTACGTGCTCAACAGCGCCATGGTGTGTGTGGCCGTGGTCCTGGGGCAGTTGTTCACCGCGACGCTGGCCGGCTATGCCTTCGGGCGCTTCAGATTTCCCGGCAAGAACGTCCTCTTCCTCATGGTCATGGCGACGCTGATGATCCCGCTGCAGGCGACGATCATCCCCGTCTTCGTCCTGATCAGCAAGATGCACCTGAACAACACCCTGTGGTCGCTGATCCTCCCGTCGTGGGCCACAGCCTTCGGCACCTTCCTAATGCGGCAATACTTCATGGGAGTGCCCAATGACTTCGAGGAGGCGGCGACGATCGACGGGGCGAACCAGCTACAGGTGTTCGGGCGCATCTACCTGCCGCTGGCGGCGCCGGGCATGGCCATCCTGTCCATCCTGACCTTCAACGACACCTGGAACGACTTCTACCGCCCGCTCATCTTCCTCACCGACCAGCAGAACTACACGGTGCCCCTGGGCATCGAGTCGTTGTTCGGCTACCTGTCGTCGGGGAGCATCTCCCATGTGCTGGCCGGGGTGGTGCTCTCGGTGGCTATCGTGCTGGTCATCTACCTCGCCGGGCAGCGCTATCTCATCGAGGGCCTGACCATGGGCGGCGTGAAGAGCTAAGCCAATGCCCGTCGACCGATGATCGACGTGCGGCAGTCCATAGAGAACGGAGCAGGACAGTGGGTGTGAGGGCGGCGCGCGCGGTCGAACAGAAGCCGCTGTACCATTTCCAGCCGCGAGAGCACTGGATGAACGACCCGAATGGGTTGATTCAGTGGGGGGAGTGGTATCACCTGTTCTACCAATACAACCCCAACGGCCCCTTCCACGGCACGATCCATTGGGGCCATGCCGTCAGTCGGGATCTCGTGCGCTGGGAGCATCTGCCCGTGGCCCTCGCGCCGACATCGGGCGGTCCCGACGAGGCCGGTTGCTACTCGGGCTGCGCGGTGGACGACGAGGGCGTCCCCACCCTTATGTACACCGGCATCCGGGGCGAGAGGCCGTACCGAGAAACGCAGTGCCTGGCCACGAGCGCGGACGGACTGCGCACCTGGCGCCCCCACGCCGGCAACCCGGTGATCGCCGCGCCGCCGGAGGGCCTTGATGTCGTGGGCTTCCGCGACCCGTACGCCTGGAAAGAAGGCGACACCTGGTATTGCGTGATCGGGTCCGGCATCCGGGGCGTGGGGGGCACCGTCCTCCTGTACCGGTCCGCGGACCTCGTCCGCTGGGAGTACCTCCATCCGCTCCACATCGGCGACCAGACCGCCATCGAGCCGGTCTGGACAGGCTCGATGTGGGAATGCCCCCAGTTCTTCCCGCTCGGCGACAGGCATGTCCTGATGGTCTCCGTCTGGGACAGGGGCAAGACGCACTATACCGTCTATGTCGTCGGCACGTATCGCGACCACACCTTCACCCCGGAGGCGGTGCGCCGCTTCGACACGGGGGCCGACTACTACGCCCCGGCCACGCTGCGCGACGCGCGGGGACGGCGGCTCATCTGGGGCTGGTCGTGGGAGGCGCGCACGTCGGAGGCGCAACACGCCGCCGGGTGGGCCGGCGTCATGTCGCTGCCGCGCGTGCTGGCGCTGCGCGACGACGGGACCCTGGGCGTGGAGCCGGCAGCCGAGGTGCGCGCCCTGCGCGGCACCCACCACCACCGTGCGGCGCTCCATGTCACGCCGTCCTCGTCGAGGCTGCTGCCGGGTGTGCGCGGCGACGCCCTGGAGATTGTGGCGGAGTTCGACCCGGCGTCGGGTGACGCGCGACAGTATGGGCTGATCGTGCGTTGCGCGCCGGGCCGGGAGGAATACACGCGCATCGTCTACGATCGCGCGGAGGGGCGCCTCCTGGTCGACCGTGAGCGCGCCAGCCTCGACCCGGATGTCCGGCGGGGCGCGCACGGGGACGCTTTCGCGCTGGCGGCCGGTGAGCCCCTGCGGCTGCACGTCTACCTCGACCGCTCGATCATCGAAGTGTACGCCAACGAACGGGCCTGCTTGACGGAGCGTATCTATCCCTCCCGGCCCGATAGCCTGGGGATCGACCTGTTCGCGGAGGGGGGTAGTATCACGACCACGGCCGTCGATGTGTGGGCGTTGGGCAGCGCCGGTGACATGCCCGTAGACGCGCGCGCCGCCGTCACCTCGGTCCGCAGGCCATGAGCGAGATCGCGCGCCGGCCTACCCACGCGCCCAAAGTGCTGATCGGGTGGATCGTCCGCCAGGGCAATTGCATCTAAATTCGCTTTCGCGCTATTGTGAGACATGTTTATCAGGAATGATGCGACCTATGCGGCCGAGAATCCCGCGATTGGCTCGTATAGACACGCGGCCGCGCTTCTACGTGGGACGAAAAGGCGATGCATGACGCGGTACTGCCGTACGACGGCCTAGATGTGGGCCTCTCAAGGCCCGAAATTTAGATGCGATTGCCCTGGCCTGTCATGCGTCGTGGTACCGATGACACGGGTGGACACGTTAGAATACGGTGAGGGTGGTATGTGTGGCGCCGCACCGGGCACATGGCGCCGTTCACGCGACGAGGTTGCGCCACATGGCCGAAACAGAGATATGGAGGCGATATGGACTTCGAGCGAGAGCGTGACATCGGGGCAATGTTAGCCGGCCGCGCCGGCGCTGTCCTGCTGTCGCACTTTTGTAGTCGCCGGTTCGAGAGCCGCCAGAAAGGCGCGCGCGACATCGTCACGACAGCGGACATAGCCAGCGAGGCGGTGCTGATGCGCGGCCTCACGGAGGCGTTCCCAGACGACAGCGTCGAAGCCGAAGAAGGGGGTAGGGTCGCGGCTAACCCCTCGCGCGTCTGGTACGTCGACCCATTGGATGGCACCGTCAACTACGCGCGTGGTATACCGCAGTGGTGCGTGAGCATCGCGCTTTTTGGGGATGGGGTCCCCTTGGTCGGCATCATCCATGACCCAATCCATGGCGAGACGCTCACGGCTGTGTCCGGGCGCGGCGCGTGGCGGGACGGCACGCTCGTGCCACGACGCGCGGACGTCCCCTTGGAGGACGCGTGTGTGTATCTGACGATCGATGTCGACGACGAGGGTCGCCATGGCGGGGTGGAAGATGTCGCGGCGCTGGCGCCGCACGTCTCGCGGACGCGATCGCTGGGCTCGGTGGCGCTCGGGCTCGCGTACACGGCCGTGGGCCGGCTCGACGCGGTCGTCCACAGATCGGCCCACACCTGGGACTACGGCGCCGGCGTCCTCCTCGTGCGCGAAGCCGGCGGGGTTGTGACAGATCTCTCGGGGGAGCCGTACATGGCCGGCACAGTAGCTCTCATCGCCGCCGCGACCCCCGCTCTCCACGCCGAACTCGTCGCCCTCCTACGCGAGCAGGGCTCGTGAAAAGTCGACGGGACGCCCGTGATATGGCGATAACCATCCAGCGTTGGCCGTGGCCCTTCCTGCGCATCGCGCATCGCGGCGCACCCGGCCTCGCCCCCGAGAACAGCCTGCGGGGTTTCCTGCTGGCCGCCGCGCTCGGGGCCGACATGGTCGAGACAGACCTGCGCGCCACGGCCGATGGCGCGCTGGCGCTGGCGCACGACCACCTCCTGCGGGTGCCCGACCGGCGGACGGTCGACATTGCCCGCACGCCGTTGGCCGCCCTGCGGCGCCTCCCCCTGGCCGGCGGGCCGCTGCCTACCTTCTCCGAGGCGCTCGACTTGCGCCATCACGGCGCCCCGCTCGCGTTCAACCTGGATATCAAGGAGCCCGGCCTCGCCCCGGCCCTCGTCCGGGCGCTGCGCGCGACGGGCCGGCGCGCGGGTATCCTGCTGACGGGAGACGCGGCGCCGACCTTCGCCGCGGTGCGGGCCCGGGAGCCGTGGGTGCGCGCGGCCTTGACGCGGTCCGCCCACCGGCGCGAGGCGCCCCTGTACGCGCTCATGCGCGCACGGCCGCGGCCGTTTGGGCAGGCGTACGGGCTGTGGCTGGCCGCGGCCGCCCGGGCGGCGGGTGTCGGGGCGTTGACCGTGGAGCAGACGCTCGCCACGCCGGAGACCATCGCCCTGTGCCACCGCGCCGGACTACGCCTCCTGGTCTGGACCGTGGACGACGGCCCGCGGATGCGTTTCCTGCGCGACGCGGGCATCGACGGCATCACGACCAACCGCATCGATCTCCTGACCAGCCTTGATGGAGGGCGCGACCTGGCCGGCGCTGACCGGCCGGCCGGCGACTAGCCACCTCGTCAGCGAGCAGGGATATCGCGCATCAGGCGCTCCGACCACCGCGACAATGGCTGGATTGGGAGAATTTAACCCCCTTTTGGTACAGCTACAGGGAACCGTGGAACGGGCGGTGATAGCGGTGACGGGCCGCCTGTGGCAGGCTGAGGCTGTCCGCGTCTCGTCCACGCGGGCGTCAGGAGCCTATCGCAGGGACCCGTCCTCCCTAGCATGCCCCCATCTGGCCTGCCCCGACAAGGGGACGGTCGGGGCGGGCAACATGCGTATCCATGCGCGCGCCAGCGCGCGCTATCGTTGCCGCACCTGCAGGCGCACCTTCACGGCGACGACCAACACACCGCTCTACCGCCTACATCACCCCGAAACGACGCTGACGCTGGTGCTCACACTGCTGCTGCACGGCTGCCCCATCCCGGCCATCGTGGCCGCCTGTGGTCTAGACGAGCGCACAGTGCGGGCCTGGCTGCACAAAGCGGGGACACACGCCGCTCTCTTGCACGACCAGATGGTCGCCGCTGTCGCGGCGCGCCAGGTCCAGGCCGACGAGATCCGGGTGCGGGTGCGCGAGGGCGTGCGCGGGGGTGTGGTGTGGGCGGCGCTCGCGCTCGACGTGGGCAGCCGCCTGTGGCGCGCGACCGCCGTGGCCCGTCGCCGCGCTGGCCTGCTCATGCACCTGCTGCGACGCCGCACGCGCGCCGCGCTCGCCGACCGCACGGTCCTCCTGGCCGTGGATGGCTTCGCCAGCTACGTCACGGCCGCGCGCGCCCTCATCCGTGTGCCGGAGCGGACGGGACGCTGCGGGCGACCGCCGTTGGTGTGGCCAGCAGGCTTCGCCCTCGTCCAGGTGGTCAAGGCGGGGCTGCACCGGGGGGACGGGATCGTGCGCCGCGTCGTCGTGGGAACGGAGGCGACGGTTGCCACCGCGCTAGCGGCCAGCCACGGCGGGAGCACCATCACCACGGCCTCTATCGAGCGGCTCAATGCCACGCTGCGCGAACGCCTTGCCCCGCTCGCACGCCGCCGACGCACGCCGGCCCACGGCGCGCCCCTCGTCGAGAGCGGGCTACACCTGCTGCGGCTGTCCTACAATTGGTGCTGGGTGCACGAGTCCCTACGCCTGCGCGCCATCGGCACCGGCCGCCGCTGGGTCGAGCGGACACCCGCGATGGCCGCCGGCCTCACCGACCGCCCGTACAGCCTGGACGCGTTGCTCCAGACGCCGGTGCCTCCGGTCCCGCTCGCCGCACCCTGCGCACCCCGACGTGGACGACCGTCCGCGCGCGGACGCGTCCTCCCGTTCCCGTCGCCGGCCTCAGCCCCGCCCGAGAGATCCGCTGCATGACCACGGTTGCGTGTGGCTGTACCCCCCTTTTAATGTTGCCTTAATACCGCCTTAATGGCGCCTCGGTACGATGAGGCAGTCGTGCGGGCCGCCGGGAGTGTGGTGTGACGCCGAAGGCGCTGGCCCGACGTCGGGGACGGGATAGGTATAGGGGGGACGATGCTTCTCGCGGACACCTTTGGTGATCTTTTTGGCAGGCTAAAGTTGGCGTCGCGCCCGCTGACGCGCGGCTTGATGGCCGCCGCCGTCGTGGCCGGGGTCGGGCTCGCGCCTGCCCCGGCGACGCGACAGCGCGCCGTACAGAGCACTATCTATTTCTATGGGCTGGACGATACGAACGTGGCCGACCTGTGGACCGGAACGCTCTTGCCGGATTTCGCCAAGGCGTACCCGCAGTACACGGTCAAGTTCGTCAATCTCCTTCATGGCAACGGCTCGCAAGGGCTCATCGATCGCATCGTGGCCGCGCAGGCCGCCGGCAAGAAGGCGCTCGACCTGGATATCTTCGAGGATGTGCCGTTCGCCTACAACTTCCCCGCGGGGAAAACGGCACTCGACTACTTCTCCCCGATCACGGTGAAGGACGTACCCAACATCAAGCTGATCGACCCAGCCGTCCAGGCCCAGGGCCGGAATCTGGGTCTGGCCTACCGCGCCTCGGCCGTCACGCTGGCCTACGACACACTCCATGTGGCCAAACCGCCCACGACGTTCGATGGCCTGATCACCTGGATCAAGGCCCATCCCGGCAAGTTCACCTATTGTCGCCCGGAGGATGGCGGCAGCGGCAACAACTTCATCGCCCGCGCCGTGCTCAACTATATGGACCCGCAAGCGCTCGGTAAGCCCTACAACGCTGCGGCGGAGAAGGATTGGCCCAAGGCGTGGGCGCTGCTGCGCTCCATCGAGCCGGATCTGTACAAGGGCGGCTTCCACCCCGCCGGGAACACCCCGGTGCTCAACCTGCTCGGCCGGGATACCATCTGGATGGCCACGGCCTGGTCCGACCAGGGGCTGCAGGCGCGCGACCAGGGCACGCTGCCGTCCACGATCGCGTTCGCCCAGATCGACCCCCCGTTCCCGGGCGGCCCCAGCTTTACGTCCATACCCACGGCGGCGCAAAACAGGGCGGGGGCGCTGGCGCTGCTCAACTTCGTGCTGAGGCCGGTGGAGCAGGCCAAGATCGCCGCGGCCATCGAGGGCTTCCCCGGCATCGCATTCAAGTACATGCCCCCCCAACTCCTCAAGCACTTCGGCTCCCTGAGCAAAGGCTTCGCCACCTGGCCGGGCGGCCAGTGGGACGCCGATCTGGCCAAGGGCTGGGCGGCCAACGTCCCCGCGGGCCGGTGAGCGACACGGCAGCCGGGGGCGAGGGGTAGGCCATGGCCGCGCCGCCAGCGCCAACGCCAGCGCCCAGCATGCCGATCGGCCCGGCGGCGTCCGCGCGACGCTGCCGGGCCGTCGGGCTGCGCGACACGGTGTTGGCCTACGCGCTGATCCTGCCGGTCTTCATTGTCCTGTTGTTCATGATTGTCCTACCCGCCCTCGCCGTCGTGCGGGACTCGGTCGCCGCGCCGGGGGCCGTCGGGCGCCCCCCGGTGAGCCTGCGCCTGTACACCTCCCTCCTCGGCGACCCGATCACCCGCCACGATATCGCCTTCACGATGGGTATCACGGTGGTTACCGTGGGCCTCCTGCTGCCGCTGTGCTACGCGCTGGCGCTCTACCTGCGCTTCGCGCGCGGCCCCCTCGTGGGCTGGTGTCGTTTTCTGTGCATCGTCCCGCTCTTCGTGCCGACCATCATCTCCGCGTTCGCCTTCATCACGTTCTTCCAGAATCAGGGGGTGCTCGATAGCCTCCTGCGCGCGCTGGGCATCGAGCGGGTGCTCCACTTTACCTACAACGAGCCGATCAACGACCACGCCGGCGTGGGCATCGTCCTAGGCGAGTTGTGGAACAGCATCCCGGTGACGGTCCTCCTGCTTGGCGCCGGGCTTGGCGACATCGACGACGCGCTCATCGACGCGGCGCGCGACGTGGGCGCCGGCCCCCGAGCCATCTTCCTGCGCGTCGTCGTGCCCTTGACGATGCGGCCCGCGCTCGTCGCCCTCACGTTGAGCTTCCTCGGCGTCCTGGGCAGTTTCACGATCCCCTATTTGCTGGGGCCGTCGGTGCCGCAGATGCTCGGGCCGCTGCTCGATACCATTTTCGCCACCTACCGCGAGCCGCCGCGGGCCGACGCCCTCGCGGTGATCATGTTCTTGCTCTCGGCCCTGGTCGGGGTGGCCTATGTCGTCGCCGTGTCGCGTCGCTCGGGCGCCGGGGCCACGGGGAGGGGCTGATGGATAGACGGGGCGCGGCGGTGGTCGGCGGTGGGGCGACGCGGGGCAGGATGAGGGGCAATGCAGGCACGGCTGGCGGCCGTGCGTTCACGGCCGCCCTGTCGGTCGGCGGCGTGGGCCTGCTCACGGCCTTCATCATCGGGCCGCTCCTGTCCATGGCGATGTGGGCGTTCGCCGACGCCTGGTCCTATCCGTACATCATCCCCCAGCGCTGGTCTTTCAAGTGGTGGGGGTGGGTGTTCAGCCATACCAACATGGGCGACGCGATCAAGTTGAGCCTTGAGGCGGCCATAGCGGCGACCCTGGCCGCGACGGCGGTGTGCGTGCCCGCCGCCTACGCCTTCGCCCGCTTCCGCTTCCGCGGCAAGCAACCGCTCCTGCTCTCCTTCCTGGCCGCCAACGCCTTCCCCAAGTTCGGCC
>JAABUM010003663.1_pt1 | contig 18455 bp, 19 predicted proteins | sample 5559161 | NCBI WGS metagenome assembly JAABUM01 (sample SAMN10711868, study PRJNA513369) | rock metagenome | isolation source: Antarctica rocks | place: Antarctica: Victoria Land, Siegfried Peak nord | reverse complement strand
AGACCGGTAATCTCCTCACCGTCTGCGCGAAGTACGATTTCCAGATGGCGCTACCGAAGCTGATCGGCTTCGGCAACATCCCGATGCGCGAGTGCGCCTCGGTCGACATTCAGAACGGCCCGAACTAATCGCGGCGGGGCGGCTGGGTGTTTTCGCCCGCCGCCCCGTCCGACGACACCCACCGCACGGATGGATAACGGATGATTGGGCAACGATCGCAACGACAACGAGCACAGCGCCGGAATCGCGGGCAGGGCATCGTCGAGATGGCCCTGCTCACGCCGTTGCTGATGCTGATCCTCTTGGGGGCGCTCGATCTCGGGCGGGCGTATATCTATGCGACGCGCCTGAACAATGCCATCAAAGAAGGCGCGCTCACCGGGCTCTATCAGCCCGACATCATCAGCGTGAAGAAGCGCGCCTTCCGCGAGGTCACCGATCCGGGAATCTTGCCGGACACCTCCGACGATCGGTATTTGCTCGGCGTCCCGGACCGGGATTTCGTCATCGACTCGCTGAAGCGCTACAAGGCCTCCGCGCCAACGACGGCGATCGACTGCATCGCCAACGCCACCGCCTGCACGAGCCCCGGACCGGGCGATGCGATCGAGGTGAGTGGCTACTTCGTCTTCCAGCCGATCACGACGCAGATCGTACGCATCCTCCCCCCAAACTTCAAAATTCGCCAAACCGTGAGGGCGGTGTATTGATGCAGACCATCCGGCAGCTGCGCCGATTACGCCACGCACCCGGCCAAACGCTCGTGCTCTTCGCCCTGATGTCCCTGGTGTTGATCGCCGGGCTCGGACTCGTGATCGACTCCGGGATAAACTACACGGAGCGACGGACGATGCAAAATGCCGCCGACACCGCCGCGCTCGCCGGGACACGCGTGATCGCGCGGCAAGCCACGACATCGATTTCGGTCAACCGCAACGATGTATGGAACGCGCTATTCAATACTGCGGTGGCGAACGGTGCCCCGAATGACGCCTCGCGCTTCACCTGCGACTTCATCGATAATGCCCGCAACGCCCTCAATCAACCGTGCAACAACAACGGTTCGATCCCAACTACCGCGACCGGCATCCGCGTGCGCGTGAGCGAGCAACACACCACTTTTTTCATGCGTGCGCTCGGTATCAAGACATCCGGCACCGCCGCCGTCTCGACCGCCCAGGTGCAACTGGTGCCACAGATCGGCGAGTTCGATGTCGTCTTCATGGTCTGCGGGATCAACTCCCCGGGCGAGGCCAATAGCTCCATCATGCAAGGGATGGATGTATCCGACAATACCGTCCCTGATCCGCCCCCTCCCACTCCCGCTCCCCCCAAGCCGATCATCACCGTGGTACAGGAACCGGCGCAGATCAGGGACGGAGCCTACGCGTACGACTGGAACGTCCGCAGCAACGATGGCAGCCTGAAACCGAATGCCTCAGCACCGGACTTCCTGATCTCCTCCCCCACGATGCCGGATAGCGCCAAGTGCGGCCTCACCGGGAATTACAACTACGATTGGCACGGCCTGATGAAGCCGGCAGGGTCGTATCCGGAGCGGGATGTGCAGTATGTGGCAACCAACGGCCAGAAAGGCTACGACATCGATCAATATATCCCGGCCATCAAAGCGAACACCGGCACCCTGGCCTCAACAGCAGGTCCCGCCCACACGATCAACGGTACGCAAGGGTGCCTCGCCGGACAAAACCCGAACAATTGCGTGATGCTCCTGCCGATCGTCGTCCCGCACGATCCGTATGCCTACAGCGATTACAGTGGGAGCAAGGCGAAAAGACCAAGCCCTGAGCTCGATGGCCGGCTCTGGGGAGCCTTCCTGGTCACGAAATCGGGGAATGACTATCGGGGTAAGCTGATCAAGAACTATCCCATCCACGCCAACGGGGCAAACCTGTGGTCCACCAGCTACCCCAATTCATTGCGCCCCTATAGCGGACCGATCTCGATCAATCTGGTGAAATAACTGCCCGAATCGCTGATCCCGCATACTCTGGAGGTTCCGATGCGCTGCCTGCTCCTGCTCCTCACCCCCTTCCTGCTACTGGCGCTGGTCGCCTGCGGCGGGTCGCAAAAGACATCATCCGGTGCCGCACCCACCGCAGAGCCCCGTACCCTGACCGAAGCCAACGGGCGAGCGACCGACCAACAGCCGGTCACTGTCCAACCGGCGAGCGCGATTGGTCAGCCGGATAATCCCGCAGAAGGGCTTGATCTAATCGACATCGCAACGACTGCTGACACCGATGGCACGGTGCTCGTTTCCGGTAAAGTCGTCAATCGCGGTCAGGTCGCCGCCAAGACGACCAGCATCGCCGTTGACGTGGTCGATGCGTCCGGCAAGAGCGTCATGCGGCAGCAATTTGCCTACCCACGCTTGCCGACGATTCGTCCGGGCGACGAGGTCGCGTGGCAAGGGCAGACGCAGTTCAAGCCGACCGAAGGCCAGCGGGTACAGGTGGCAGTCGCGGGCGAACCTACGGACAAGTAAGCTACGCCGCTCGCCAGAAGGCAGCGAAAGGGGCCGGGCAGATTCGCCCCGTCCCCCACTATGGTCTGCGCCCCCGCCCGCGTTGCGTTCTAGCGATCGGAGCGTGCCTGATCGCCGTGCGGTGCCCTCACTCGCCCGTCTGATTGCGGAGCGCCGGGAAGAGGATCACGTCGCGGATGGCGTGCTGGTCGGTGAAGAGCATCACCAGGCGGTCGATGCCGACGCCGAGGCCGCCGGTCGGGGGCATCCCGTAACGGAGCGCCGCCACGTAGTCCTCGTCGATCGGCATCGCCTCCTCATCCCCCGCCTCGCGGTCGCGCACCTGCTCCCGGAAGCGCGCCAACTGCTCCTGCGGGTCGTTCAGCTCGCTGTAGGCGTTGCCGATCTCGCTGCCGCAGATCAGCGGCTGGAAGCGCTCCACCGTCTCCGGCTCGCCCGGCTTCTGCTTGGCGAGCGGCGAGAGGGCGGTCGGGTAGTCGTAGATGAAGGTCGGCTCGACGATGTTGGGGCGGACGAAGGTCTTGAATAGCTCGTCCACAATCCGCGGCCAGACGGTCTGCGGCGTGATGTCGAGGTCCGCACCCTGGGTCTTCGCCGCCGCGATCGCCGCCGCGTAGAGGTCGGCCTGTTCCGGCAGCGCGCCGTAATCGACCCCGCTCCATTCCAGGACCGCGTCGCGCATCTTCAGCCGCCGCCAGGGCGGCGTCACCGTCACCGTCTGCCCGCCGAAGGTGAGGGTCGGCTCGCCGCGCACCTCCAGGGTGATCGCGTGGACCAGCTCCTCCACGAGGCGCATGATCGTCTCATAATCGGCATACGCCTGATACAGCTCCATCATCGTGAACTCGGGGCTGTGCCTGGCGTCGATCCCCTCGTTCCGATAGTCCTTGCAGATCTCGTAGACCCGCTCGAAGCCCCCGACCAGCAGCCGCTTCAGGTAGAGTTCGTCCGCGATCCGCAGGTAGAAGGTCTGGTCGAGCGCGTTGTAATGCGTGGTGAAGGGTCGCGCCGCCGCGCCGCCGTAGAGCGGTTGCAGGCTCGGTGTCTCCACCTCCATGAAGCCGCGCGCATCGAGGAAGCGGCGCATGGCGCTGATGATCCGCGAGCGCGTGACGAAGCGCCGGCGCGTCTCCTCATTCACCATCAGGTCGACGTAGCGCTGACGATAGCGCGTCTCCGTGTCGGTCACACCGTGCCATTTATCGGGCGGCGGCGTCAGCGCCTTGGCGAGGAGGCGAAAGGCGGAAACTTCCAACGTCGGCTCGCCGCTGCGCGTCCGCATCAGCGTGCCGGTCACCTGCAAGAAGTCGCTCAGGTCGATCAGCGCCTTGAACTGCCCGTAGGCGTCCTCGCCGAGGCGATCGCGCCGCAGATAGATCTGGAACTCGCCGCTGCCGTCGCGCAAATGGGCGAAGCTGGACTTGCCCATGTCGCGCCGCGAGACCAGCCGTCCCACGATCGTCACCGGCTCGCCCGGCTCATCGGTCGCCGCGCCCGCCGTCGGCGGCTCCCCACCGCCGGGCGGCGTGCCATCCTGCGCCGGGAGCAACGCCGCCAACTCCGCGATCTCGTGGGTCCGCTCCGTGCGCGGCGGGTACGGCTCGACGCCCGCCGCGCGCAGCCGCGCGACCTTCTCCAACCGGATGCGCGTCTGCTCCGGCAAACCCTCGCTCGCTTGTATGTCGCTCATGTCCCCTCGGGAGGGTCGGCAGTCGGCAGTCGGCAGTCGGCAGAAAGTGGCGCGAGGCCGACAGGAACACTCTGCCTGCCAGCGCACCTTCTACGGACTATGGACAACCGGCTACCGACCCCTCTCTGCCGACTGCCGACTGCCGACTGCCGACGCCATTACTCCATCGCGCGGATCGTATATACCATGTCCCCACCGGGGGCGTGGACGCGCACCTCGTCGCCGATGCGTTTCCCGATCATCGCCGCGCCCATCGGGGACTGATCGGAGATTTTGCGGTTACGGGTGCTCGCCTCGGCGGGGACGACGATCGCCCAGGTTTCGATCGCGCCGGTAGGATCGGCGATCGTCACGCGCGTGCCGAGGCGCACCGTCCCATCCTGCTCGCGCGGATCGATGATCTTGGCGTTGCGGAGCATGTGTTCGATATCGCCGATGCGCCGGTCGAGGCGTGCCAGCTCGTCTTTCGCTTCTGTCCCCTCGCCACCGTCGGCGGCATCGCCATAGGTTTTCGTCCCGGCCAACCGCTCTTTGATCACCCGTTTCTGGGCGATCAGCAGCGGCAAGGACGCTTCCAGTTGCGCTTTCCCTTCGGCGGTGAGGTGAGTTTGCTTCAATTCGGCCATGCCCGGTCCCTCGCATTACGCCCAACGCCCACATCGGGCGACCCGCCACCAGGACAGGACGCCACGATCAGCAGCGACGATCCCACAGACAAAAAGCCGAGAGCCTCTATGGCTCTCAGCTTCGCCCCGCTGCCGGGGGGAAGTATACCACCGAGGGAGTAGGCAGTAGCCAGTAGTCAGAAGGGAGCCCGTAGCCCGTAGCCCGTAGTCCGTAGTCCGTAGTCCGTAGAAAGGTTTGCGATGAGCATTGCCCGCCAACGGCACCGCCACTGACTACTCGCCTACTCGCCTACTCGCACTGCCGATTCACATAGCCGGAGCGGAACGGGCGCACCCGCGCCGTCTCGGGATCGTAGGCGTGGCACCAGATACAGCCGGTGTCGTTCGCCAGCAAGTGCAGGGAAACGGAGGTTTCAGGGGAGGTGGTGCGGACGCGGTGGATATCCTCGACAGGCGGCAGGAGCGGGTAGAAATCCCCCTGGCGCACGATCCGGCGCGCGCTCAGCCGCAATTCTTCGCGCTCGCCGACCGGCACGGCATCGTCGGGCCGCGCGTAGACCGTCTCCTCCTGCTCGCCGCGATAGAGGCCGATCAGCCCCCAGGCGAGGTGATCGTGGACCGGTGTCGCCGCGCCGGGCGGCACCACCAGGGCGAAGAGCGAGAGATCGCCGTCGCCGGAACGGAAGAGCAACCACTGGCCGATCCCCCCGCCCATGCCGCTCTCCGGCACCGGAGCCTGATAGACCGCCGGGAGCCACGTCGCGTCGCCGAGGAGCCGTGCGAAGGCGGGGCGGATCGCCGCGATCGCCGCAGTCGGCCCCGCCGCCTCCCGGACCGCCGCGCGGGTTCCGGCGATGAACGCGCGCACGAGCGGGGTGTCGAGGAGGAACTCGTCCTGCCCGCTCGCGCGCTGTCCGTGGAGATCGCCGCACATCGTTTCTTTCCCCCTCTACGTTTCTGCCCTGATCGTCCTGATCGTCATGGCGCTATCTGGTGCCGGGTCATGCACCGCATCGCGCTCCAGCTATCCGGGCCGCGCTCACTGCGGTGGTTTCGGCGGTGCGACGGTATTGCGCCGCAGCGGCAACCGCCCGGCCTGGGCGAACGGTCGGGTGATATCCGCCTTATAACTCGGTGCCTGCCCCTCATCGGCTTCCTGCGGCTCGTCGCCGAATTTCCAGAACTGATCGAGGAGGATCTGCATCACCACGGCGATCGGGACCGCCAGCAACGCCCCCAGGATACCGAGCACCTCTTCGCCGATGAAGAGCGAGACGACCACGACCAACGGGTGTAGCCCGACCACGTCGCCGACCATCTTCGGCCCGACGATGTGCGCCTCGAAGTTGACCACCACCAGATACCAGAGCAGCGTCGCCCCGACCAGCCAAAGTTTCCCGGTCGTCGCGGCCACCAGCACCGCCAATATCACCGTGACGAAGCCGCCGATGTAGGGGATGACCTCCAGCACCGCCCCCACCACCGCCAGGGTCAGCGCATAGGGTACGCGCAGGATCGCCAGGCCGATCCCGAACGCGATCCCGAAGAAGGCCGCGAGCAGGAGTTGCGCGCGCACCCATTGGCCGAGGCCATCGCCCATCTGGCCCATGATCGTCCCGGCCCGCTCGCGCATCTGCGGCGGGAAAAAGCGCCGCACGATCCGCGTGGCAAAGCGGTCATCGACCGCCATGAAGAAGGCGAAGACGAAGATCAGCAAGAGCGTCACGAGCACCGATCCGACCGCCGCCACCCCGCGTCCCAGCTCGACCGCCCCTTGCTGCAAACGCCCGCTCAGGCCACCGATGACATCGTCAACCCGCAGCGTTTGCCCGTTATTCTGCGGGAAACGCGCCAACAATGCATCGGCTTGTGTCTGATACTCGGGAAGGTTGGTACGCAAGAGTTGGACTTCGTTCGCGATCAGCGGCACCAGCAGCCCCACCACACCACTGAGTATCCCCAGGACCAGCAGATAGGTGAGCAAGATCGCGAGGCTGCGCGGCACGCGATAACGCTCCAATCGGTTTGCCGCTGCTGAGATCGCCGTCGCCAGCAGGACGGCGATGAAGAGGACGACGACGATGTGCGTGGCGTTGAAGAGGAGCCAGATCAGCACCCCCGCCCCGAGCACCAGGAAAATCGCCCGATTGGTCAGCCGTATGTTGATTTCGCCTTGCATCTGCCCTCCACTGTGGTGCTATCTGCGACGAGCGTTCGTACATTCCGCCGACACGGCCACCGCTTCCCTGCACTCTCCGGCACTCGATAGTGCGCGTCAGTGCGCGTCAGTGCGCGTAGCACCGCGCGCTTCCGGGCGCGGCCACACCCGGCAACACGGGAGCGTCGGCGCTGCGAGCCTGGCGTTGGCGCTGTCGGCGGCGATTGTAGCGCGAATTCCTTGCCACAGATCGCGCCCGCCCACGCGGCGCGCGCATCGTGCAGACGCTCGTCACGATATGCTATCATCTGTTCTGTACGTACAAACGCCTCGCGCGTCGGCGGTTTGGCCCCCGCTCCGGCGCGAGGCACGCGAGGAAGGTGGGCGATGGGCGAGCAGGAAACAGGCGGAGGGAACGGCAAATTCGACCCCACGCGCCATCTGCGCCAGTTGCGCGGTCGTGGCGGCAGTGCCGATTATCTCGATGTGAAGTGGCGGCTGGTCTGGCTGCGCTCGGAACACCCCGACGCCCAGATCGCGACCGAACACGTCACGATCACCTCCGACATGGCGATTTTCAAGGCGCAGGTAGGGATACCCGGCGGCGGCTCCGCGACCGGCTACGGTTCGGAGACGAGCAAGGATTTCACCGATTTTATAGAGAAGGCGGAGACAAAGGCGCTCGGGCGGGCGCTGATCGCGCTCGGCTACGGCACGCCCTATGCCCAGGAATTCGGCGAGGATGACGTCGTGGAGTCCGCGCCGTCGGTGCGCGCGGTCCCGACACCACCGGAAGCGCCGCGACCGGAGCGCCCCGGTGCCGCGCCACAGGCGGCGGTCGCCCCGCGCCCGACGGTCACCCCGTATTCGCCGCGACCGGAGCCGATCCCCGCCGATACCCGCCGCGCCGCGCCCCCGCGCCCCTTGCGCGAGGCCGAGGAGCACGCACCCGAACCGCTCGCCGCCGCGCCGCGCCGCGAAGTACCGGAGCCGCGCCGCGAGCCGACGCCCCCTGCCCCCACCCCGTTCGACGATGAGCCGGTGCCCGTCCGCCCGCTGCCGAGCCGTCCCGCGCCGATGCAAGCCACCCCGCGCCCCGCGCCGCGACCGGCTGCGACGATCCCCGCACCCGCACCGAACGCCACGCCCGCGCCCGCATCCTCGTTCACACGGGAGCCGCTTGAAGAGGAGGACGAGGTGATCGATCTGGCGAATTATGGCTGGACCGAGTTCTGGAGTTGGGCGCGGGCGCGCGGCTTCAACGACCGCAAATCGCTCGACGCGGTCGTAGGACGCGCGACGAATGGCATGACGCCGCTGGAGATCCGCAAGCAGATCCAGGCGAAGCAGTAGCAGAGGGAACGCGCGATGACGGCGGGCTGGACCGGGGCATGGGGCGAAGCTGGCGGGATGGCCTATATCGAAGTGACTTCCGGCGCGACGGCGACTGCTGCGCCGCTCGTGATCGGGCTGCACGGTCGCGGCAGCAACGCCGAAGATCTCGCCGGTCTCGCCCCCGCGCTCGCTCCCGGCTGGCGTTACCTCTTCCCGCAGGCACCGAACCGGCTCGACATCGGGGACGGTGGTGAGCACTTCTCCTGGTATGAGCCGATCATGTCGGAGGCGGAACGACGGGACGCGCCGCAGGCGGGCGTCCGCCTCTCCCCGCAGGTGCTGGCCGCGCGCGAGCAGTTGCGCGGCTTCTTGCGCGCCACGCACGAGCGGCTGGCGGTCCCGCCGACGCGGAGCGCCCTGCTCGGTTTCTCGCAAGGGGCGGCGATGACCCTCGATACCGGGCTCCGCACGGACCCGTCGTACGCGGCGCTCGTCGCGATGAGCGGCTACCTCCCCGAGGCCGAGGATTTTCCGGGTGTCCTCGCCGCAGCGCGGGAACAGGCGCTGCTGCTGATCCACGGCATCGCCGACACCGTCCTGCGGCTCGGGATCGGGCGGCGCGCGCGGCAGGTACTTGAAGCGGGTGGCCTCGCCCCGGACTATCGCGAGTTCCCGATGGGGCATGAGATCAGCGCGGCATCGTTGGACGCGGTCGCCGTTTTCCTGCGGCAGCACCTGCCGGCGATATAGAGGGACCGTGACGAGCGAGCAGCAAGCGCCACCACGATCGTTGGATACCGATGCTATGCGCTCGGGCACGGCGTATCTGCGCGCCGCCGACCCGGCGTTGGCCCGCACGATCGACGCGGCGGGGCCGTGTACCCTGACGCTGGAGGAGGATTACTTCCGCGCGCTGGTCGAGGCGATCATCGGGCAGCAGATCTCGGTCAAGGCCGCCGCCGCGATCCTGGTGCGCGTCCTCGCTCTCTGCGCCCCCGATCCGGTCCTGACCCCGGCGCATCTGGCCGCGCTCGACGAGGACGCCTTGCGCGCGGTCGGCTGCTCGCGCGCGAAGGCGCTCTACCTCAAGGATCTCAGCGCGCGGATCGTCGCGGGACCGCTCGATCTCGCGGGGCTGCGCGAGTTGCCGGACGAGGAGATCGTCGCGCAACTGGTGGCGGTGCGCGGCATCGGGCGCTGGACCGCCGAGATGTTCCTGATCTTCTCGCTCGGTCGCCCGGATGTCTGGCCGGTCGATGACCTGGGCGTGGTGATCGCCGCGCAGGAGGCGTGGGCGCTCCCCGGCCGCCCGAAACGGCAGGAACTCCTCGCGCTCGGCGAGCCGCTCCGCCCCTATCGCACCCTCGCGGCGTGGTATCTTTGGCAAAGCCGTCGCCTCATCCTGGGCATGCCGTGGTGAGCGCGCCCGAAGAGCATGCGCCCACCGGGGGCGCGGCGGCACCGACGCGGAGTGACCCGATGTCAGATAGCGCCATCGACAATGAACGCCGCCTGGAACGGCTGCGGGGCCGTCTCGCCGAGCAAATGGCCCTGAAAGAGGTGCTGGTGACCCTGCCACGCGCGGGCCGCACCTTCGCCATCCTGGCCCCCAGCGATCACGACCGCCTGCTCGATGAGGCGGAGACCGACCCGGAGCAGAATCTGCCCTACTGGGCGGAGATCTGGCCGAGCGGGATCGCCCTGGCCGACCACGCGCTCGCGCACGCGGACGAGTTGGCCGGGTTGCCGACCCTCGAACTGGGGAGCGGCATCGGCATCACCGCCGCCGGGGCGCTGCTCGCCGGGGCCGATCTGCTGGCCGCCGACTATTCGGCGGTGTCGCTGACCCTCTGCCGCTACAACACCCGCTGCAACACCGGGCGCGAGCCGCGCACGATCGAGATCAACTGGCGCGCGCCGTCCGAGGGATTGCTGGCCCGCGCCGACGCGATCCGTGGCTTCCCGCGCCTGCTCGCCGCCGATGTCCTCTACGAGGCGCGCGACATCGCGCCGTTGCTGGCGCTGATCGGGCGGCTGCTGGCTCCCGATGGCGCGCTCTGGCTGGCGGAGCCGGGACGCGACACCGCGCGCCACTTCCTCGCCGCCGCCACCCAACTCGGCTGGCAGATCACGAGCGAGCGCCACAACGGCCCCTGGACCGACAATGCCGAGGTGAAGGTCGGCGTCCACGTCATCCGCCGCCCGCAACAAGACTGAGCGTTCGCACAGCATGGCGCGGGGCGACGGATCGTATCGGTCGCCCCGCGCTTTTTCGTGCCGTTCCGGTATGGGGCGTGGTCTCACCAGCGCAGCGGAGCCTCATCTTCCAGCGCCCACTCGTCGTCCTGACGCGCGCGCGGGCGCGGGCCGCTGACGCGGCGCGGCGTGCCGTTGGGACGCTCGGCAGGCAGCGGGCGGCGACGCTCCCGCGAGACCAACTCGAATTCGAGCCCGCCGGTCGCGCGCGCGAAGAGGTTGTAGACGAACCCGGCCAGGAGCGCGATGACTGCGAAGAGGATCCCGCCGATGATCGTCAGCGCGACGGTGCCGAGGATGGCGCTGACGATCGGGTGCTGACCGAGCGGGCCGAGGAACTGATAGAAGCCCTCGACGCGCAACGCCTCGCGCGGGCGGAACTCGGGGGTCGGCAGGGTGAAACCGGCGATGCGCGTGTTGCTCGGCCAGGGGGTCCACGGCGTCCAGCCGTTCAGCGTCCGCCAGATGTTGTAGAGGATCCAGGTGACGATGCCGCTCGTGAGGAGCGCGGGGATCAGGCTGACGATCCAGCCGATACTGAACCCGACGCGCGCCACCGAGCGCAGGCGCACCCGCCCGACCGCCATCCGCAGCGGCCCACCGCTGTTGAGATCATCGTCGTATCGTTCGCGCATCGGCACCCTCCCCACCACACTTCCGCCCGCGTCGCCGCCGATCCGTTCTGCGCCCGGACCGGGCGCGACATGTTACCCTATAGGATACTCCCGGACGGGCGAAGCATGCCTCATCACCGGATCGTGCTGTGGGATAATGGCCTGAACCGCGTGGCCCTCGTCGCTGGACGATGCGCCGACACCGGAAAGGAGGCAGATGAGCTACGACCTCTTGATCGAACACCCCGAGGGGGAGACGTTCCAGCGCGCGGCGGCGGAGGCGGCGATCGCCAAGTTCCCGCAACTCCGCAAGCGCGACGCCGAATCGTATCGCTCCGCCGCGACCGAATTGATCCTGACCGCCGAGAATCCGCACGCGCCGGTCGATAGCCTGACCCTGCGCCTCACCTACCGCGAGTTGCCGGGCAGCTTCGATGGCGGCTGCGATCTCGCGCTCGGGCTGGCGGCGGCCTTGGGCGGGCGGGTGGTCGATTCGCAGCTTGGCGAGACGGTCACGGCGCAGACGCGCGCCGCCTCGCGCGAGAAGGCCACGCAGGTCGCCGTCTGGTCGAAGCGCCTCGGCAACGAGTTCGAGCAGCCGGAGAAGCCGTATGTCGATGGCACCGCGACCGGCGCGAGCGCCCCGACTGCCCCGAGCACGGCGGGCGGCGGTGCTCGCCCCTGGTGGAAGTTCTGGGCGCGCGACTGAGCGCCCCGATGTACCGATCGGCGCGATAACGATGAGCGTCGTCGCGACCCGAGGCGGGCCGGGCGAGCGACGTAACCTATCGTGGGATAAGGCAAGGGATGGCGTTCCCCGATCCGACGGTCGATTATCGCGCCCACCCCGAATGCTATGAGATCGGGCGCGGCGAGCGCGGAGCCTTCCACGTCCAGCCGTACAAGGACGAGTTGCTGCCCCACTGGACGATCCGCACCCCGGAACTGGCGCAGGAGTCGGCGGACACGCTCCTCGCGCGCTACGAGAGATACCGCGCGGCGGGCGATTTCGTCGGGATGGATATGGCGCGCAAGTATCTCCAGATGGGGTACACGCGCGCCCGGCGCTACGCCAATCATCGGGGCGGACGCAAGCGCGCCGCCGACGGCACAGCGGTCCCGCTCGGCTCCGGCGACCCGGTCAAGGCGGCGATCGCGGACATCTTCCGCGCCCGCTGGCAACAGATCACCGCAGACGCCGCGTACCAGCGCCTGAAAGCGGCGCATCGGTGGCAGACCGGCGAGGAAACTCCCGCACAACCGACCCGACCCGCAGCGGGGTAGCGCCGGGCCATGCGCCACACCTCACTCGGCGCGCGCACGCAGCTCGGCCAGCGCGGCGCCCACCTCATCGCGCGGGAGATCGCCGCGCCGCAACGCCGCGTCCGGGAGGGCGACGAGGCGCTCGTAGAAGGCGATCCCTTCCGGCAGCATGGCGGGCTCGTCCTCCAACAACGCGAAGAGCCAGTTCTCCGCGCTGGCGAACTCGCCCTGGCGTTCGTGGAAGAGCCAGAGCTGCTCCTTCAACGAGCCGGGAACCGCGTAATCGGCCAGCAAACCTAGCAGCGGGGCGAGTGCCGCGCGCGCGCGTTCGTCGTCGTGGCCCTCCTCGACCAGCACCGTCAGATCGACGCGCAACGCCTTCGCGGCGAAGTCGGCGGCCTCATCGGGCTGCCCCTGCGCCAGCGACAGTTCCGCCCGCTCGCGCAGGATCGCGCCGAGCAGCAGCAGCCGCTCGGCGATCACCGCCTCATCGACGCTGGCCGACTGCCCGAGGCGCACGAGCGCGATCAACTCATCGGCGGAGAGGCGACCGGGCGTGTCGCCGCCGAAGCCGAGGTGCTGCCGCAGCACCTGTACGAGCAGCAATTCCACCTGCTCGTACTGCCCGCTGGCGCGCAACCCGGCGATCTTCACCAGCGCCGCCCAGGCGACCCCGAGCTGCTCGATCATCCGCAAGATATAGTCGCGGCGTACCATCGCCTGTCATACCTTTCCGCACACCACATCATTCGCGGCATCGTCCGCGCCCGGCCCGACCGAGCGCGGACGATACCGGGCGCTCTCCGATCGCGTCCACCAAACCTCGACGTGCTCCCTATCATGCGCTTGGGGGCCAAACCTTAACACTCCATTTGCCAGGCTTTAAGGTCCGCTTAACCGCGCGTTAAGGTTCAGCCTGTACAACTCTCGCAGGTCTGAACGAACGCGACAAGCAAGGGCGAAGGGAAGAACGACGATGCCGTCATTCGGACGCTTCATACTGACGCGCGTGCTGCGCGCCGCGCTGACGATCTGGCTGGTGGTGAGCGCCGTGTTCATCATCCTCCGCCTCTCCGGCGACCCGGTCGCGCTGCTCCTCTCCGAGGATGCCACGCCCGCGCAGATCGCGGCGCTACGAACCCACCTCGGACTGGACGCCCCGATCGTCGTGCAGTACGCGCGCTACTGGGGTAGTCTCCTCCACGGCGATCTCGGCGACTCCCTCCGCCAGCGCCAGCCGGCGCTCGGCCTCGTCTTCGACCGCATGCCCGCCACCCTGCAACTCGCCACCGCCGCCTTCGTCCTCGCGGCGGTCGTCGGCGTCGGCGTCGGCACGCTGGCGGCGCTGCGACGCGGCACCGTCTGGGACCGCGCGGCGATGGCGCTGATCAGCATCCTCCAGGCCGGGCCGGTCTTCTTCGTCGGGATCATCCTGATCCTCTTCTTCAGCGTCCGCCTCGGCTGGCTGCCGAGTTCGGGGCGCGGCGACTTCAAGAGCCTGATCCTCCCGGCGGTCACCCTGAGCGGCTTCACGATGGCGAGTCTGGCGCGCCTGGTCCGCGCCGCGCTGCTCGACGTGCTGCGCCTCGATTACATCCGCACCGCCCGCGCCAAGGGGCTACAAGAGCGGGCGATCGTGCTGCGCCACGCCTTCCGCAACGCCGCCCTGCCGCTGATCACGGTGCTCGGCCTGGAGATCGGCGGGCTCGTCACCGGCGCGGTGATCACGGAGACCGTCTTCGCCTGGCCGGGCATCGGGCGGCTGGCGGTCAGCGCGGTCAGCACGCGCGATTACCCGATCGTACAGGCGGCGGTTCTCTTCATCGCGATCGTCTTCATCCTGGTCAACTTCCTGGTCGATTGCTCCTACGCCTTCCTCGACCCGCGCCTGCGCGAGTCCTGAGCGCCCGGCAGCGCTCGGGTCGAAGACCACGCACCGGCTTTAGACAACCGCACAATAGGAGTGGAGACACGATGGCACTGGGCGCGAGCACGGCAGAAAACAGGACTGCGGGGTGGCGCAGCGGGGCGGGGGGGGCGGCGCAGACGCATACACACCGACGCCGCTGGCGCGTGCCGCCGCTGATCGCGATCTGTCTCGCCTTCCTGCTCCTGCTCACCCTGGCCGCGATCTTCGCGCCGTTGCTCACGGCGCAGGATCCGCTGAAGCAGGCGCTCGCCCTCCGCAATCGCCCGCCCGCCTGGGTGACGGGCGGCAGCACCGCCCACCTTTTCGGCACCGACAATCTGGGGTACGACATCTTCAGCCGTGTCCTCTACGGGGCGCGGATCTCGCTGGGGATCGGTGCCATCGCCACGGTCATCGGCGCGCTCCTCGGCACCTTCCTCGGCCTGATCGCGGGCTTCTTCCGTGGCCCGGCGGAGTGGCTGATCATGCTGCTGGTGGACGCCCAACTCGCCACCCCCTTCCTGGTGATCGCCATCGCCGTGATCGCCGCGTTCGGCAAAGGATTGCCGATCCTGATCGCCCTGGCCGGGATCAGCGGCTGGATGCTCTTCGCGCGGGCCTGCCGTTCCACCGTCCTCTCCTTGCGCGAGCGGGAGTTCGTCTCCGCCGCGCGGGCGCTCGGCGCGACCGATGGGCGGATCCTCTTCCGCCACATCCTGCCGAATATCCGGTCGGTCATCCTCGTCATCGTCACCATCGACCTGCGGCGGATCATCCTCTTCGAGGCGACCCTGAGCTTCCTGGGACTCGGCGTGCAACCGCCGCAACCCTCCTGGGGCTCGATGATCGATAAGGGGCGCGAATATCTGGACACCGCCTGGTGGATCAGCGTCTTCCCCGGTGCGGCGCTGATGCTAACGGTACTGGCGGTCAGTCTGGTGGGCGACTGGCTGCGCGACGAGCTCGACCCGACGCTGCGGAAGGGGTAGGGGGGTGAGTCGGCAGTCAGCAGTCGGCAGAGGGGACGAACCCGTAGTCCGTAGTCCGCAGCGTGATGGTGGCAATTGCTCCCTCGGCGTTGAGGGGGATGAGTGATGAGATCCAGGAGAGAGGGAACAGCAGTGAAGGACGAGATGAGCCAGGGACTGAGTCGGCGCGCGCTGCTGCGCGGCACGGCGGGACTTGCGGGCGTGGGCGCTCTGACGGCGTTGCTGGCGGCTTGCGGCGCGGCGACGACCCCCACGACGACGGCATCGAGTGCTCCGGCATCCAGCGCGCCCGTATCGAGCGCGCCAGCATCGAGCGCCCCGGCGGGCGGCGCGGCGGCCCCGACCGGGACGACAGCGAGCGTGGCGGCGACGAGTCCGATGGTCGCGACCAGTGGCACCCCCGCCACCACGACGGGCGGCGCGAGCGGCAAGACAATCGCCGAGTTGCGTGTGGCGGTCGCGGCGCTGCCGGACAGCATGGACCCGCAGGAGTCGATCAGCAACGTGGGGATGCGCCTCCACTACTTCACCTACGACACGCTGATCCGCCGCGACTTCTTCGATAACAACAAGCTCGTGCCGTCGCTGGCGACCGAGTGGAAGCGGACCGACGACCGCACCTTGGAACTGACGCTGCGCCGCGATGTCCTCTGGCAGGATGGCACCCCCTTCACCGCCGCCGACGTGAAGTACACCTTCGACCGGATCATCAAGAAAGACCCCGCGCTAGAGGTCGCCTCGCCTGGCTACTTCCCGCTCGACTCGGTGGAGGCGCTCGACGATTACCGCGTCCGCTTCGTCAGCACCGGCACCGATCCGGTCCTGGAGCAACGCCTCGCGGGGCTCGGCGCGCAGATCATCCCGGCGAAGTACCATCAGACCGTCGGCACCGACGCCTTCCGCACCAAGCCGCTCGGCACCGGGCCGTACCGGATGCTCGAATACATCAAGGACGACCGGATCACCTTCGAGGCGCACGACCGCTACTTCGGTGGCGCGCCCGCCGCGAAGAAACTGACGGTTCGCCTGATCCCGGAGACCGCCGCCCGGATGGCCGCCGTGATCAACGGCGAGGTCGACCTCGCCACCAACGTGCCGCCGGACCAGATCGCCTCGCTCCGCACCAAGAAGGACGTCGTGATCGCGCAGACCCCGCTGGCGAACATGCACGTCCTCCGCTTCAACATGAAGACGGCCCCGCTGGACAACAAGAACATCCGGCAGGCGCTCTTCCTGGGGATCGACCGGCAGTCGCTGACCGCCGATCTCTGGGGCGGCAACGCGGTCGCCCCGCGCGGCTTCCAGTTCGAGGGCGAGCCCCTCTTCAACGCCGCGCGCCCCCTCACCCCCTACGACCCGGCGAAGGTGAAGGCGCTGCTGACGCAGGGGAACTACGCCGGACAGGAGATCGTTTACCTCGCCACCTCGCCGAATTACTACACCAACGAGCGCGAGGCGGGCGAGGTGATCGTCGAGGGATGGAAGCAGTTGGGCATCAACGCCCGCCTCGAACTGCTGGAGGGCGCGCAGAAGGACGCCGCCTTCAAGACGAACACCCGCCACGTCACCCCCTGGTCCGCCACGTCCGGCACCGCCGACCCGGACGGCTACCTCTGGCGCAACTGGGGGCCGGACAACGGCCAGCAGAAGAACGGCTGGTGGACCGCCGAGAGCGCGGCGCAGTACAACGCGCTCGGCATGAAGGCGCGCTCGATCCTCGACCAGAAGCAGCGCTTCGACCTCTATCAGCAGATGCTCGATCGGTACGAGAGCGAGGCACCCGGCACTATCCTCTACGCGCCGAAGGAAACCTACGCGCTGCGATCGAACATCGATTGGACCCCCTACTCGCTCTATTACCTCGATCTCCGCAACTACAATTTCAAGATCAAGTAACAGGAAACGGCACCATCGGCGTGGCCCGCACCAGCTCTGATGCGGGCCACGCCCGCATCCGCGCTGTGACCAGTCGGGGAGTACGCGGAGGGATGAGAGAGCGTAGGACAACGGTATGGGATGGTATCTTTTCTAATAGCGGACGGCGAAACACACAAGGAGACTCAGCATGCTCAAAGGTGTCCCCGATACATGGTCAAGCGCGGAGATCTTGGGCGTGCGGCCTGCGGTTGATGGCGGTCGCTGGCCTATCAAGCGGATTACCGGGCAGGCGATCACGGTAACGGCGGACATCGTGACCGATGGACACGACGTCATCGGTGCTGCAATCCAGTTCGGCCCGAAAGGTGGGCCACTGCGCGTAACGCGTATGGACTTCGTCGGGAATGATACCTATTCCGGCACGTTTTCGGTCGGCGATCCCGGCCTCTATACCTATCAGGTCCGCGCGTGGGTGGACCAATTCAGTACATGGCGCGAGCTATTCCGACGGCGCGTCGAAGGGGGATGTCCAGCAGAGGAACTTGTCAGCGAACTCAGTGAGGGCGTCGTCCTGCTCAACAACGCCGCAGCGGTGAGCGGAATGCCGGAGGCAGAACAGCTCGCGCGATTCGCCAACGCCTTCTTATCCGGCGATGTGTCGGCGGCGCTGGACCCTGAAGTTGCGCTGCTCGCCGCGCGCTGCGACCCGCGAGAGGGTGCCGCAGCAGGGCGCGTGTTCGAGGTGCTCGTCGAGCGGGAGCGCGCGCAGTTCAGTGCCTGCGTCTTGCCTCATCAGTAAATCTTACTTGTCGCAGAGCCTTGCCTCATTGACGATCTTACCACATGGCCTGGGACGCCCGACTGCGAACTGGGAGGTTGACGGCATGAGCGGATCCTCCCCAGTCGTGGCCTTTTCGCCCTGGCGTCGGGTGCGATTCCGGAGAATCGCACCCGACGCCAGGCATGACACAGCGACGCGCGAGCTGTATGCCCTGGTCGTGGCTCCTCAGCGCCCCTCCGCAGCAAGCGGCAGCTCGTCCGGCGATCCGACACTCCGCGAGAGCGACAGTGCTCGGAGTGGTGCCGGCAAGACCGACGGCTCCAGCAGGTCCTCCTGGAGCCACTGATCATCGAACGTCAGGAGGGCGTCGGCACGCCACACCTGGACCCGGCGCTGGAGGGTGCGCAACTGCACGTCCGGGAACTGCCCCGGATAGCCCTGCTGCAA
>JAABUM010003661.1_pt1 | contig 18462 bp, 15 predicted proteins | sample 5559161 | NCBI WGS metagenome assembly JAABUM01 (sample SAMN10711868, study PRJNA513369) | rock metagenome | isolation source: Antarctica rocks | place: Antarctica: Victoria Land, Siegfried Peak nord | reverse complement strand
TTACCGCTGTTAACTTTATCCACAAAAATCACAGTTGTTAACAAAGAAAAAGAAGCAAAAAGAAAGCTTTAACAATCATAATAACTTGTAATATATTGTCGAAGCTAATCTAAAGGAAATGACAAAAAGCAACAAAACGACAAAAACTCACAACCCCCACCTTAAAATACATACCCAAAATGCAAATCAACCTCAACAGAAAAAATAAAGCTTACCATTTTGAAGCAGTAAACGAATACGGCAACACGCTGAACATGGATGCCAACCCGGCAATTGGGGGCGAAGACAAAGGTTTCCGGCCGATGGAAGCCGTGCTGGCTGCTCTTGGCGGATGCAGTGGGATCGATATGATTTCGATCCTGAAAAAGCAAAAAGAACCGCTGGAAGATTTAACCATTAGCATTAGCGGCAACCGCTACGAAAACCAGGAACCGGCTATGTTCAGGATCATTGACATTGAGTTTCACATTTTTGGTGCTGTAAATGAAGCAAAAATACAACGTGCGCTGGAACTCACTTTTGAGAAATATTGTTCTGTAGCAATGATGCTGAACAGAACAGCAAAAATCAATTTTTCATACAAGCTCAATTAAATATAATGAGTCAGCATTTTGAAACTCAAGCCATTCGTTCTCAGGCAGAACGCAGTCAGTATAAAGAACACTCGGTCCCCATTTACCTAACTTCCAGTTATAAGTTTGATGATGCGGAAGAGATGCGTGCTTTGTTTGCCAACGAAAAAGAAGGCAATGTTTATAGCCGTTACGCCAACCCAAATGTAGATGAGTTTATCGAAAAAATGGCTTTGCTGGAAGGCACTGAAACCGGCTGGGCAACAGCAACCGGCATGGCGGCTATTTTTACCACCTTCGCTGCGTTTTTAAAGCAGGGCGACCATGTGCTTTCCAGCCGTTCGGTTTTCGGTTCCACACATCAATTGCTGCACAACATCCTGCCTAAATGGGGCATCACTTATACGTACGCTGATTTGGACAAAACCAAAGAGTGGGAAAACCTGATCCAGCCAAATACCCGGATGATCTATGTAGAAACGCCTTCCAATCCCGGGATTGATATTATTGATTTGGAATGGCTGGGCAATTTTTCTAAAAAACACGGAACGTTATTGGTGGTGGACAATTGTTTCGCTACACCATATTTGCAGCAACCGATCAAATATGGAACAGATTTGTCTATTCATTCGGCCACTAAATTTATTGATGGACAAGGCCGTGCTATGGGTGGGATTATTTTGGGAAGGAAAGAACTGATTGATGAAATCCAGGCTTTCGCACGTCATTCCGGTCCGGCTTTGTCGCCGTTCAATTCCTGGATCCTCAGTAAAAGCTTAGAAACGTTGGCCGTTCGGATGGACCGACATTGTGAAAGCGCTTTAAAAGTGGCCACGGCTTTAGAAGCAAACCCGGAAGTGGAACTGGTGAAATATCCGTTTTTACCTTCACATCCGCAATACGAAATCGCCAAAAAACAAATGAAACAAGGCGGCGGCATTGTTACTTTCGTGCCAAAAGGAGGACTGGAAAGGGCAGCGGGGTTTTTAGACGCTTTAAAGCTGTTTTCTATTTCGGCCAACTTGGGCGATACACGTTCTATTGCCACGCATCCGGCTTCGAGCACACATTCCAAACTAACCGAAAAACAACGTAATGAAGTAGGTATTCAGCAGGGAACAATCCGTTTATCCATCGGATTGGAACATGCAGATGATATTTTACAAGATATTCAGCAAGCGCTGGAAGCCTCAAAATAAAGTAAAAATAGGCGATAAAAACAGCATTGACTTAAATGCTTCTTTTATCGCCTAAAAATATATGTTATCATTGTATATTAATTCTATAGACTATAATGCAAAGCTTTAGGACAGAGTTAGAAAATCCCGTAGTAGAGAAAGACATATTGGATTTAGAGAAAAAGATCCGTCTTTTTCGCGAAGGAAAAATAGATGATGAGAAGTTTCGCAGCTTACGTTTGGCACGCGGTGTTTACGGTCAGCGGCAGCAAGGCGTGCAAATGGTGCGCATTAAACTGCCTTACGGAAAAGTTACAACCAGGCAGTTAAGTAAAATGAGTGATGTATCGGACGAATATGCGACCGGCAACCTGCACATTACCACACGGCAGGACATCCAAATCCATTTTGTGAGTTTAGACCGGACGCCAGAATTGTGGACGGAACTGGAAGAAGATTCCATCACTTTGAGGGAAGCCTGCGGTAACACCGTTAGAAATGTAACAGCGTCGGCAATGGCTGGCATTGACCCAAAAGAACCTTTTGATGTTTCGCCTTATGCCCATGCTGTTTTTGAATATTTTTTGCGGAACCCGGTTTGTCAGGAAATGGGACGTAAGTTCAAGATTGCTTTTTCTTCTTCCGAAGATGATTCTGCCTTTGCTTTTATGCACGATATTGGTTTCATCCCCAAAATAAAAACAGAAAATGGCACCGAAACAAGAGGTTTTAAAGTGGTTTTGGGCGGAGGATTGGGTTCGCAGCCTTATATGGCCGATCCGGTCACCGATTTTATGGCTGTAAACCAGATCATTCCTTTTACCGAATCCGTGCTTCGGGTTTTCGACCGTTACGGCGAGCGCAACAAACGCCACAAAGCCCGCATGAAATATTTAGTGCAGGAAATTGGCATCGAAGAATTATTGCGTTTAGCGGAAGCAGAACGTTTAGCGTTAAAAAATAAAACTTTCGAAATAGATGCTTTCAAACAAGAAACGGTAATACCGGAAAATGCTGTTTTTAGAGCTGAAATTTCCAATCCCTTGCAATACGGAAAATGGCTGAAAACCAATGTCTTTCCGCAGAAACAAGCAGGATTTGTGGCGATTGGTTTACGCATCCAGAACGGCGATATCAAAACACCTATTGCACGACAATTAATTACACTGGTAAAAGCAGCAGCGGCAGATGATATCCGCTTAACGAATACGCAAGGTATGCTGTTAAAATTCGTCCGCGAAGAAAACCTGCCTTACGTTTTTGAAGAACTGAACAAATTGAACCTGGCCGAACCTGGTTTTGAAAGTATGGCCGATATTACTTCCTGCCCGGGAACCGATACTTGTAATTTGGGGATTTCCAACAGTACGGGCATCACACGTGAACTGGAAAAAGTGATCAAAAATGAATTTCCGGATCTGATTTACAATACCGACATCAAGATCAAGATCAGCGGTTGCATCAATTCCTGTGCGCAACATGCGATGGCCAGCATTGGTTTTCATGGTTCGAGCATGAAGATTGACAAAATGGTTGCTCCGGCTTTACAGGTTCTGTTAGGTGGAGGACCAACCGGAAACGGAGCAGGTGTAGCGGCGGATAAAGTGATCAAAGTGCCAAGTAAGCGTGGTCCGCAAGTGCTTCGCGATCTTTTGGGGGATTATCAATCCAATTCCACCGAAGGCGAACTTTTCAACCAATATTATAATCGTCAAGGCAAAATTTATTTTTACGATCTGTTGAACCCTTTGGGTGATACTAAAACTGTAACACCTGATGATTTCATTGACTGGGAACAATCTCAGCCTTACAAAACCGAAATTGGTGTTGGCGAATGTGCCGGTGTGATGATTGACTTGGTGGCTACACTATTATTTGAGTCCGAAGAAAAGCTGGATAATGCCGATGCTTCTTTTAAGGCACAAGATTTTGCCGATGCCATTTATTACGCTTATACCGCTTTCATCCATACAGCAAAAGCGATGCTGATTTCTGAAAATATCAAGACCAATACGCAAGCGGGAATTGTGACTGATTTCGATCAAAACTTTGTTGCAGCCAATAAAATTGACTTGGATGTAAGCTTTGAAGAATTGGTTTATCAGATCAACCAGCAGGAACCAACCTTGGATTTTGCAGCTTATTATATTGAACAGTCACGCTTGTTTAAACAAAAAGCTGCTGATTTCCGCAATGCACAATTGACCGAAAAGGCCATCAAATAATATGGCATAAAAGAAGCATGACAGCAGACGAAGCAGCAACAATTGGCAGGGTGGAAGTGAACACGCTTTTCCCGGTTTTTTTGAAGCCGGACAAGTTGGACACTTTGCTGGTTGGCGGCGGCTATGTGGCGATGGAAAAGTTGCAGGCTATTTTTGGCAACAGTCCGGCTGCCCGGGTTCAAATTGTTGGTTGCAAAATTTCTGCGGAGATCAAAGATTTTGCCGTTAAAAGAAGTATTGCTTTTGAAGAACGTGCTTTTGAAGAAACCGATTTGCTGGAAAAAGACCTGGTGATCGTGGCCATTGATGATAAAAGCACAAGCAGATACATTTACCAGCTTTGCAAATCCCGCAAAATCTTAGTTAACGTTGCCGATACGCCTGATCTTTGCGATTTCTACCTCAGTTCAGTCGTGCAAAAAGGAAATTTAAAGATTGCCATCTCCACCAATGGAAAATCGCCAACGGTAGCCAAACGGGTAAAAGAGGTTTTGAATGAAACTTTTCCTGCGGAGATTGATGACGTGCTGACGAACATGACACAGATCCGTCAGAAATTAAATGGTGATTTTTCGGACAAAGTAAAGCAATTGAACCAGATAACTTCTGGTTTGGTGAATGAACAGCAGCAACCGGCAAAAGTGAAGATCACCCGTCCGGTAACCATTACTTTAGCTGTTTTATCAGCTATTGGTTTAATGATTTTGGGCCATGTGCTTTTTACTTATTTAAGTTATCAACGGATCATAATTGCTCAAGATTGGCTTACTGCTCAGTTTAACCAGCAACTTTTATTGTACATGTTGGGTGGTTTTACCGCTTCGCTGATTGATGGCGCCTGCGGAATGGCTTACGGCGTTACTTCAACCACTTTCCTGCTTTCGCTGGGCATTCCGCCTGCTGCGGCCAGTGCCAGTGTCCATGCTTCTGAAGTTTTTAATACGGGTGCATCTGGTTTAATGCATTGGAAATCCAGAAACGTCAACTTTAAACTTTTTAAAAAACTGCTGATTCCCGGTATTGTCGGTGCCGTTGCCGGTGCCACTATTTTATCTTCCCTGCACCAATACAGTCATTATTTAAAACCAGTAGTCGGTTGTTATACGCTTTTCCTTGGTGTGCTGATTATCCGTAAAGCCTTGAACAAAACACGCACCACTGCAAAAATCAAAAAAATTGGCCTGCTGGCAGGCATCGGTGGTTTGCTGGATGCAATCGGCGGCGGCGGCTGGGGCCCAATTGTTACCACCGGGTTAATTGCCGGAGGCCGCAACGTACGTTATACCATCGGCACTTCTACCTTAACCAAAGGCTGTGTGGCTTTTACCAGTGCCCTTACCTTTATTATTTTAATTGGTTTCCATCATTTTCAGGTAGTCCTGGGTTTGGTTTTAGGCGGAATGATTGCCGCACCGATAGCGGTGCGTATTTCCAATAAATTGCCGGTGAAAACATTGTTGCTGTTTGTTGGAATTGTGGTAATCCTTGTTTCGCTGAGGATCATTTCAAGCTTGTTTTTCAAATAAGCGGCTTGCCGATTTTTTTTACATTTGTTTAATCGTTCCTGATTTAAACATGAATTCCATTGCTCACTAAAAAAACAAAATACGCAGTAAAAGCGCTCATGGCATTAGCCCGGAATACCGAAAATAAGCCGATGCTGATTGCTGATATTGCCAAAGGGGAACAGTTGCCTAAAAAGTTCCTGGAAGCGATTTTATTGGAATTGAAGCGCGACGGATTTTTAAGCAGTAAAAAAGGTGCGGGCGGTGGATATTACCTGCTCAAAACAGCCAATGAAATCAAACTTTCTTCCATCATCCGGGTGATTGACGGTCCGATTGCTTTACTGCCTTGCGTGAGCCTGAACTTTTACGAAAAATGCGCCGAATGTGTGGACGAGCATTATTGCGGCATCCGCGATGTGATGTCCAACGTACGTGATGCCACTTTAAAAATCTTAGGCGATACCAGTATTGCAGATATGGTTTGTCGGGAAAATACTTTGGCAAAGGCGGAAGGAAAAGTTGCGGATGATCGGGTGGTTGGGTGAGGGAGAAATAACTTATATCTTTAGATTGTGAAACAAAGGCTTTATTTTGATACATCTGTTTTTGGTGGCGCCTTTGATATGGAGTTTGAAGAGGAAACGTTATTACTTTTTGAAAAGGTTAAACTTGGACAAATTATTTGTGTTTATTCTGATCTTACTGAAAGTGAATTAAGTAAAGCCCCTAAACAAGTGCAATTTTTTTTAATCAATTGGGTTATAATTATTCAGAACGCGTAGAAGTTCCGGATGAGGCGTATAAACTTGGACAAATTTACGTGGATGAAAAGGTTGTAGGGCTTACAAGTTTAGACGATTGCATTCATATTGCTACAGCTACGCTTAGCAAAGTAGATATGCTTGTAAGTTGGAATTTCAAACATATTGTAAACATATTTCGCATCCGTGGCTATAATTCTATAAATTTACGTTTAGGTTATAGCACGTTAGAAATCCGTTCACCAAAAGAAATTGTAGGCTATGAAAACGAAGGATAAGAAAATCAAAGATTTTGATACGGTTAAAACTTTTAGGGAAATTAAAGAAAACATCTCTAAAGATATTCAGGGAATGACTTTCGAGCAGTTTAAAGCGTACCTTGCTGCTAACAGATTAAAATCTTTATAAAAATAGCTTTGGTGATACAAGTATTTCCGATATTGAAAACAACAACTGATAAAAAATTCGATGCCGTAAAATATACGCTCGAGCAAAGACAGCAATTGAGTGAAAAACTGATTGGAATGACGAAAGAAGAAGTGGTTGAATACTTTAGGAAGAAAAGGCTTGAAAATACGGTAAAGCCTTCTGCCTGAATCTATTTTAACCTCGCTTTATAACCCACACAATAATAAACCCAAAACTTTCGCGCATTTTGGTTTCCATTTTTGATGATAATCGGTTCCAATTCCTGTACCTGTTTAAAACAAGCTTTCAGCTCCGGCGGGATGCTTCCGTTTTTGGCGGTATTTTCAAAGCCTGGATCAGAATCTACAAAAAGCGCATTTTTACCTTCTAAAAGAAGCACGTTGTTCCCAACATAATCAAATTGCAAAGCAGGTTGGTGCAATATGTTTTGCGCGTAGATTTTTTGCGGCAAAAAAAAGCTCAATTCGGCGCTGGTTTTATAACTATCAGCAGAAAAAATAAACGTATTGGGATGCGTTTTCTGGATTTGCTGCAACTGCACAGCCAATTGTTTCCAGCCAAACCAGGTATCATCACTTTTAATTTGAACTGGGTAAAACAGAACTTCTATGGCAAATGCCAGGTGCAAAACGGCGGCTATCCAAATATTAATTCTGGCGGATCTTTGGGAGATGAATATTGCCAGGAAAATAAATCCGGTGATGTACGATGGCATCATCCAGTTGATTTTTACCCAATAAAACAAACTGATTAAAAAGAAACCCAGGAACGCGGGTAAAAAAAAGCATAGTAAAAACAGTATGCGGTCGTTCGGAAGTTTCCATTTGATGAATACTTTTTTGATGGTTTTAAAAGTGAGCAGTACCAATCCGCAGAAAACTACTGGCAGTAAAAGAAAAATTTGTGTGCCCACGGTTCCCAGAAATAATTCGGGTTTGAGTTGAAATTTGGCAATATCACCAGTTCTCCCGGCCGACTGGAATAAAAACGAAACGAAATGGTGCTGATAGTTCCAGTAAAAAACCGGAAAAGTAACCAATACAGAAATTAGCAGACTTGTCCACAACCAACCCGAAAGCAATAATTTTCGGTAATGATGGGAGAAGATCAGGAACAGGATCAAACCCATTTGCAGCAAAACGGCCGTGTATTTACTGTCGAAAGCCAAGCCCATAAACAATCCGGCCAGCAGCCAGTACAACTTTTGCTGCATAAAAACAGCACGGGTAATTGCAATTAAACTCAGCGTCCAGAATAACAAAAGCGGAACATCCGGCGTGGAAATTGTGGATAAAATCGAGATCAGAAAAGTTGATCCAATCAAAGCCATGGCTAAGTTTTGCTTCTGCTTCGATAAGAAACAACCGGCCAAATGGTAGAAAGCCAGCAAAGTTGCGCTGGTTACGGTAAAATCTGCCAGTTTAATTACAAAAACAGATTTGCCGAAAACGGTAGTAAAAAGCCGCAGCAGATAACCGATCATGCCCGGATGATCGAAGTACGACAAAGCCAAATGTTCTCCGTAAAAATCGTAATAAGCATCCTGCGGCATCATCCCGAAAAAAGGCAGCAGCAGCAAGCGGAAAAGCTGGAAACCGAATAAGATGGTTAGGAAAGGATGCTGCTTGTAAAATTGGTTGATATAATTCATTCTATTGTTCACGCAATTCTGTCATCTCGACCGAATGGGAGAGATCTTCATCAAAAACTAAAACTGATATTGCTTTGAACAAGATTCCTCCTATTGTCGGAATAACAAAGCGTTGAAAGAAAAACTTTCCTGATGCTTTTTTTACCGGCATAAATCTTACATCTTCAAACCAATTTCCCTTAACCGTTCATCTAAATATTCTCCGGCAGTTGCATCCGGGTAAGCTTTTGGGTGAGCATCATCAATGCAAGTATCCAAACAAGCCAAACTAACAGTAGATTTTGGGTGAAGGAAAAACGGAACAGAATAACGGGAAGTTTTCATCATTTCGCGCGGCGGATTGACCACGCGGTGTGTAGTAGAACGCAATTTATTGTTGGTCAACCGTTGCAGCATATCGCCCACATTCACCACAATATCTTCGCCATGGGCTTTCACCGGAAACCATTCGCCTTCTCGGGTTAAAACTTCTAAACCATCGGCACTGGCGCCAATTAATAAAGTGATCAGGTTGATGTCTTCATGTGCACCGGCACGAACGGCATCATCCGGAACTTTTGAAGGATCTTCAATCGGGAAATAATGAATGCCGCGCAAAATAGAATTGCCGTTGTGGGTTTTATCGTCAAAATAATTTTCGGGTAATTCCAAATATATCGCAATGGCGCGCAGCAAGTGCTCGCCGGCCTGTTCTAATTTTTGGTAAACTTCGCGTGTTACCGCATTAAATTCCGGCAGTTCTTTTACCGTTAAATTTTCGGGGTAAAGTTTTTTTACCGGGTCGTCATCCAAAACCGTTTGCCCGATCTGCCAGAACTCTTTTAAATCAGGTGTTTTGGCGTCTTTTGCTTTTTCGCGGCCTTTGCTGGTATAACCGCGCTGCCCGGCCAGTTCCGGTTTTTCGTAACTGAATTTGATCTCGTCCGGCAAAGAAAACAATTGCTGCACCTGTTCATACAGCTGGGCAATCAGTTCTTTGCTTAAACCATGGTTGCTTACGGTGATAAAACCGGTATCGTTAAAAGCCTTGCCAACCTCATCGGAAAAGCTTTTTTTATCTTCTGCCGAGCCATTTATGTACGTGTTTAAATCAACACGCGGGATATTTACAGTTTTCATACCAGAACAATTTGCTGCTAAAAATACTTATTCTATGGTAATTGCAACCGGATGTTGACAAAATATAAGGCTAAGCTGCTGCCAAAAATATAGGCCTAAAAGAAGCATTGCAATTATATCAGCCTAGTTTTAAACGATAAGGTTTAACAACAGTCGAATTAACATTATCACCCCCACCTAAAAAATTCAATACCATGATCAAAATATTTGGAAAAGCAATGACCGGTTTGATACTGGTTTTAGCGATGCTATGCGGCCTGAACATGCAAAAGGCCAATGCCCAGCCTGGCATATCAGTTTCCATGCAAACTTTTTATGATGAGCTGGAACCTTACGGGCAATGGATAGACGACCCGGAACTGGGTTACGTTTGGGCTCCTGATGCAGGCCCTGATTTTAAACCTTATGCCACCAACGGACATTGGGTGGAAACGCAATACGGCAACACTTGGTTATCTGATTATGAGTGGGGATGGGCAGCTTTTCATTACGGCAGATGGCGGTTTGCGAATGATTATGGTTGGGAATGGATCCCGGGAACAGAGTGGGGGCCGGCTTGGGTGAACTGGCGCACCGGCGGCGACTATTATGGATGGGCACCGCTTGGCCCTGGTGTTAATATTGATATAGCTTTCGGATCGGGATATTATGAACCTGACAATTACTGGGTTTTTATGCCGAGGCAATATGTTTGTTCGCCAAATCCTTACCAATATTACGTACCGGCAAGCCGAAATATCAATATCATCCGCAATACTACGGTCATCAATAATATTTACAGCAATAACAACCGCAGGTATATTTCCGGACCGCGGCCGGATGATGTCCGCCGATATACCAATGCGCCAATCAATATTTACAATATCAACAACAGCCGCCGGCCAGGCGGAAGTAGTATCCGCAACAATACGTTGAATATTTACCGGCCAGAGATTGCTTTCAACCGTAATGATAACAACCGGCCGGAACCAAACCGGGCAATTAACCGCGGAAGTTATAATAATAACCGGAACGGCTTCAATAATGGCAACAGCAACGATAACCGCAACCAAAATTTCAATAATGCCCGCCAGCCTGGAAACCAGGGAAACACCAATGTGCAAGGCAACTTGCCTGCAACCAACGGAAATGGGTTTGGCAGAAACAGGGGCAACAACAACAGCAATAACAATCCGGGTGGAAACCAATTTCCGCAGCGTTCTATTTTAAATCAAAACCCAAATACTATTGGTGTACAAGGTTCTGCAACCGGAACAAACCCAACTCAAACTCATCCGGGTGGCAATCAGTTTCCGCAGCGGCCTATTTCAAACCAAAACTCAAATAATGTTGGTATGCAAGGTTCTGCAATTGGAACAAATCCAGACGGAACAACTCCGGCCCCAATAAACACCAACGGCAATAATCCGTCTAATCGTTCATGGAGAAATAATAACCCGCAAAACCAGGCACCAAACACAAATGGGCAACAAGGCGGAAGCTGGAGGCAGTCGAGGGATTTTGACCGGAACAGAGACCGGCCGGACAATCAGTTTCAGCAAAACCAGGCACAACGGCAACAACAGCAAATGCAGCAGAACCAACAAAACCAGCAGCAGGTGCAGCAACGGCAACAGCAGCAAAATCAGCAGCAACAACAAAACCAGCAGCAAATTCAACAGCAGCAAATTCAGCAGCAGCAACAACGCCAACAACCGCAAATACAGCAGAACCAGCAAAATCAACGGCAGCCGCAAAACCAGGAACGGCCTGCGAGGCAAGAGGTGTCCGAACGGCACCCTTAATAGCAACTAAAGTTTTTAAAAATGATTTTAAAAGCTTCTCCGGTTTGGGGAAGCTTTTTTTACGGAAGAAAATTTATTAAAATGCATCAGGCTGAAAAGCGGGACTACCGGATGATACTGTTTTTACCGTATAAAATCTGTTTATAACTAAAGCAGGACCCGGGCAAACAAACTTCCCCAGAATTTTGAAAAGGGATACTTCTTTTAGCAGGTAAAATTTAGAATGGTTTTTTAGCTGAGTGCTGCCTGTTTTAAATAGGGTTTGATTTTGTTGTACAACCCTTCCGGTGCATATGGTTTTAAAAAATGGTCGGTCAGCCCTTCGCGGTGCAGGTTTTCTAAATCCAAACCAAAAACACTGCCGGTTAAAGCAATGATCGGGATGGTTTGGTATTTTTCGTCCGGCTGCTGTCTTATTTTCCGGGTTGCTTCCAGGCCGTCCATTATCGGCATGTGCAAATCCATCAAAATCAAATCGTAGTCTTTTTGCATTGCCATTTCGTATGCTTCCAGTCCGTTTTCTGCAAAATCAACCTGAAGCCCCCACTTCAAAAGTATTTTTTTAGCTAAGGTGAGGTTGATTACGTTGTCATCTGCAACCAAAATATATGCATTTAAAGGTTCTAATTTGATAGGGGAAACCGGTTTTTGCGGCTCTGCTGTAGTCCGTTTAAAGCTGATTTGGAAACTAAATTCTGATCCTTTGCCTGGCTCACTTTTAACTTTAATGACCGACTGGTGCAGTTCAATCAGTTTTTTGGTGATGGTGAGGCCTAAACCAGTGCCGCCATATTTGCGCGTAGTGTCGCTGCCGGCTTGAGAATAAGCTTCAAAAATAACCTTAAGCCTGTCTGCCGGGATGCCGATGCCGGTATCCGAAACCGAAAACTTCACTATTACATCCTGCAGGCCTTCATTTTCTACTTCCAAAGAAAGCTTTACTTCGCCTTGGGCGGTAAATTTAATGGCATTGCCCAAAAGGTTCATCAATATCTGGTAAAGCCGGGTACTATCGGCCAAAACCAGTTCCGGTAAATTGGGGCTGATGGCCAAAACCAGTTTCAGGTTTTTATTTTCCAGTTTAAATTCAAGGGTATGCAATGTTTGCCGGGCAAGCTGTTTCAGGTTTACCGGAACAGATTCCAGCAGCATGTTCCCTGTTTCTATCTTGGTGAAGTCTAATATATCGTTTACTAATTTCAATAAGTTTTCGGAAGAGAATTTCAGGATGTTCAGGTGTTCAAGCTGAGACGGTGCCGGATTTTCTTCCAGCAAAATACGGCTCATTCCAATAACCGCATTGATTGGTGTCCGTATTTCGTGGCTTATCACAGAGATAAAAGTTTCTTTGGCGTGGCTGAGTTGTAATGCTTCTTCACGTGTGCGGATCAATTCCTGCTCGGCTTTTTTGCGGGCAGTTATATCTGTCATAATACTAAGCTGTCTGTTCACATTTCCTTCATCATCAAACAGAGGGTTATTAAAAACCGATACCCAAAGCAGCGTTCCGTTTTTTCGGTACAGGGCAATTTCTATATCATAAGGTTTTTTATAATTGACCGCTTTTTTTGCATTCCGAAAAACCGCAAGGTCCGTTTTTTCACCGTTAAATTTGTTTCCTACCACCGATCCTTTCAGTTCGCTTAGCTTCCAGCCCAACATTTCTTCCAATGCCTCGTTCATCCAAACTACTTCCTCTTTACCGTTTCTGATTAAAACCCCTGCTTCAGATTTTTGTAGGGCAAAGGAAAGTGTCTGCATTTCCGTTTCTGCCTTTTTCTGCTCCGTAATATCGGTGATAATCTCTATGCTTTTGCTCATTTCGCCTCTTTCATCCAGGATAATAGAGTTCATGATAGAAAGCCAGATGGGTTTAGCATTTTTGTGATAAACAAGAAGTTCGATAGAAAAAGATTTTTTGTCAGTGGATTTTGTTGTTGCATAGTCCAAAATTTTTCTGTCTGTATGTTTTCCGGCAATAATATCCCTCAGCCTGCTGCCTTTTACTTCTTGGTTTGAATAACCGGTGATTTTTTCAAATGCTTTGTTTACCCATAAAATCTTATTGTTGGCATCATTGATAACCACACCATTGTTTACGTGGCTGGCCACCAATGATAGTTGCTGCAGTTCCTGTTCGGCCAGGATATGCCGGGTGATGTCGCGGCCGTTGCTTAGCCATTGCTCATGCAAGTAAACATTATACCAGGAAAACCAACGCGTTTCGCCGCTTTTGGTGGTCATTTTTGATAAAAGTTCGAGTTGTCCTTCACCGCGTTCTGTTACTTGCAGCATGGCTTGCTTTACTCTTTCCTGCTCGTCGTGGGCGTAAAAATCCAATAGGCTTTGTCCGAACGTATCTTTGATTGTATAACCTAACAGTTGTCCTACCGCCTGGTTAATAAATTCGATCTTACCTGTTTTGCCGGAAACACAATGCAGTTCGGCAGAATTGTTGAACAAGGCCTGAAACTTCTGCTGCTCTTTTAACAAAAGCTGTAGTTCCGCATTTTTTTTGCTGGTCTCCAGGTGCAGTATTGCTTCTTCTGCCAAAAACTTCAAAGCCTGCTGTTGTTTTTCATCCAACTGGCCGGGTTGGGTATCAAATACGCATAGTGCCCCCAAAATATAACCTTCGGGATTGATGAGCGGCACACCGGCGTAATACCGTATAAACGGACTATTGGCAACCATCAAATGATTTTTGAAACGCTCGTCCAGCAGCGTATCTTTTATTTCCAGTATCTCATCTGTTTGTATCGTGTATTTGCAAAAAGAAATATCTTTTGAGATTTCACAGGTATTGATGCCCACTTTTGATTTGACCCATAAACGACGGTCATCGATCAGGTTCATGGCCGCCATTGGCGTTTTGCAAATGTATGTAGCAAGGTTAGTGATCGAATCGTAATGCTTTTCCGCTTCCGTATCCATCATCCCATAGCTGTACAATGCCTTCAGCCTTTCATTTTCATTGGTGGGTTTCAACATGGGCACCAGAACTTTTTTGTATAAAATTATTATTGCTACTCCTACGGATTATGGTTGCCAAGGTTATTGAAGTACCGTTAAATAAAACCTGTTTTGGCGGGTAGTCATGCTGCCGGTATGAAGGCTTTTTCATCATTGAATAAAAAAAGCAATGCTTCTTTTACCGGGTAAAAACCATGCTCCGGGCATTGTCATCAGCTTAATAAAAGAACCTGTTTTAATATTGAACAGCAGGAAAATAAGCAAGATTTTATACTTATACGAAACTTACTTTTTACTTTTATCGTAAGCTTGTTGAATATTAAACAATTAATATTGCACACTTTTAATTAAGCCAATAAAAACAGATGCGATACAAGATAAGAATGCTGATTGAAACACTGATCGGTATTCCTGTTTCTGACAACATAGAGTCCCGGATTTTTAATTCCGTGGCCTTGTTTATCGCTGCAACATTGGTTTTAACTGCTTCTGCTGATTATATGTTCGGCCTGCCTTTATTATTAACAATGCTGATGCTGGCAACAGCCGGGTTGGCCTTGTTTTTATATTACCTCGCCCGCGTAAAGAAAAAACTCAACCTTGCGGTAATTCTTTTTGGTATAATCGGCAATGCTGTTTTTATCATTAACTTTTATTACAATTCCGGCATCAGCGGCCCAAGCATTTTTGCTTTTATCCTGCTGCTTTTTCTGCTGATGGCAATTTCACCAAAGCAGCAATATGCTTTCTGGATGGCCCTAAACTCATCTGTTGTATGTGCTTTGCTTGCCATCTCTTATCATCATCCAAACCTGATCAAAAATAGTTACGCCACCAGGTTTGGTCTTTTTGCTGATATTGGCTACAGCTATCTGATCGTGATATTTTTGATCGGGCTGATTACCAACTATCTTAAAAATACCTATAACCAGCAAAAAACTTTATTGGAAAATAAGGCCAAACAGTTGAAAGAGGCTAATAAAACCAAGGACAAGCTGCTTTCCATTATCGCCCATGACCTGCGTTCGCCGCTTGTATCGATTCAAAGTTATTTGGAACTTTTGAATGAACATGAGTTTTCAAATGAGGAAAAGAAAACGATGGAACTGGAACTGCTCTCCAAAACAAAAAATACGGAACAGTTGCTTTCCAACCTGCTTAACTGGACGATGAACCAGATGAACGGCGTAAAAGTAAAGTTGGTTGCCTTGAACCTGAAAGAAACCATTGACCCGGTTTTGCAGATTATACAGGTTCCTGCCCGGGAAAAAGGGATTGAAATAGATAACTTGCTGCCTGCTGCTGTTTTTTTGGTGGCCGATCAGGATATGCTCCAACTGATTGTGCGGAACCTGGTAAATAATGCTGTAAAGTTTACGCCGCCTGGCGGTAAGGTCAGGGTTTGCTGTAAAACCGAAAACCAGGAATGTAAAGTGATGGTTACCGATAACGGCGTTGGTATCCCGCCGGAGCAACAGGCAACACTATTTTCGCTTAAAACAAATTCTACTTATGGCACCAAACAGGAAAAAGGGACGGGCTTAGGTTTGGTTTTGTGTAAAGAATTTGTAGAACTGCAAAACGGAAGCATTGGTTTTGAAAGCAAAAAAGACATCGGGACAAAGGTTTATTTTAAGTTGAAAATGGCCAGCCAGCCAGAAAAGCCGACAGATACTTTCAATCTGGATCAGGATGAATGTATGCCGGTTTCGATCTGACGAAGCTCAATTTGGATGCTTCTTTTAGCACCTGTTTTTCTGTATTTGTTGTGGCACAGATTTTTGTAGGGTAAAAGAAGTATCAGGTATCTGATTAATTCCGGACATTTTTAAATCAATATAGAGCTTGTTTAAATTTTGTTTAATTTATTTTTTATGCTTTTTTTATCACCTAAAATCATGTAACTTCTGTGCTTTTTGCCTCGGCACAAAACACAAACGCATAATTTATAGGCATAAAAGAAGCACTGTAAATTTTTTTGATTTGAATTTAAACAGGCTTATAAATTCATCACAAGTTATTTTCGGCCGCTTCTTTTTTCTGATGGTCCCATAGTTGCTTAAAGAGTTTTCCGTGGTTCAACAGCTCATTGAGTGTTCCTTCTTCGGCCACCCGCCCTTTGTCCAGCACATAAACATAATCAAAATGCTGTAGCAGGTGCAGGCGGTGCAGGCTGGAAACTACCGTTTTTCCTGCAAACTCTTTAAAAAGGTTCAGATAGATTTCCTGCTCTGTTTTTGGGTCCATGCTGCTGGTGGGTTCGTCCAGCAAAATAATACTGCTGGAACGGGCAGCAAGCACGCCCCTTGCCAGTGCCAACCTTTGTTTTTGCCCTCCGGAAAGGTTGACGCCTTTTTCCTGGATCATGGAGGAAACACCGGCCTGCAGGTTTTCCAGAACAACGGCCAGGCGGGTAACTTCGCACACATGGTCCACTTCCTCTTTTTCAAAAGGCAGGCCCAGCGTGATATTGTATTCAAAAGTAGCTTCAAAAATTTCCGGTTCTTGCGGAAACAAGGTAACCGCATTTGAAATATGGCCAAAGCTTAGGTTCGGGCTGCCATCTACTTCCAATTTTGAACTGACAGCAGGCTCATACAATCCCCGCAAAAGGCTTAGCAACGTGCTTTTTCCGCAGCCGCTTTCGCCGATCAGCGCAATTTTTTGGCCTCTATGGATCGATAGGTTGATCTCCCGAAGGCCGTGAGAAGTTTTCCATAACGGCATCGGGCTGAGCATTCCTTTAGCATTGACCAACGCACTGGCCGTGCTGCTTTTGGGATGTGTAAAATTTAAATCGGTGATGGACAAGTTTTTCCAGTCGTCCGGCAGGTACGTTTCATTCACTGCCCTGTGTTCTTGATGGAAAGCAGCACCTATAACTTTAGCGGTTTCCACATCGGTATGAAACTGTACAATTTGCGTGTATTGCTGTGTAAAATCATTAAAAACGCTGGTAAACTGCGTTACAAAACCTAACAAAGTAACCAGGCCGCCCAACATAAAAACCTGCCCCGGCCGGGTATGCTGATATACATAGCCAACAACCATGACAATATAAATCATGGCAACAAACATTTGTGCAGTAAACCATTTCCACTCATTGATGACCACATTTTTACTGAAAGGCGGAAAAACGGTTTTTACTTTTTCCATCAACCCGACGTGTACGCGCTTTTCCAGGCGCAGGGTAATGACAGTCATCATGTTGGACAAACTATCAAATAAATTAGACGAGACCACATGTTCCGCTTCATTCACTTCCTCCAAAGAAGCCCTAAAAGGTTTGTCAAATTTTAGGATCACCCAAAAAGTAACAAAGCCCAAAACAATGGCAATTGAACCAAACAATGGTGAAAAATACAGCATCACCGAGAAAGAGATCACAAACTTCAAGAGCGATTGGAAGTAAACGAAGCCGAGCTGAAAGAAATCTTTTAAAGCGGTGTATGCTTTGCGAAGGCGGTTGATGGTAGAGCCGCTGTGGTTGTCTTTGTGCCAGCTTACCGGCAGATGGATCAACTGGTGGTAAAGTTCGTCTAAGTAATTTTGGGAAAGTTTGAAGGCCAGCTTTCGTTCCATTACGCGGGCCGGGCCGTGAAAAGCCCATTCCAGCAAGCGGAGCAGAAGAAACCCTAAAGCATACAACCAGACCGAGGAGATCACGTGCAGCCCGTTTTTTTGGATAGAATTGACAAACCAGCCGTAGAAAAATGGGTTGACAGCAGTGACTAAGTTGGCACAGATAAACATCGTATAAATGGTCAGGTACAATTTCCTGTCTTCTTTGGCATAGTGCCAAGCAGTTCTCAGCAAGGAAAAATAGGGGTTTTGCATGCTTAATGTTAGTCGGATAAACGTGTGACTCTTTGTTACGGCCCCAGGTTTAAAAAAGATTCTATTGACGAAAAGTATTTTTTGGTTAACAATATTTCCTTGTTAATGCAACCGATTTGTTTAAACTTAATTTCGGATGGGTACTTTCATCAGAAACTAAGTAAATATCCCTTCGGGTTAAAAGCCGGCTTCACTTCAAAAAAAGGCCACCTGAAAATTTATGGTGTTACCAATTTTATAGTGATAAAAGAAGTATGGTAATTGACTAAACAAGATTTCAAAAATTTTCTTATATTGTATTAATGTCAGTTTCAGGGGGAAAATCCCTCGCCTTTAGGCGAAGACTTTAGTTTAATATCTTTGGGATGTGCAAAACTATCGGAAGACCTCTCATACGACGTACGATTGTAAATATCATGTAGTAT
>JAABUM010003660.1_pt1 | contig 18463 bp, 13 predicted proteins | sample 5559161 | NCBI WGS metagenome assembly JAABUM01 (sample SAMN10711868, study PRJNA513369) | rock metagenome | isolation source: Antarctica rocks | place: Antarctica: Victoria Land, Siegfried Peak nord | reverse complement strand
CTGCGGGGCCGCGCCTCTCTGCGCTTCGATGCCCACTTCGTCCACAATTCGAGTGACGATCGCTCGGTACGTTTTCATGCAGCCATTTGTTCGTCGCGCGTTGGCGCGCAGATTGCCACATTCGGCCCCGCCCAGGTCGGGGCGACAACCGCCCGGAGATGCGCTAGGATACGCAGAATCTAGCGCACTTGACGGAGAGCGGGACATGAATCGAACAGATAGACTGCTGGCGATCGTTCTGGAATTACAGGGGCGCAGGCAGGCACGCGCGCAGGATTTGGCCGCGCAATTCGAGACGAGCATACGGACGATCTACCGCGACATCGAGGCTCTCTGCGAGGCCGGGGTGCCGGTCATCGCCACCCCCGGCCAGGGCTATGCCCTGATGGCAGGCTACTTTCTGCCGCCGCTCACCTTCACCGCCGACGAGGCGATGACCCTGCTGCTCGGCGAGACATTCGTCGCCGGGCAATTCGACGCCGAATATCGGACGATCGCCGACACCGCCGGACGGAAGATCGAGGCGGTGCTGCCCGAAGCGCGCCGTGCCGCGCTGCACGAACTACGCGAGAGCCTGCAAATCATCACCCCGGCCCAACAGGTCGACGCGGCGGTGCCGCAACTGCTCGGGACGCTCCGCACGGCGATCCTGACCCATCACACCGTGCAGTTCCGCTACCATGCCCGCCACAGCGAACAGCCCGGAATCTGGGGCAAGGAACGCCGCGCCGATCCCTACACCCTCACCCACGCCGGCGGGGCCTGGTATCTGATCGCGCACTGTCACGAACGTCGCGCGCTCCGCAAGTTCCGGCTCGAACGAATCGAAGGGTTGCGAGTCGGCGCCGATACCTTCATTCGGCCGACGACCCTTCCACCGCTCGCCGACGACTCGCAAGACGATCGTCGCGTGGTCGTGCGCGCACTTTTCAGCATGGAGGCCGCGCGCTGGGTCGAGGAATCGCGCAACTTCTACTTCGTCGCGCAGGAGCATACAGCCGCAGGTTTCCTGGTGACATTGCGCGTACGCCGCGAGGAGGAGGTATTAGCCTGGTTCCTCGGCTGGGGGCGCCAGGTGCGCGTTCTCGAACCATACTCCCTGCGCCAGCGGATCGCCGCCGAGCTGCGCGCGACCCTGGCCGAATATTGCACCGATACACCGCTACTGACATAAGGGTGTCACACCCCTGGCGCATACTACGGGCAGGCATGGATGCGGCGCCACGAACGCGCAACACCCATCCGGCGAACGCGGTGTGAACGGCGGGAGGAGGCAACGATGTTACGGGGACCCGCCACCATCTCGTATTACGCCGACAACGTGGAGGCGGCGAAGCGGTGGTACAGCGATCTTTTGGGAATCGAGCCGTACTTCGTACGCCCGGAGGCGGGACCGCCGACCTACGTCGAGTTTCGCCTCGGCGACTATCAGCACGAGTTGGGCATCATTGACCGCCGCTATGCGGCCCCCGGTGCGGCGACCACACCCGGTGGCGTCGTGGCCTTCTGGCACGTCGACGATCTCCCGGCGGCATACGCGCGGCTCCTCGCGTTGGGCGCGACGGCGCACGAGGCCCCGACCGAGCGCGGGGCCGGTTTCGTCACCGCCTCGGTGGTCGATCCGTTCGGCAATATCCTCGGCGTGATGTACAACCCCCATTATCTCGCTGTCCTGGGCACCATGAAGCTCCGGTAACCTCCCGCCACGCCCGGTCTATCGTTTCACGGGTGGCGTGTCTACCGGGCGTGCCGCCCTCGCTGTAACCCCTCATCGTAGCAATGAAGAGGTTTCCCGATGCTGCACCAGCAATCCGGCACCCTACCCGCGACGCCGCCGTTCGACTTCGCGCACAGCCTCGCCTTCCTGGGCGATTTCCCACCGACGACGGGCGAGCAGACGATCACCGCGCAGACCCTCACCAAAGCCGTGCTGATCGACGAACTGCCGGTCGCCTTCACCGTGCGCGCAACCGGCACGAGCGAAGAAGCCGGACTGGCCTATACGTTGCACGCCGAGGCACCGCTCGATCCGACAACCATCGAGGCGGCGCGCGATCGGATCGGCTTCTTCCTCGGACTGACGGACGATCTGCGCCCCTTCTACGCGATCGGTGAGCACGATCCGGCCTTCGCCCCGCTACAGGCGCAGCTTCACGGCTACCATCAGACCAAATTCCTGACCCCGTTCGAGAATACCTGCTGGGCGATCCTGACGCAGCGCAATCCGATGGCGCAGGCACGGCGGGCCAAGGAGGCGTTGATCGCCCATTACGGCGGCGGGATCACGCTGGACGGACGACGCCACGACGCCTTCCCGGAGGCGGCGCGGCTCGCCACCGTCGCGCCGGATGAACTCGCGGAAGTCGTCGGCCACGCGCGGCGCGGGGCGTATCTGCACGCCGCCGCCAGCGCCTTCGCGACAGTCGATGAGGGTTGGTTGCGGACAGGACCGATCGCGGAGATCGAGTCGTGGCTACGCGCGATCAAGGGGATCGGCGCATGGTCGGCGACCTTCGTCCTGATCCGTGGCCTGGGCCGCGCGGAGATCCTGCCGCTGGGCGAGGAGCGGCTCGCCGCGATCGTCTCCCGGCGCTATCTCGGCGGTAAGGGGGCGACGGATGAGGAGGTCGCGCGCTGCGCCGCACCGTATGGTCCCTGGCGCGGCTACTGGGCGCACTACCTCCGCGTGGCCGGGTAGATCCGACACCGCGCGCGAGGGGACTGGTACAATGATGAAGTATTCGAGCACCCGCTTTCGCTCACCGACCATTCACCGGGAGCCCGACTCCCGCTCGTAGACGGCGGACGCATGTTGTCCTTCCGCGCCCTGGTGACAATCTCGCGCCCCCTCTTCTGGTTCAACACCGCCGTGCCATACGCCTGGGGCTGGCTCCTTTCCGGTAAACCGCTCGATCTCCCGACGCTCGTGCTGATCGCCTACTTCACCTTCCCGTTCAATCTGCTTCTGCACGGCGTTAACGACATCTTCGACTACGAATCGGACTTGCGGAACGCGCGTAAGGACTCGGCGGAGGGGGCGTTGCTCGTCAATCCCGGCAACTTCCGCCGCCTCACCCTCCTGATCGTCGCCTGGAATATCCCCGCGCTGCTCGCACTCGTCCTCCTCGGCTCGGGCGCGGCGATCGCGGCCTTCCTCTGCCTGCTGGCCCTCAGCATCGCCTACAGCGCCCCCCCCCGCTTCAAGGGACGTCCGGGTCTCGATTCGCTCGCCAACGTCCTCTACGCCGGGTCGCTGCTCGTCGCGGTCCTCGCCAGCGGCATCGCCCCGACCCCCTGGGCGATCGTCGGCGCGTTCGCCCTCTGGGCGGTCGCCTCGCACGCCTTCACCTCGATCCAGGATCTGCCCGCCGACGCCGCCGCCGGGGTCCGCACGGTCGCGGTCGCCTTCGGCGCGACCCCCACGGCCATTGGCGCACTCCTCCTCTACCTGCTTGGCGCGGCCCTGGTCTGGGGCGTCGCCCCATCCGCACTGGCGCTCCTCTTCATCGGCTACGCCGCGCTCGTCGCGGTCTTCCTTTTGGGCGGGCGCTCGTTCGACCTCGCGCACCGCCTCTACCGCGTCTTCTTCAGCGTCAATATCGCGACCGGGGCCGGGATCTCGCTGGCGCTGATCTGGCAGCAGCGTCCGATCATCCCCTGGCCGGTCGCGGGCGCCCTAATGGTCGCGCTGACCGCCGTGACCGGCGCGGCGCTCGTCTGGGTCACCTGGCGGCGGGGCAGCAGCCAGGGACGACCCACCGAAAGCGGGGCCTGAGTGCGGCGACCCCAGAGTACGCTCACCATCATCGGGCTCTTATTCGCCGGCTTGCTCCTCGCCTGCATCATCAGCGCGGTGCTCGGCCTCGTCTGGTACGCGATCTACGGCACCAGCTCCTCCGGTGTCGCACCCACGCTTACCCCATGACCGGCGACGACACGGAGGACCAGGGACGATGACACGACGCACAACCACGCCGACAACGGCGCGGCGCAAGCAGCAACGCCGCGTGGTGGTGATCGGCGCGGGGCTTGGCGGACTTGCCACCGCGATCCGCCTCGCGAATGCCGGACACGCGGTGACGATCGTGGAGGGCGGCGCGCGACCAGGCGGCAAGCTCGGCACCCTGGCGCTCGGCGACTTCCACTTCGACACCGGCCCGACGATCTTCACCCTGCCGCAACTGCTCGAAGATCTCTTCACCACATCGGGCGAACGACTGGCGGATCATCTCGATCTAGTGCCGTGCGAACCTGCCTTCCGCTTTTCCTTCCGCGACGGCAAGGAGATCCGCTGGGGGTCCGATCTGCGCGCGCTCCTGGCGCAGATCGCGGCGCTCGATCCGCGCGATGTACGCGGCTTCCTCGGCTTCCTGGCCCGTTCGAGCCGCATCTACGACGAGTTGATGCGCTACTTCTTCCGGCGCTCGTTCAGCAGCCCGCGCCAGATGTTCACCCCGCGCGTCGCCCGAGCGGGCATCATCCTCGACGTGACCCGCACCCTCGACGCGCGGATGCGCCGCACCTTCCACGATCCGCACCTGCGCCACATCATGACCTTCAAGTCGATCTATGTCGGAACGCCACCGACCCAGGTACCCGCCGCCTACGCCGCGATCCCCTACCTCGAATATGTCTATGGCGTCTGGTTCGTGCGCGGCGGGCGCGGCCTGCACGCGATCGCGGAGGAGTTGGCCGCGCTGGCCGAGCGGCGCGGCGTGACGATCCGCTACGCCGCCCCGGTGCGCGAGATCGCGGTCGGGGACGCGGGGCGCGGACCACGGGCGCGCGGCGTGATCTTGGCCGACGAGGAGTTCATCCCGGCCCATGCAGTCGTCTCGAACGCCGATCTCGTCCACACCTACGGGCAGCTGATCGCGCCGCGCTGGCGCCGGAAGTACACCGACGCACGCCTCGCCCGCTATGAGCCTTCCTCCTCGGCCTTTATCCTCTACCTGGGGCTCGACCGCACCTATCCCGAGCTGTTGCATCACAACGTCTTCTTCCCGACGGACTATGCCGGGGAGATGCGGCGAATCTTCGTCGAGAAACGCCCGCCCGCCGACCCGACGATCTACATCGGCGACTTCGCCAAGAGCGATCCGAGCCTCGCGCCGCCCGGCGGTTCGGCCCTCTACATCCTCGCGCCGGTGCCGCACATCACGCCCGAGTTCGACTGGGCGCGCGAGGCCGACGCCTACCGCGACCTGGTGCTCGCCAAGGTGAAGGCGCTCGGCCTGCCAGACATCGAGGAGCACATCGTTGCGGAGGCGCGGTGGACGCCGATCGACTTCGCGGAGCGCCACAACAACAATCTCGGCTCGATCTTCGGCCTCTCCGGCAAGTGGTCGCAGAGCACCTTCTTCCACCCGCCGAACCGCTCCGAGGAGATCGCCGGCCTCTACTTCGTCGGCGGCAGCGCCCAGCCGGGCGGCGGCATCCCGCTCGTCCTCCTCTCGGGGGAGATCACGGCGGCCCTGGTCGATGAGGATGCGGGGAAGTGGGCGTAGTGGGCCAGTGGGCGAGAAAGGATCGAAGGCGGGACGAGTCTGCCCCGGTGCCACCCGAGCCCCCTGGCGCAAGACTGTTCGCGGCACACAGTCTTGCTCGTCCACTCGCCCGCTCGTCTACTCGCCTACTCCCCTCTGGCCCACTCACCCACTCGCCTACTCGTCCACTCCGCCCACTCGCCAGCTACCAGGCGATCAGCTACACGCTGCTCGGCGCGATGGCGCTCATCGGCGCGACGAATCTGCGAGAGTTACGACGCAGGCGACGCGCGAACCCGCCACTGCCGACGGTCGCGCCCTTCGTCTCGATTCTCGTCCCGGCCCGCGACGAGGAGAACAACATTGGCGCGTGCGTCGGCTCGCTGGCCGCGCAGGAGTATCCCACCGACCGCTTCGAGGTGCTGGTGCTGGACGATCGCTCGGGCGACCGCACCGGCATGATCGTGGCGGCGTTGGCGGCGGTGCATCCGGTCGTACGCCTCCTCCAGGGTGCGGCCTTGCCGGACGGCTGGGGGGGCAAGGCGCACGCCTGTCAGCAACTCGCCGACGCGGCGCGCGGCGACTGGTTCCTCTTCACCGACGCCGATACGGTCCACGCGCCCTGTATGCTCCGCGCGACGCTCGGGGCGGCGTTGGCGGGCGATGCGGAGGCGCTGACCGCATTGCCGCGCGAGCGCGCGGAGTCGTTCGGCGAGCGCCTGCTGGTGCCGCAACTCTTCTTCTTCCTGCTGGCCTTGCAGCCGCTCGCCCTGCTCGAACGGGCGGGCGAGACCCGCTTCGTCTTCGCGAACGGGCAGTTTTTCCTCGTCACGCGCGACCTCTACCGGCGCGCGGGGGGCCATGCCGCCATCCGCACGCAGCTGATGGAAGACCTGGCACTGGGCCTGCGCTGCAAGCGTGCGGGCGCGCGGATCCTCCTGCTCGATGGCGGCGACTGGCTCACCTGCCGGATGTACGACGGTTTCCCAGCCACCTGGCGCGGCTTCGTCCGCAGCTTGCAGGCGGGGAACCGCCTCGCGCCCACGTATCTCATCGGCATCGGCGCGATGACGACCCTCTACTTTGCCGGGCCATTCGTCGTCCTGCTCGCCTTGCTGCTCGGCGGGCGGCGTGGGCGACCGCTCGCGCTGGCCGCCGGGCAGGTGCTGGCGCTCCTCGGCGTGCGGATGCTGGTCGGGCGCGGTCTGCGCCAGCCCGCGCTCGAGATCGCCCTCTTCCCCATCGGCGCGTTCGTCCTCGCCGCCGCCGTGCTGCACACCCTCTGGCGGGCGCTGCGCGGACAGCAGATCGAATGGCGCGGGCGGGGCTACGATTTGTTGGAGCGACCCTGACACGGTGGCGCGATGTGCGGCGGGCGTGGTGCCGCGTTTGGCAAAGCGCACACGGCCCGCGATAATCTCCCGACTGGCCGATGGGCATGGAAAGGGGTGGGGATAGATGGCGGAGATCGAGCAGAGCCGTTTGCAGCTGCTGGTGGGGGCGCATCGGCAGACGTTCGGAGGGTTGCCGGCGCTCGTCGCGCAGGCACCAGGCCGGATCAACCTGATCGGCGAGCACACCGATTACAACGATGGCTTCGTCCTCCCCGCCGCGATCGATCGCGATGTGGTGATCGTCGCCACCCCGCGCCCCGATCGCCAGTTGCGCCTGCAATCGCTGAACTCGCCCGGACTCGGCGAACTCGACCTCGACGAGCTGGAGGCGTCCGGCGCGTGGCACGACTATGTCGCCGGGGTGGCGTCGGTCCTCGGGAAGCAGGGCTACCCGATCTTCGGCATGGACATGACCCTCGCGGGGACCGTGCCGCTCGGGGCGGGGCTCAGCTCGTCCGCCGCGCTGGAGGTCGCCGCCGCCTTCGCCTTCGCGTTGGCAAGCAACCTCAGCATCACCGAGGAGGAGATCGCGCTCCTCTGCCAGCGGGCCGAGAATGACTTCGTCGGCGCGAAGGTCGGGGTGATGGATCAGTTCGTCAGCGTCTTCGGGCGAGCGGAGCAGGCGATCCACCTCGACTGCCGCAGCTTGGCGACGACCGCGATCCCGCTCAACCTCGCCGAACACGGCCTCGTCCTGGTCGTCTGCGACAGCGGCGTGAAGCACGCGATCGCGGGCGGGGAGTACAACCGCCGCCGCCGGGAGTGCGCCGAGGCGGTGGGTGTCTTGCGCGCGCAATACCCGGAGATCGCCAACCTGCGCGATGTCACCACCGCGATGCTGCGCGCCGCCGAGGATCGTTTCACCGCCGACCAGGGGACGATCCTGCGCCGTGCCCGCCACGTCGTCACCGAGAACGCGCGCGTCGAACAGGTCGTCCATGCGCTGCGCCGCAACGACTTCGCGGCGGTAGGCAACGCGATCTACGCCTCGCACGCCAGCCTGCGCGACGACTACGAGGTCAGCGTTCCGGAGATCGACATGTTGGTGGAGTTGGCGCGGACGGTGCCGGGCGTCCTCGGCTCGCGGCTGATGGGGGGCGGCTTCGGTGGCAGCACCCTCACCCTGATGCGCCGTGCAGAACTCGACACCTTCACCGAGACCATCGCGCGCGGTTACCGCGAGCGCACGAAGGAGGAGGCGACGATCTACCCGGTCGAGATCGTCGATGGGGCGCGGGTCGGCTGGGTCGAACTCTCCGAGCAGGAGCCGCAGTAGCGTCCTATCATCAGAAAACGCGCAATGGGAGCGGGGACGGCCTGGGCCGTCCCCGCTCCGTTCTTGCTGTGCCTGTGGCCGAAGCGCAGCTAACGCCCCAGGATCTTCCCGAGCATATCCTGTACGCCGCCACCGCCGCCCTCGCCGCCACCGCCACCGGTCGCCATCTTCAGCAACTCACCGGCGTGCTGCTGTGCGAAGTCCGCAACGACCTGTGCGACCTGCTCCGCCTTCGCGGCATCGAGGCCGGTCCGCTCCTGAAGCACCTGGACCAGTTGCCCCAAAACCTGCTCGCGCATCGCACACCTCACGCTCTCTCATCCGTTCGTGCCAGCACACCGCTGTGCCGATAGAGTAGCCGACTCGCAGAATTCGTACCGATGTCGCATGTCGCCAGCCGTCACGCGCCGATCCTTCCCCCTCTACCCCGATCGGAATAAAATCCATCTAAGTGGCGTTATGTAGAGTTACCAGGGGCGTCTGGTGATCTTCGAGGCAATACTAGAACGGATGAGTTATTCTCGTTTCCGGGCTTTGCAACGCCAATTTTTGCCTTTTTGACCGCTGGACTCTGTACGTATGGGTGGTATACTGGTTCGGAGCGCCCGAGTCGGTGCCAACGTGGCACAATTCACGCGATAGTGTGTGACTGACGAGGGCGCTGAAGACCGGCACGCAAGGGCGGAGAGAAGAATGCGGAGCGACAAGATCGTCGTCCACGGGGCGCGCGAGCACAATCTGAAGAACATCGATGTCGAGATTCCGCGCGATAAACTGGTCGTCCTGACCGGGTTATCCGGTTCAGGGAAGTCGAGCCTGGCCTTCGACACGATCTATGCCGAGGGGCAACGCCGCTACGTCGAATCGCTCTCGGCCTATGCCCGCCAGTTCCTCGGCCAGATGGAGAAGCCGGATCTCGACTATATCGAAGGGCTCTCCCCGGCGATCTCGATCGATCAGAAGGGCACCTCGCGCAACCCGCGTTCGACCGTCGGGACCGTCACCGAGGTCTACGATTATCTGCGCCTCCTCTTCGCCCGGATCGGCCACCCGCACTGCCCAAACTGCGGCCTGCCGATCTCGCAACAATCGCCGCAACAAATCGTCGATGTCCTCCAGGTGATGCCGGAGGGGACGCGGCTGATGGTCCTCGGACCGCTGATCCGCGAGCGCAAGGGGGAACATCTCGGCCTCTTCGAGGATGCGCGCCGGGCCGGGTTCGTGCGCGTGCGCGTCGATGGCACCGTCTACGAACTGGACGAGGTGCCGAAGCTGGCGAAGTACAAGAAGCACACCGTCGAGGTCGTGGTCGATCGCCTCGTCATCCGTCCGCACAGCGTCGATCAGGAGATCCACGGCGACGGTACCGATCCCGACCGCACCCGCCTCCTCGATTCGGTGGAGACGGCGCTGAAGCTCGGCGACGGGGTCATCAACGTGGTGACCGTCCCGACCGAGCCGGATGTCAAGCCGGAGGAACTGACTTTCTCGGAGCACCTCGCCTGCCCGAACTGCGGCTTCAGCATCGGCGAGATCGAGCCCCGCAACTTCTCCTTCAACGCGCCGCAAGGGGCCTGCCCGGCCTGTAGCGGCCTCGGCACGGTGCAGGAGTTCGACCCCGAGCTGGTGATCCCGAACGCCAACCTGACCCTGGCCGAGGGGGCGATCCAGCCGTGGGTCCGCGCCTCGCAAAGTGCGTCGGGGTATTACGCCTCGATCATCGACGGGCTGGCGGCGCATTATCGCTTCTCCACCAAAGTCCCCGTGCGCGAGCTCGCTGCGGAGACGGTCAAGCTGCTCCTCTACGGGAACGAGGGGGAGCTGGTCAAGATCGGCTTCGAGAGCAATAGCGGGCGACGGCGCATCCACGAGATGCCCTTCGAGGGGGTCATCTCCAATCTGCGCCGCCGCTACTCGGAGACGAGTTCCGATTACGTGCGCGACGAGATCCAGCGCTACATGACGATGCGCCCCTGCGTGGCCTGCAAGGGCGCGCGTCTGCGCCCCGAAAGCCTCGCGGTGACGATCGAGGGGCGCTCGATCGCCGACGTGACGAACGCCTCGATCACCGAGGGGCTGGCCTGGGCGCTCGCGCTCGAAGGGCTGGGCGAGAATCCTACGGCGACGCCGCTGGTCGGGCGCGAGGCGCTGATCGGCAAGCAGATCCTGAAAGAGATCCGTGAGCGCCTCGGCTTCCTGGTCGATGTGGGGCTCGATTACCTGACCCTTAACCGCTCGGCGGGCACCCTCTCCGGCGGCGAGGCCCAGCGGATCCGGCTGGCGACGCAGATCGGGTCGAGCCTGATGGGCGTCCTCTACATCCTCGACGAACCGAGCATCGGCCTGCACCAGCGCGACAACGCGCGCCTGATCAAGACGTTGGAGCGCCTGCGCGACATCGGGAACACGCTGATCGTCGTGGAGCACGACGAGGATACGATGCGCGCCGCCGACTGGATCGTGGATGTAGGGCCGGGCGCTGGCGAGCATGGCGGCAAGATCGTCGCGGAGGGCGACTTCGACGCGATCTGCGCCAACGAGGACTCGCTCACCGGCGATTATCTCAGCGGGCGCAAGCAGATCCCGATCCCGGACGAGCGCCGCGATGGGAACGGCCTGGCGCTGACCATCAAGGGCGCGCGCGAGAACAACCTGAAGAACCTGACGGTGGACTTCCCGCTCGGCAAGTTCATCTGCGTCACCGGCGTCTCCGGCTCCGGCAAGAGTTCGCTGATCACCGACACCCTCTACCGCAAACTGGCGCAGCACTTCTATCGCGCGAAGGAGCGACCGGGCGCGCACGATGCGGTCCTCGGCCTCGAGCACCTCGACAAGGTAATCGAGATCGATCAGAGCGCGATCGGGCGGACGCCGCGCTCGAACCCCGCCACCTACACCGGCCTCTTCACCCCCATCCGCGAACTCTTCGCGACGGTGCCGGAGGCGAAGTTGCGCGGCTACAAGGCGGGGCGCTTCTCCTTCAACGTGAAGGGCGGGCGTTGCGAGGCGTGCAGCGGCGAGGGGATCATCCAGATCGAGATGCAGTTCCTCCCCGATGTCTACGTTCCCTGCGAGGTCTGCCACGGCAAGCGCTACAACCGCGACGCCCTGGAGATCCGCTACAAGGGCAAGTCGATCGCCGACGTGCTGGACATGACGGTCGAGGACGCGCTGGGCTTCTTCGACGCGATCCCCTCGATCAAGAATAAGTTGCAGACCCTCTTCGATGTGGGGCTCGGCTATGTGCGCCTCGGGCAACCGGCCACGCAGCTCTCCGGTGGCGAGGCGCAGCGCGTGAAGCTCGCCACGGAGCTCTCGAAGCGCCCGACCGGCAAGACGATGTATATCCTCGACGAGCCGACGACCGGCCTGCACTTCGCGGACATCGACCGCCTGCTGACCGTCTTGCAGCGCCTCGCCGATGGCGGCAACACGGTGCTGGTGATCGAGCACAACCTGGACGTGATCAAGAGCGCCGATTGGCTGATCGACATCGGCCCCGAGGGCGGCCACCGTGGCGGGCGCGTCGTGGCCGAGGGGACGCCGGAGGAGGTCGCCGAGAACCCGGCGTCATTCACCGCGCAGTTCCTCCGCCCGATGCTCCGCAGCCGCGAGGCGATCGCGGCGGACTAGATCTGGCGGCATGACACGAGGAAGGCCGTAGCAAAGGCTCGCTGCGGCCTTCCTCATACCCGGTACAGCATCGCACGAAAGGATCGGCTTGCCCGTCGATCTAGTCTGCGCAGGCGGGCTTCGCCGGCCAGCCAGTCATCCCTACCCGTGGGCACGTGTCCCCCTAAGGGGAGCTACTGCCTTTCATGGGTACGGTGTGCTCTTCAGGGGTAGTTCAGCCCCCGAACCGCCGAGCCACACGGTATAGGCACCACGCTAGATGCGCCGATTTATCGCGCACCTGTCCTATCGATCAACCCGATCCTGCACCTTTCATCTGTCCAGCCGGTTACTTCGTCCAGATCGCAGAAAAACTCTTGCCAGCGCCCCATTCGACTGATATTATTGATCTATAGTGAGGGTTGTTGCGACGGTGCGATCGTCGCGTTCCCGATATGGGGGGACGCCGTTGAACGCACAAGTGCTCGTTCTCAACCAGAATTATGAGCCCCTCAACATCTGCAACGTCAAGCGCGCCCTGGTGATGGTCTTCACCGGTAAGGCGGAAGTCCTCGAGCAGGATGGCTTGATCCTCCACACCGTCGACAACGATTACACCATCCCCTCGGTGATCCGCCTCTCCGCGCTGATCAAGCGCCCGCGTCCGCAGGTCAAGCTGACCCGCAAAGAGGTCTTCATCCGCGACAGTTATACCTGCCAGTATTGCGGCGTGCAGAGCCGCGATCTGACGATCGATCACGTCATCCCGAAGTCGCGCAATGGCCCGCACACCTGGGAGAATCTGGTCAGCGCCTGCAAGAGCTGCAATCACCGTAAGGGTGGCAAGACCGTACACGAGGCGCGGATGCAGCTCGCGCGCGCGCCGTTCCGCCCGCGCGCCGGGGCGTACTACACCATTCAGCGCAAGGTCCACCAGTCGGTGCGCGATGAATGGTCGAAGTTCATCCCCGGTTTCGAGCCGCTGAGCAGTTACAGTACCCTGGTCTATGGTGGGGAGGATTAGAGGCGGCAGCGCCGCAGCACGATCACCTACAATCCCCATCCTGAGGCCCTACCGGCAACGTAGGGCCTTCTCTTTGCCCGCGACCCGTACAAGGGGGGGATGAGGCGACCCATGACCGACCGCGCCACGCCGACAGCTACAGATACCGGACGTGTCAGTTGGCTATCGCCGCGCGTCCGTAGCAAAACCAGCAGGAGTTGCGGCCCCTCGCGAGGAGGGGCGGGTGCGGCATGGCGATTCACCGATAGCCATTGGACCGGGAAATGAGGATAGACGATGCTCGATCTCCGCTACATCCGTGATCATGCCGACGAGGTGCGCGCGCGCATCGCGACCCTCTACACCGAGGCCCCGCTCGACACGATCCTGGCGCTCGACGAGCGGAACCGCGCGCTGCTGAGCGAGGTCGAGGAGGCGCGCGCCGCGCGCAACACCGGCTCGAAGGCGGTCAGCCAGGAACGCGATCCCGAGCTTCGCAACCAGAAGATCGCGGCGATGCGCGCGCTCGGCGACCGGATCGCCGCGATCGATGTCGAGCTGAACGCCGTTAAGGAACAGCTCGATCGCGCCCTGCTGGAGATGCCGAATCTGCCGGACGCCGACGTACCGGTTGGCAAGGACGATAGTGAGAACATCACCCTGCGCCACTGGGGCGCGCGCCGTGACTTCTCGTTCGCCCCGCTGCCGCACTGGGAGTTGGTCGCGCCGCTCGATATCATCGACTTCGAGCGTGGCGTGAAGGTCTCAGGGTCGCGCTTCTACTTCCTGAAGGGGCTCGGCGCGCGACTGCAACGTGCCGTTATCGCCTGGATGCTCGATCTACACATCGAGCGGCACGGCTACACCGAGATCTATCCGCCCTACCTCGTCCGCTCGGAATCGCTGATCGGCACGGGGCAACTGCCGAAGTTCGCCGACAACCAGTATCACGACGAGCCCTCGGACCTCTGGATGATCCCGACCGCCGAGGTGCCGCTGACCAACATGCACCGCGACGAGATCCTCGAGCCGGGGGCCTTGCCGCTCAATTACGTCGCCTACAGCGCCTGCTTCCGCCGCGAGCAATTCTCGGGCGGGCGTGACACGCGCGGCATCAAGCGCGGGCATCAGTTCGATAAGGTGGAGATGGTCCGCTTCGTCGAGCCGGACACCAGCGACGCCGCGCTGACCGAGCTGGTGCAGCAGGCGGCCGACGTGATGGAAGTGCTGGAACTCCCCTATCGCGTGGTGCAGATGTGTACCGGCGATCTCTCGTTCACGGCGGCGAAGAAGATCGATCTGGAGGTCTGGGCACCGGGCTGCGACGAATGGCTGGAGGTATCGAGCTGCTCGAACTTCCGCGACTTCCAGGCGCGGCGGGCGAACATCCGCTACCGTCCCGAGGCCGGCGCGCGTCCGGCCCACCCACACACCCTCAACGGTTCGGGCCTCGCCCTCCCGCGCACGATCATCGCGATCATGGAGAACTATCAGCAGGCCGACGGCTCGATCGCCATCCCAACGGTCCTCCAGCCCTACATGGGGGGCCGCGAGGTCATCGGGCCGGGCCGCTAGCGAGCAAAGGCGCGCGGCAAAACGAAAGGGCGGCCCGCACCAAGACTGGTACGGGCCGCCCTGCTGTTCGCGAACCGGAAGCCGAGGGTCAGCCCTTGACACTCCCGGCGGTCAACCCCTCCACAAGGAAGCGTTGCGCGTAGCCGTAGAGGATGACGACCGGCACCGCCATGATGATCGAGGCGGCCATCAGCTGGCCCCAGGGGATCACGTCGCCGAGGATCAGCCCCTGCAAGCCAACCGGCAAGGTCTTCAGCTTTTCGTTGGAGATGAAGACGAAGGCGAAGAGGAACTCGTTCCAGGCGTTGGTGAAGGTGAACAACGCCACCGCCAGCAACGCGGGCTTCGCCAGCGGCAGGGTGATCTTGTAGAACGCCTGGAAGCGCGTCGCCCCGTCGATCATCGCCGCGTCCTCCAGGTCTTCCGGGATACCCCGGAAGTAGCCCATCAGCATCCAGGCGGCGTAGGGGAGGGCGAACGTCGGGTAGGTGAGGATCAGGGCACCGAGGGAGTTGATCAGCTTCAACTGGCTCAGGATCTGGTAGAGCGGGATGAAGAGGAGCGCACTCGGCAACAGGTACGTCAGTAGCACCAACACCGACAGGGTCTGCGCCCCACGGAACTTCAGTCGGGACAGCGCGTAGCCCGCGAGCGAGGCAAGCGCCACCGAGAGGAGTGTCGTGGCTAGCGCGACCACGACCGTGTTGCGGAACCAGATCCAGAAAGGATGATCGGTCACGAGCTTGGTGAACTGATCGGTCGTCCACGGGCTCGGCCAGAAGACGTTGCCCTGTTGGGTCGTCTGCTGCAACTCGGTCTTGAACGCCGTGATGAAGATCCAGTAGAACGGCGCGAGGACGAAGAAGAGCAGGACAACCAACGCCAACCGCGATGGCAACTGCACGAAAAGGCCCGCGAGCGGGCTACGCACACGCAAGCGGCTGCCGATGGCGAAGGCGGTGGTGAAACGCCCGAAGAGGAGGCCAAGTCCGATGACCACCGCCAGCAGGACCGCCGAGCGGATGAACAGCGTCTGATCGATCAGGAAGAGGACCAGCGCGAGGATCGCCAGACCACCGTAGAGGAGATACGTGCCATACCGCCCGGTGAAGCGGTCGAGACCCGTGTCGCGCACCTCCCCACCCGAGCGCCGCATGTAGCGCGCGAGGAAGAAGATGAAGACGGCGAGGATCGGCATCATCAGGATCGCCACCGCCGCGCCGGAGCCGAACTGCAAGCCCTGGATCGCCTTCTCATACGCGAAGATGACAAAGGGCCGCGTCGAGCCACCGGGACCGCCACCGGTGAGCAGGTAGATGATGTCGAAAGTGTTGAAGGTCCAGATCGTCGAGAGGAGGGTTGTCACCAGCAGGACGTAGCGGAGTCCCGGCAGGGTGACGTGGAGGAAACGCTCCCAGGCGGTCGCGCCATCGACCGCCGCCGCCTCGTACTGCTCCTTGTCGATCGCTTTGAGTCCGGCAAGCAGATTGATCGTGAAGAACGGGATGCCCTTCCAGACATTGACCAGGATGATCGACTGCAAGGCCAGATGGCTGTCGCCGAGCCAGGAAGCGGGCACCCGCTCGACGATGTGCAACCCGACGAGGAGACTGCCGAGGTGCGACTGCACCAGGAACTTGTTGAGCCCGCCGAAGATCGGATCGAAGATCGAGCGCCAGGCCAACGCCGTGACCACCGTCGGGATGATCCATGGCAGCAGGACCAGCCCGGTCAAGATCGAGCGCCCGCGCGTGAGATTGTGCAGGAGCAGCGCGGAGACCATGCCGACGACGATCTTGAAGATGATCGAATAGGCTGTATACATGACCGAAACTTTTACCGCATCGCGGAAAAAGCGGTCCTGGATCAGGTCGCGATAGTTCTGGAGACCGACAAAGTTCGTCGGGTTGGTGATCGTGCGCGCGGTGAAACTGAGTCGGACCGCCTCCGCAAACGGATAGAGGATCAGGCCGACCATCAGGATGACCATCGGGAGCACGAAGGGGATCGCGACCTTCCAATCGGGACCAAGCAGACGTTGCAGACGAAGCGACAACGCCGACGGCTCCCCGCCGCGCGAGGAGCGGGCTGACTGCGGCAAACTCCTGGCCATGCTACCCCCACTACGCACGGACACCGGGGCGCATTGTGCGCCCCGGTGTAGCGGTGATGTCCTTACTGCTTGAAGCCGAACTGCTCGTAGATCTTGACCATCTGATCGTGCGCTTCCTTGACCGCGTCCTGGACCTTCTGCCCCTTCTGGATGATCGAGGCCATCATCGTCTCCAGCACCTTACCCGAAACCGCCGCATCGAGGGCCGGGTTAGACGGACCGGGGTAGTAGGTCTGGTTGTAACCGCTGGCGTCGCGGACCTGTCCTTCGAGTTGCGCGAAGTTCGGGTCGCTCTTCCAGAAATCGTTCTTCCAGTGCGCCTCGTACGCCGGGAGGATCAGGCCGCCGCCCTGCGTGGCGATCTTGTTCCACTGCTCGGGCTGCAAGAGGTACTTGGCCGTCTCCTTCGCCATATCGAGGTTCTTCGCCCCCCGGTAGATCGCCAGATAGCCGAGCTGACCACCAGTCAGCGCCGTCGTAACCGCCGGACCTTTCGGACGGGTCAGGACATACGTGTTGTCGAAGACCGGGTTCTTATCGTCCTTCGCCTTGGCGTAGAGGGTGAAGGCATTGGCGGTGAACCCGATGATCCCGTTCAGCCAGGCGGTGTTATTGCCCGCGCCGTCCCACGACTCATAGCCGGTCGGGAGCATCCCTTTGTACTTTGGATTGGTGTAGATGTCGGCGAGGAAGGTGATGCCCGCGACCGTCTCGGGCGAGTTCCAGACGACCTTCGTGCCGGTCTTGTCCTGGATACTACCGCCGTAGGAATTCACGACGTGGGAGATCAACTGCGGGCCGTCGCCCACGGCGTAGGGCGAGAAGCCCCAACCGAAGAAGTTATTGTTCGGGTCGGAGATCGCCAACGCGGCGTCGCGCACCTTCTCGTAGGTGTCGAGCGACTTCGGGTCGATCCCCTTCGCCGCCAACTTGTCCTTACGGGCGAACCAGGCATCGGAACTGGTGAAGAAGGGGATCGCGTAGTACTTCCCGTCCTTCGTCAGCCCTGGCGGGACGATCGGCATCACCGAACCGTAGGCCCCGGTCAGTTGTGTGACCACGTCGGTGACGTCCTCGAGCAGATTCAGCGTGATCAGCTGCCCGATCCCGGTGCCGATGTCATCGCCCAGATCGAACGGGGCGCTGGCCTGGACACCGGCCTGGATCTTCGCGATGTTCTGCGCACCATCGGTGCTCGCGATCGCCAGATTGACCGAACCACCGGTCGCGGCGGTGTAGGCCTTGATCGCATTCCCGATCTGATCCTGCACCGCCTTGTAATACTGGACCTTCTGGAAATAGGAGAGTTCCTTCCCCTTGAAGACATCGGCACCAGCCTTCGGGGCCAGCGCCCCCGTGCCGGTGGAGACCGCCGCAGAGGCGGTTGCACGAGCCGCCGTGGCGCTCGGCGCGGCACTCGCCGCCGTGGACGCGCTCGGGCGAGCGCTCGCCGCCGTCGGCGCGACCGATGCCGCAGTCGATGCCCCACCACCGGTTGCCGGTGCGGCGGTCGGGGTGGTTTCAGCACCGCACGACGCGAGGAGGAATGCCGCCAGACCAGCGACACCACCGGCCATAACCTGCCTACGAGTAACCTTACTGCTCACCCTTCTAACTCCTTATGCCCCAACCCAATACAACGCCCATTGGCGTAGTATGTCTGAAAAAAGGTCCGTGCCGCTGTAGGGATAGCTGGCCGACAACCATCGTCGACAGCGTGGCTACGCTCGGGGCAAGAGCCGCGCTACCGCTACCCCCACGAAGCGAGACGATAGCGGCGCTGCTATTGTACGGGCACCCGAACCGGGGGAAGCAGTCCTCTTTAGTACCAAACTTCCGTTACTCGGCCCGCCAGTCGGGCCGATGCCGCGCGAGGACAGATTCAGATCAGACCGACCGCAGATGTCGCGCCGATAGTTCTATCGCAGACACCTATGGTTCATGCAAGAATACTTGCTGTGACGATGGCACTGTAGCGTTATCCACCGCAAGTGTCAACTCGAT
>JAABUM010003659.1_pt1 | contig 18465 bp, 13 predicted proteins | sample 5559161 | NCBI WGS metagenome assembly JAABUM01 (sample SAMN10711868, study PRJNA513369) | rock metagenome | isolation source: Antarctica rocks | place: Antarctica: Victoria Land, Siegfried Peak nord | reverse complement strand
AGGTCGATCTGGCGATTGTCGCCGTTCCGGCTGCCGCGTTCGAGGGCGCGATCCAGGACGCGATCGACGCGCGGGTCGGCGCGATCGTGGCGATCACGTCCGGTCTTGGTGAGGCCGGACCGCAGGCTGCCGCTCAGCAACGGGCGTTGGTGCGCCGGGTGCGTGCTGCTGGGATTGCACTGGTGGGGCCGAACTGTATGGGCCTGCTCGACACAACATCCGGGCTGGACGTAACTGTCAATGACTTCGTGCCCGGGTCGGTGTCGATCATTTCCCAGAGCGGCAACCTGGCCCTCGACATTGGTGGCCACCTGGCTGACCTTGGGATGGGTGTGGCGCGTTTCGTCAGCCTCGGTAACAGTGCCGACGTGGACGCTGCTGACCTGATTGACAGCTGCGTGCAGCATGAGGGAACTGAGGCGATCGCGGTCTATTGCGAGGGGTTCGGTGATGGTCGCAAGTTCGCGCGGGCGGTGGCGCGGGCGCATACGGCCGGCAAACCCGTCGTCCTGCTCTCGGTGGGTCGTGGGGCCGCTTCCACCCGGGGCGCTGCTTCGCATACCGGGTCGATGGTGACCTCCAGTGTGGTTTTGGAGGCGATGTGCGCATCGACGGGCGCCGAACTGGTCTCGACCCCGCGTCAGATGGCCGTCCTGATGCAGGCACTGGTGCGGTGCAAGGCGCCCATTGGTCGGCGGGTTGCCGTGTTGGCCGACGGGGGCGGGCACGGATCGCTGATGAGCGACTGCCTCGAAGGGGTGGGAATGCACGTCGAGCAATTCGGGGCCGACCTGGTTGCGCGCGCTGCCGCTGAATTGCCGCCGACGGCCACCACGATCAACCCGGTCGATGTGGCCGGCGGCGGTGAGCAGGACATCACCTGCTTCCCGCGGATCGTCGACGTGTTGGCCTCCAGTAAGGAGTCTGACGCCCTCGTGTTGACCGGGCAGTTCGGCGGCTACAGCCACTATGACCCAGCGATTACCTCCTCTGAGATCGCTGCTGCCGTTTCGATGGTGGGCGCAGCGCGCCGGGGCGCAACGCCCATGTTTGTCCACACCGTGTTCTCTGATTCAGCCCCGGCCACGGCGTTGCGGGACGGTGGGGTCCCCGTGTACCGACACATGGAAGACGCCGCCTGGGCGCTGGAGCGCATCACCGCCCGCGCCGAGCGCCGCGTGGACGGAGTCCCCGAGAGCAAGTCTGTGGCGCAAGCGTTGACACAGACCGGGTACTGGCCGGCCCGTCGCGTGCTGGCAGCAGCAGGGATCTCGTTCGGGCGAGCCGCCGAAGTGAGCACCGTTGACGAGGCGCGCGCCGTAGCTGCCGGCATGGAATTTCCGCTGGTACTGAAGGCGCTGGGCGACGAGCACAAATCCGACCGGGGCGGAGTGCTACTCGGCATCGCCGACCATGACGAACTCGAGACGGCGTGGGCAGACCTGCACGAGCGACTCTCGCCCCCGAGCGTGTCGGTGGAGGAGCAACTCGACCTGAGCGACGCGGTCGAGTTGATCATCGGCGCCCGGCAGGACCCGGCGTTCGGGACGATCGTGCTAGTCGGGCTCGGCGGATTCTTCACCGAACTGTTCAGCGACATCCGGTGCGAACTCGGGCCAGTCACCGTGGCAACCGCGAAGGAGATGCTCCTGGGATTATCCGGGTCCGCGATGCTCACCGGCTTCCGCGGCCGCTCACCGATCGACCTGGACGCCACCGCCGAACTCGTCAGCTCGCTGTCGCGCTTCGCGGCCGCCCACCCGGAAGTCGGCGAGGTCGAGTGCAACCCCGTCGCCGCCACGTCCGTCGGCGCGACTGCCCTGGACGCGCGCATCATCCTGCACGACCCGATCGAGAAAGTCTGAGGTTCCTGGTGTTTGCAGACGGTGTGCCTTCAGAAGTGCTGTACGAGATCGACGGCCCGCTGGCCCGCATCACGCTGAACCGGCCAGAAAAGCTCAACGCACTCAACGCAGTTGCGGTCGACCGGCTCGAGGAGTGCATCACGCGAGCTGCGGGCGACGACCAGATAAAGGTGGTGCTGGTCTACGGTGCCGGGCGGGCATTCTGCGCCGGGTACGACATCAACGACGAGCTCGAGGCGAAGACCGACACCCCGTTGCAGTGGCAGCCGGTGCTACGCCGCGACGTCGAAGTGACGATGGCGTTGTGGGCCTGCCCGAAGCCGACGATTGCCGTGGTGCACGGGTACTGCCTCGCTGGCGGGTGCGAGATCGCAATGGCCTGCGATCTGATCATCGCAGCGGAGGACGCGCAGTTCGGCGAGCCGGAGATCCAGTACGGGTCCGGCCCGGTCACGTTGTTGATGCCGTTCATCCTGGGACAGAAGAAGACGAACGAGCTGCTCTTCACCGGGGACCGGATCGATGCGGCAAGCGCGCTTTCGCTCGGCTTGGTGAACCGGGTCGTACCCCGCGCTGACCTGCACGCCACCGCCAATGCGCTGGCCCTGCGGATCGCCCCGACCCCGCTGGCCGTGCTGCGCCTGACGAAGCAGGCCCTCAACCGGGCCTACGAAGCGATGGGTCTACGAGAGGCTGTCACCTCCAACATTGACATCTCTGCAATGCTCAACGGCGCCGGAACCCCCGAACAACAAGAATTCGAAGCGGTCGCCGCCGCACGCGGCCTCAAGGCGGCACTTGCCTGGCGTGACGCCCGATACTCCGATTAAACCCAGTCCTAAGTGTCGGTCAAACGTTCTGCCACCCACTCATTGATGGGCAGCAACTCAATCCATGCAGGGTGAATCTCTACCGGCGCAACAAGAATTGGTCGGGAACGGGCCGTAGGACTAATCACACATAGTGATCCAGAAAGGAACGTTTTATGGCGCAGCGCGTAGGTTTCATCGGGTTGGGGAATATTGGTCAGCATTTGGCGGCAAGTGTGGTTCGGGCTGGTTTTGAAGTGGTCGTCCATGATCTTGACAGGGGTAGAGCCTCTGATCTGATGGAGCGTGGCGCGGGGTGGGCTGACTCGCCGCGGGAGGTTGCCGAGGCTGCACAGACCGTGGTCACGTGCCTGCCATCGCCCCACGCGGTGCGGGCCGTGATGACCGGTGAGCACGGCGTGGTGACAGGGATGTCGCAGGGGTCGACCTGGATAGAAATGAGCACCAACGACCGTGAGGAGGTCCACGCCCTCGCTGAGCTCGTAGGCCGCCAAGGAGGTATGTGTCTCGAGGCACCGGTGACCGGGGGAGTGCACAAAGCCGCTAAAGGTGAGATGACGGTGCTGGTGGGCGGCCCACACGAGGCGTACCTGGAGCACCTTGATCTGTTCAAAGCGGTCGGGAACAAGGTCATCTACGTGGGTGGACTCGGTGACGCGACCGTGATGAAAGTAATCACCAACATGCTTGCCTTCATCCATCTGGTCTCAGCGGGGGAGGCGCTGATGCTCGCCAAGCGAGGGGGCATCGACCTGGGCACCGCGTTCGAAGTAATTCAGGCAAGCTCAGGGAATAGCTTCGTCCACGAAACCGAGAGCCAAGTCATCCTCAACGGTTCTACAACATAGAATTCACGTTGGACCTGGCGTGCAAGGATTTGGCCTTTGCCAGAGATATGGGTCGAGATTTCGGGGTTCCGTTGGTGGTGGGTGGCTTGGTCGAGCAGGTGTTTGAGCGCGCCCGCCTCGAATACGGTGGTTCGGCGTGGTCACCAATGGTCGTGAAATTGCTGGAAGACGCCGTGGGCGTGGACCTTCGGGCACCTGGGTTCCCCGAGAAGTTGTCGGACTCTTGAGGTGACGCCCGTGGCCCGTCGCGGGCTTGGGTACTCGCTCGTCACGGCGTGCGTTGGTCGGTCACGACGGCGACTCGGTGCATCACCCGGCGGTGCGGAAGGTAGTCGGCAACCGCGTAGTGCTGGGTGCCCCTGTTGTCCCAGATCGCGACCGTGCCTGGCTGCCACTTCAGTCGTACTTGGACGTCGGGTCTGTTCACCATGTCGAACAGTAGGGTCAGTCGTCGGCCGCTCTCAGGTGCGGACAATCCGATCACGAATCGGGTGAAGGATTCGCTGACGTTCAGGTAGGGCCGACCTGTGACGGGGTGGTGGTCGATGATCGGGTGCACTGCCGATCCGGCCTTGGCGTGGGCCTGGCTGATGCCAGCATTGCCGCCGGCCAGGTAGGCGCCGGTCCGGAAGGCGCCCATGTCGTGGACGGCGTGCAACTGTTCCAGGTCGCGTCGCAGTCCGGGGCTGAGTGCATCGTGCACCGCGAACATGCTGGCCCACAGCGTGTCGCCGCCTGAGGGTGGGACTTCGACGGCTTTGAGAATAGAGGCGAACGGCGGCACTTCTCGATATGTCATGTCGGCGTGCCACTCCGCGGCGTCGGGCTGCTGGTCGCCCTCCCAACTTAGGACGACGACATCTGCGAAGTCGGGGTGGGTGACGTAGGAGTGGTGCCGGGCCCCTAGGGTGCCGAGGCTGGCGCCCAGCCCGACCATTGCGGCAGGGTCGAGGTCGCCATCGGGAAAAACCAGCACGTGGTGTTCCATCAGCGCGGCATGAACCGCGTCAGCGAACTGTTGAGGGGTCGTGGCGGGGCTGGGCCCATCAGTCGGAAGGTGCACAAGAGCACCGAGTGCCGGAGTGAGGCGGGTACACGACAGCTGCATGAAATGAAACGTAGAACCAGTAAGGCCGCGCCACCAGGGGGTGTTTAGCTATCGTGGCATCGCCACAGGTTATGGCTGAGACTCAAGGGAACCGAGATGCGGGTGGTGCTGGGCCGGGTGCGGCAATTGCAACGACTTGCCGTGTTCGAAGCGGTGGGTCGTTTGGGATCGTTCACGGCCGCCGCGCAGGAACTTGGAACTTCTCAGCCTGCGGTGTCCAAGCAGATGGCAGCTCTGGAGGGTTCGCTGAGCGTGGCCTTGTTCGATCGCAGCAGCAACCGCCGCACGTTGACCAGGCGCGGTTGGTTACTACATCAGGCGGTCTCTGAGGCGTTCGACGGCGTCGAGGTCGCGCTGTCCCGCTTGCGCACAGATCCGGACGAGTTGTCGGTCGCTGTCCAGCCTTCAGTGGCCGAGAGTTGGTTCGCGCCACGGCTGCGCGAACTACGAGAGGCGATGGCTCCGACTACCGTCCGTCTGACGATTTTCGAGCACGACCGGGAGTTGGCCGGGATCGAGCACGATCTGAGTATTCGGTTCGGGGACGGTCAGGTTCCTCGTCTGTGCTCAGAGCGGTTGGTCGGTGAGGCCGTTGTGCCAGTCGCCTCACCAGATCTGGCCCGCCGGCTCGGCCTGTCGCCCCACGCTGCGGCCGAGATGCTGCTGGACGCGCCGTTGCTGCACGTGGACCAGACCGACCGTTCGTGGCAGCACTGGTCGAGTTGGTTCGCCGCGAATGGGCAGGCGTACCGCCCACCCACAGACATTGTGGTGTATCCGACCTACGGAAGCCTGGTACCGCTGGCGATCGGTGGCAGCGGGGTCGTCCTGAGCTGGCGCACGCTCAGCGGTGATCTCCTGCGCCGCGGGTTGCTGGTTGAGGTCGGCCCGGTCGTGGTCAGCCCGGGTAGTGGGTACTACCTGCATTGGCCCCCAGCGCTGTCTCGGGACATGACATTCCAGCGATTCCAGCACTGGTTGCGGGCCACGGTCGCAGAGCGTTCCTCACAGGTATCTGGGACACGATTGACCCAGTCCGAGTGATGCTGGCTCCGGTATATGCAATAGCGAGGCAGTAACCGAGGTGCGCGTTGACGTCGCTGATAGCGCGGTGTAGTGCTGCCACGACGCGCAAGCCAGCCTCCACCTCATCGAACGCAATCGAAGGTCCGTTGCCTGTGACAGATCGCAGCTCTACTTCAAGGGCCTCCTGGGCGGCAGTCCCTTAGCACACGTGAGACCGGTCAACTGACGAAACGACCCGTTCGTTCCACCGTAGACGTTGGCCCACATCCGACGCGAGTATTCCGCATCGGGGCACCGAAGAGCTTGACGCCAAAGCGCCTGTGATCGGTCATCGATAGCCGCAGTGTGTCAGGACGAACCGGCAGCCCCAAGGAGCACCGGAGGGGCATTCGACGAGCGAAAGCCGGTAAATAGGCCTCTGACCTGCGCGAACGTGAGTAGGGCGGCTGGGGCTTGAACCCAGGACCGACGGATTATGAGTCCGCTGCTCTAACCAGCTGAGCTACCGCCCCGACCCGCAGACCCTACCCGCCGTTGCACCGATTCGTGCGTGCAGGGCGCGCGGTACCGACGCGCCGACGTGCAACCTGAGAACGTGTACATCCTGGATGACTACCCTTCCCCGGGGCGACCGCCCTGCCTATCTGACTGTCTGGGAGGTTCCGCACCGATGACCGACGATCGCGCTCAGCCCCCACGGCGGCTACCTCGGCCGCAGAACCCTCGGCAACCCAGTCCGTCGAACACTGACAGGGGCGAGGGATCTCATCGCTCTGACAGTGGACCACTCCTGCGGGGCCCCAGGACTTCATCGGCTGGAAACTCTCGAGGAGTCGAGGGCAAGAGGTCGACTGCTGCACGTCACTCTGCTCGCCGACGCGTCTTTCGGCGGCGTCAGATCGCGGTCGGAGTCGGAGCCTTCTTCGTCGTTGCGATCGTCGCTGTCGGCTTGGTCATTCAGCATCTAAACGGAAATATTCGCACGATCGCGATCCCCAAGAGTTTGGTGGGCACCCAGAAGCCGGACGTGCTGGGTCGGGTGCCGATCAACCTTCTGGTGATGGGCTCCGACACCCGAGGCAGCGCTGCCGACTGCAAGATCGGCGGCGACTGCAGCCTTGCCAACAGCACAGCGAAAGGTAAGGGTGCGACGTCGTTGGCGGCGAACGCCGATGTGGAGATGCTCATACACATCTCAGCGGACCGGTCCAACGCCTCCATCACGAGCATCCCGCGCGACACGGTCGTCGACATCCCTCAATGCACGGACCCGGTGACCGGCAATCCAGTACCCAGCCACCGATCCCGGATCAACAGCACGTTGCAATACGGACCTGCGTGCACCCTCGAGACGGTCCACCAACTCACCGGGGTGCCGCTCGACCACTTCGCAGTCATCGACTTCGCCGGCGTCGTCACGATGTCCGATGCCATCGGAGGAGTCCAGGTCTGCGTCAGCAACGACGTCTACGACACCTACTCGCACCTGAAGTTGAGCAAAGGCACTCACACTCTGCAAGGCAGATCTGCGCTGGAGTTCATGCGCACCCGACACGGCTTCGGGGATGGCGGAGACATCGGCCGCACCGTTGCCCAGCACCTGTTCCTGTCATCGATGCTCCGGCAGCTCGAGAGCGCTTCGACACTGGCCAACCCGGTGCGCCTTTACAGCCTGGCGAATGCGGCGACGAAGGCACTGACGGTTGATACCGGCCTGGGCGATATCGGGAAGCTGACGGGTCTGGCGAACGAGCTGAACAAGGTACCCGGTAAGCGCATCACCTTCTCGACCGCGCCGACCGTTCCCAACCCGGTCAACAGGAACGAAGTAGTGCTGGCCTCCAACGCAGAGGCGCTGTTCACCAAGATCAGAGACGACGTCTCACTGAGCGCCGCGCCCAAGAAGTCCGCCGCCGCTGGTTCGACGTCGGCCAAACCGACGCCGACTCCGTCTGCCACACCCTCGGGCAGCGGCAGTGCCACCGACTACGGAACAACGGTCGACAAAGCGGTTGGCTGCGCATCGGTGGCCAAGGTCCCAACGGTCCAGGTGAATGGTGCTCCGATGACGCCCACCCAGGCCTATGCCGCCTCGCCGAAGGTGCCCGATTCTGCTCCCTGACCTCCGCTTCGTCCGGGAAGGGCCGTCAACCTCGGCGGGCGACCTGATGGTGGTGCTGATGTGACAGATGGGGCACAATAGGGGCCAATTGAATCTGTACATGCTGCGTTGTTCGTATCTCTGCTGTTTCACCGGTAGGTCGTTGGGGAAGACGTCCCTCATGGTGAAGGAGGCTCGGATGTCCGCAGAAGGTAGTCGCGTCGTCACGCGCGGGGTTGTGTTCATTCACTCAACCCCCATGGCGTTATGCCCGCATATCGCGTGGGCGCTGGAGAGCGTGCTCGGTCAATCGGTTTCGCTCGAATGGACCGGGCAACCGGTCACTGCACGCATGGTGCGCGCGGAGTTGTCCTGGATGGGTGAGCCCGGCACCGGGGCGCGGTTGGCGAGCACGTTGCGCGGCTGGGAGCACGTGCGGTATGAGGTCACCGAGGAACCGAGTCCGGGCTGTGACGGGTCGCGTTGGGCGCATACCCCGAGCCTTGGCATCCACCACACCTGGACCTCGGCGTCCGGTGACACCGTCGTTCAGGAAGACCGACTGCGGTCGGCCCTCGCCGAATGCGGCGGCCATCCTGATCTGTTCCGAGCCGAGATGGCCGAGCTGCTCGGTACCGCATGGGACAAGGAGCTGGAACCCTTCCGATACGCCGGCGACGGAGCCACAGTGCGCTGGTTGCACCGCGTCTCATAATGCTGCGCGGAATACGTCGCGGGGCGGGGGTGGCCCCCGCCCCTCGACGTATTCCAACCCCTCAAACGAGGGGTACTGCTGCTACAGCGGGATGTTTCCGTGATGTCCGCGACGCTGAGGAGCCTCTGCAATGGCACGAGCCAACGCGCTCCGGGTGCCGGTCGGCTCGATGACCTCGTCGACGACCCCGATCTCCACGGCTCGCGGTAGACCGCCCGATAGCACCGCGTGCTCCACGGCGAGTTCGTTCTCGACCGCCGTACGATCTTCCGGCTCGACCTCCGCCAGTCGGCGACGGTGCAGAATGCGCACCGCTGCCACATGGCCCATCACGGCGACCTCGGCGGTCGGCCACGCGAAGACGCGTGTGGCACCCAGCGATCGCGAGTTCATCGCAATGTAGGCGCCCCCGTAGGTTTTGCGGGTGACCAGCGTGACGCGGGGAACGACTGCTTCTGCGAAGGCATGCAGCAGCTTGGCTCCCCGTCGCACGACGCCGTCCCACTCCTGACCGACACCAGGCAGGTAACCGGGTACGTCGACCAGCACCACGAGCGGAACACCGAAGGCGTCGCACATCCGCACGAAGCGGCTCGCCTTCTCAGCAGACGTCGCGTCCAGACAACCGCCGAGGCGCAACGGGTTGTTGGCCACGATGCCGACCGTCCGGCCGCCGAGGCGGCCAAGTGTGGTCACGATACTCGGAGCCCACTTGGGGTGCAGCTCTACTGAGTCCTCCACCTCGTCGACCACGTTCTCGATCAGCGGGTGCACGTCGTAGGCGCGCTTGGGCGACTCCGGAAGCGTCGCCTCCAGGTCGCGATCCTGAACTGCCGAGAGGTCCAGTTCGCCCTGGTTGCCCAGCAGGTCGACCATCTGACGACCGCGCTCGTAGGCCTCATCGGTAGTCTCGGTCACGACGTGCACGACGCCGGAACGACGTCCGTGCGGCTCCGCGCCACCGAGGCGTTGAGCTGTGACGTGTTCTCCGGTGACCGAACGAACGACGTCCGGGCCGGTGACGAAGATCAGACCGTCGGGGCCGAGGATGACGATGTCGGTCAGCGCCGGACCGTAGGCCGCGCCGCCTGCGGCTGCACCGAGAACCACTGAGATCTGGGGGATCTTGCCCGACACCCGGGTCATGATCGCGAACATCTCGCCCATCCCGTTGAGGGACACCACACCGTCAGCCAGGCGAGCCCCACCGGACTGCCACAAGCCGACCACGGCGCAGTCGTCGGCCAGAGCACGTTCGTACGCCGCAATGATGACGTCGCAACCCTCGGCGCCCAGGGCGCCGCCTTGGACGCGCGCATCTGCGGCGAATACAACTGCCGGCGTTCCGCGCACAGTTCCCGCGGCAGCGAGCATCCCGCTGCGGTCCTGCTCGGAGATGAGTTCTACCGAACCCTCGTCGAAGAAGGTATTCAGCCGAGTGAGCGGATCGCGGGGATCCGGGGCATCGCCGGTTGCTGGAGCGGGTGCGGGGTGGGTAGTCGTCATCAGATGCTCTTCACTGCCAGGGCCACGTTGTGACCGCCGAATCCGAAGGAGTTGTTCAGGGCTGCGATGTCGCCGTCGGGCAGCGTGCGGTGTTCGCCACGGATGACGTCCAGCGTGATCGCCGGGTCGAGGTTCTCGATGTTGGTCGTGGCCGGGACGAGGCGGTGATACACGCTGAGCACGGTGATCAGACCCTCGAGAGCCCCTGCCGCGCCGAGCAGGTGTCCGGTCATCGACTTCGTAGCGGTGACCGGCACGTGATCGGTCGCGTCACCGAATGCACGCCGAATGGCGTTGGACTCCGCGATGTCCCCCACCGGGGTGGAGGTGGCGTGTGCATTGATGTGGCAGATGTCGCTCGGTGCCAGATCGGCCAGGTCCAACGCCTCTCGCATGGCACGTGAAGCACCTGCGCCCTCCGGCTCAGGAGCGGTGATGTGGTGTGCATCCGAGGACATGCCGATGCTCGCGAGTTCGGCATAGATGCGCGCGCCGCGGGCCTTAGCGTGTTCGTAGGACTCCAAGACCAGGACCGCGGCGCCTTCGCCCATGACGAATCCGTCGCGGTCCACGTCGTAGGGGCGTGAAGCGTGAGTGGGGTCCTCGTTTCGCTGCGACAGCGCGCGCATCGACGCAAAACCGGCAACCGGCAAGGGGTGGATCGCGGCTTCGGTGCCACCGGCTACCACGACGTCGGCCCGACCGTCGCGAATCATCGCGGCGGCATAGCCCATGGCTTCAGCGCCGGATGAGCAGGCCGAGACAGTGGTGTGCGCGCCCGCGCGACCGCCCAATTCGAGGGAGACGTTGCCCGATGCCGAGTTCGGCATCAACATGGGTACGGTGAGGGGATAGACCCGGCGGGGGCCCTTCTCCTTCAGCACGTCGTACTGGTCCAGCAGTGTGTGGACGCCGCCGATTCCAGTCCCTATCGCGACGCCGAGCCGCTCGGGATCCAGCTCAGGTGCGCCGGCATCGGCCCATGCCTCGCGCGAGGCGATCATCGCGTACTGGGCCGATGGGTCCATCCGCCGGATCTCCACTTTCTTCAACACCTCCGACGGGTGCTGAGCGAGCGTGGCAGCGAAGGTCACGGGAAGGTCGTAACGCTCCAACCATTGCGGCGGCAACGGACGCGCCCCGGACTCGCCGGCCAGCAGCGCGTCCCAGGTCTGCGTCATGGTGCCGCCCAACGGCGTGGTCGCGCCGACTCCGGTGACGACGATGCGCCGGTCTGCGGTCATGGAATGAGACTCCTTGTGCAAGTGATTGATTCGACGTTCCAGGTGGCCTGCGGCGGTCTGCTCAGTGCAGACCGCCGTAGGCCGATCAGCAGTTGTCTGTGGGTCAGCCCTGGGCGCTCTGGATGAACTTCACGGCGTCGCCGACGGTGTTGAGGTTCTTGACCTCGTCGTCGGGGATCGTGACACCGAACTTCTCCTCGGCGTTGACGACGATGGTCATCATCGAGAGCGAGTCGATGTCGAGGTCTTCGGTAAAGGACTTCTCGGGCTGCACGTCAGCAGCCTCGACACCGGTCTCTTCGTTGACGATGTCGGCTAGGCCGGCCAGGATCTCTTGTTCGTTCTGGGCCATCATGTGCTCCTTCTGATTGCTTTTCTGACAACGGTATTCATCTGGGCTGACCCGGATTGCCCGCCGAGTCGCGGGTGTTCTAGGGCAAGCGGACGACTTGGGCCGCGTAGGACAGGCCGGCGCCGAAGCCGATCTGCAGAGCCAGGCCACCGCGCGGTACAAGGCCTTCGCTGATCAGTCGCTCGGTCGCCAGTGGAACCGACGCGGCGGAGGTGTTTCCTGTCTCGGCGATATCGCGTGCGATCGCGATGTCACCTGGCAGTTTCAATTGCCTGATCATCAGATCGATGATGCGCATGTTCGCCTGGTGCGGAATGAACGCATCGAGGTCCGCTGCCGTGATGCCTGCTGCATCGATCGCCTGTTGTGCTACCGGCGACATCGACCAGACGGCCCAGCGGAAGACGGTCTGACCGGCCATCTTGAGCGTGGATGCCTCGGCCGCGTCCAACGCGCCGGCAGCAACCCAGTCGGCGGGTTCGCCGGTGGCCTCTTCTTGTTCGTGCATTCGGGTGATCGTGTCCCACCCGACACGCTGGGAGATCGCCTCCCACTTCTCGCCGTCCGACCCCCAGACGGTGGGACCGACACCGACCACGTCAGAGGGCCCGAACACCGCTGCCCCCGCTCCGTCAGCGAAGATGAACGCCGATCCGCGATCTCGGGGGTCGGTGATGTCGGAGAGTTTTTCAACCCCCACGACCAGTACGTACTGGGCGCTGCCACTGCGGATCATGTCCGAGGCCAGGGCCACGCCATGACAGTAGCCAGCGCACGCAGCAGAGATGTCGAAGGCGGCGGGGCCCTTGGCGCCCAGACGGGTGGCGAGAATCGGGGCTGCTGCAGGCGTCTGCATGGTGTGCGTGATGGTGGCGACGATGACGGCACCGAGTTGGTCGGCGGTGATTCCCGCCATTGTCAGTGCCGGCAGCGATGCCCGCTCGGCCATGTCGATGACGGTTTCGTGTTCAGCTGCGAACCGGCGGCTGATGATGCCGGTGCGGTCCCGGATCCACTGGTCGGTGGAGTCGACATAAAGACAGATTTCGTCGTTGGTGACAACGCGCTCGGGTCGGTAGGCACCGATTCCGAGCATCGCTGCGCCCGTCGCGCCTGAGGTCGTCAGCAGTGTGCCGGTGCCTTTGGCCTGGTGAGTCATCGACCGACCTGAGTGGGGTGCAGGCGTAGCAGTGGCTGGCCGGGTGCCACCGGGTCGCCGTCCTGGACGAGCCACTCGACGACTTGACCGCCGTGCGGCGACACCACGGAGTAGCTGTCCCGCAACGTGGAGACCTCGGCGATGCTGTCACCGGGGCTGACGGTGGTGCCGACCTCGCTGGCATTCATCGAGATGGTGCCCTTGCTGGGCGAGATGACCAGTCGCCATGACGGGGCTATGCCGAAGTCGTGCGGTTCGCCGTGCTCGGCGACCATCCGAATCGCCTTCTCCAGGTCGTCCGGGGTCTTCAACGCGAGGGTTTCAACCCCGGGCATGCCTCGCTTGGCCAAACCGACGAGCGTGCCGGCCGGTGGGATCTCGACGAGGCCGGTGACCCCCATTGACGCGAGGGAGTCCATCGTCAGATCCCAACGCACCGGGCTGTTCACCTGCGTGACGAGCCGCTTGAGGACTTCGCGGCCCTGGTGGACGACCTGGCCGTCGCGGTTACTGACCAGGGGGATGCGAGAATCGTGGGTCGAGATGGCGCTAGCCAGGTGTCCGAGCCGGTCGACGGCCGGTGCCATGTGCTTGGTGTGGAACGCCCCTGCCACCGACAGCGGGATGATCCGCGTCTTGGCGGGTGGGTCAGCCTTGAGACTCGCCAGTTGTTCCAGGGTTCCGGCCGCGACGACCTGTCCGGCCGCGTTGATGTTGGCTGCCGTGAGTCCGTGCTGCGCCAGCATCGTGGTCACTTCTTCGGGGTCGCCGCCGAGAACCGCGCTCATACCCGTCGGACGGACCGCGCTCGCCTCAGCCATCGCGGCGCCACGCTCGCGGACGAACACCATCGCCTGCTCGGCCGACAGGACGCCGGCGGCGGCAGCTGCAGTGATCTCGCCGACGGAGTGGCCGGCGCCCGCTCCGACGAGTCGGAAGCCGTCGGTGGGATGCTCGAAGAGCGCCAGTAGGGAGACCAGACCCGCGCCGACGATCAGCGGCTGGGCGACCGCCGTGTCGCGGATGGTGTCTGCGTCGGAGGAGGTCCCGTGGGCCACCAGGTCCATTCCCGCTACTGCGGAGAGCCAGGCGAGACGTTCGGGGAAGCCCGGCACCTCCATCCACGGGGTAAGGAAACCTGGCGTCTGTGAGCCTTGGCCCGGACACACGATTGCTAGCACTCGACCATCGTGCCGTGCACGACCCGGCCAACCCGGGTTGCCAGTTGCCGAAGTTGCCCAGCTGATTTTGTAGGTTTGCTACAAAAGAGGCAGTTGCGATAGCGCCAGCGCCAGACGCACGGTGAACCCCTCGCGGGGCTTGGTCATGTCGCAGTCGGTGATTTCGTGGATGCGGCCCAACCGATAGCGAACCGTGTTGGGGTGCACGAAGAGGAGTCGTGCGGTGGCCTCCAGCGTGCCCTGTTCCAGGTAGGCGGTGGCGGTGTCGTGCAGTGACACGTGCTCGTGCAACGGGTTGGCGACTTTGTCGATCAGTCGACGTCTGGCCCGGGTGTCACCGGCCAATGCACGCTCGGGCAACAGCTCTGCTGCCATGCACGGCCTCGGGGCTTCCGGCCAGGCCGGAGCGGCGGCGTGACCGGCCAGAGCAGAGCGCGCGCTGCGGCCGGCGGCATAGAGATGGGGCACCTTGGGTCCGATGACGACCGGGCCCTCAGCCCATTGCGCACTGATGCCATCGACGCTGGGCAGCACATCGTCGACTTTGCCGATGATCGCGATCAGGCGGTTGCGCTGCACTGCGGCGAGCAGAGGGAGATTGCGCCTGACGGCTTCGCGGCGGAGCGAATCGACAGCTTCCGCACCGGGGCCAGACGGTGCGTTCCCTACGATGACAACGATGTCGTGTACCTCGTCCCATCCGAGCGCCGAGACCCGCGACGTCAGCGCCTCGTCGGCCTCGCCGCGCAGGACGGCGTCGACGACCAGGGCCTCCAGCCGCGCATCCCATGCTCCGCGACTTTCAGCCGCACCCGCGTACACCTGGGCGGCGCCGAAGGCAATTTCACGGGAATAGGTGAGTACCGCCTCACGAAGCTGGGTCTGCTCACCGGGTGCCGCGAGTGTTTCGACCTGCTGCTCGACGACGTCGATCACGGTGCGCACGAGGTCGAGGGTTTGGCGAAGGGTGACCGTGCGCATCAGGTCTCGCGGGGCACTGCCGAAAACATCCGTGGCCACCGACGGGATCTCGGACTGATCGCTGTGCCAGGAAATGAACGCACCGATACCGGCTTGCGCCACCAGGCCCACCCATGACCGGTCGGACGCCGACAGCTCCCGGTACCACTGGTATGAGGACTCCATCTGCTGTACAGCAGCGGTAGCCAACTGGCTGGACTGCTGCTCCAGCCGACGATGCGTCGAGGTACTCACGGATGAAGCATATTTGTATGTGTCCCATAGTTCCCATTGACCGTGCGGGCGGGGCACGGTGATCGACGTCTCGAAGGCGGGATCCCACAGTTTCAGCGGCCGTCCACCATCTCGACATGGCTCCGTCGCGCTTGTCGCCGGTTCGTCCGATCGGGCGGTGGGCTTCCCGCAGGAGTTTCGACGCACCTCGGATCGCCGTATGCCCACCCCTGATCGTCGGACATCGCGGCGCACCCGGCTATCGCCCCGAACATACGACCGATTCCTACCTGCTGACGGCCAGGCTGGGCGGGTGGGTTGGAGATGAGGCGCTGGCGCGCTCTGAATCGGCACGGTGGCTCACCTGATGACGAGAGGCTCAGGCCGACCTGAGCCTCTCGGGTCTGGCTGAGCCACCGTCGAACAGGGGATCAGGCTTCGCCTCCGGCGTTGCCGGAGGACCCCGCGTTCACGTTGAGCAGGTCGTACTTCTCTGCTGCTTCGCGTGCCTTGGACACGTCGATCTCACCGCGATCCGCCAGCACCTGCAGCGTGCGCACGGCCAGGGACGGCCCGTCGATGTGGAATACCCGCCTGGCGGCCGCTCGGGTGTCGCTGAACCCGAACCCGTCAGCTCCGAGCGAGACGAACTGGCCGGGCACCCAGTTGCTGATCTGGTCCTGTACCTGTCGCATCCAGTCCGAGACGGCGAGCACCGGTCCGGGGGAGTCCTTCAGGCACTGGGTCACATACGGCACCCGGCGCTCCTCCTCAGGGTGCAGGAACGCCTGCTCGTCGCACTCAAGGCCGTCGCGGCGCAACTCGTTCCATGACGTCACCGACCACACATCGGCAGCGACTGCGAAGTCGTCCCTCAGGAGTTGTTGGGCTTCCAGTGCCCACGGGACACCCACACCCGACGCCAGCAACTGAGCGCGTGGGGTGTCGTCACCGGCGCCGTCGCGACTGCCCGCCGCAATGCGGTGCATCCCACGCAAGATCCCCTCGGCGTCCACCTCCTCAGGCTCGGCCGGTTGCAGCATCGGCTCGTTATAGACGGTGATGTAGTAAATGACGTTCTCGGGGTTGTCTCCGAACATCCGCTGGATGCCGTTCTGCATGATGTGTGCGGTCTCGTAGGAGTATGCGGGGTCGTAGGCGACGATGGCCGGGTTCGTGGCGGCGAGCAGCATCGAATGCCCGTCGGCGTGCTGCAGGCCCTCACCGGTCAGCGTCGTCCGCCCGGCAGTTGCCCCGATCATGAACCCGCGGGCCATCTGATCGCTGGCCGCCCAGATGAAGTCTCCGGTGCGTTGGAAGCCGAACATCGAATAGAAGACGTAGATCGGCACCATCGGGATGCCGTGTGTTGCATAGGACGTACCGACTGCCGTGAACGCGGCGACTGATCCGGCCTCGTTGATTCCCATATGCAGGATCTGGCCGTCGGTGGACTCCTTGTAGGCGAGCATCAGCTCGGAATCGACCGAGGTGTAGTGCTGGCCGTGCGGGTTGTAGATCTTCGCCGTCGGGAAGAAACTGTCGATTCCGAACGTGCGCGCTTCGTCAGGAATGATCGGCACGATGTGCTTGCCGAAGTCCTTGTCGCGCATCAGGTCTCGCAGCCCACGAACGAAAGCCATCGTGGTGGCGATCTCTTGTTTGCCAGACCCCTTCTTCACAGCCGCGTAGGCGTTGTCGCCCGGCAATTTCAGCGACATCCCCTCCGTGCGCCGGTGGGGTATGCCGCCGCCGAGCTTGGCCCGGCGCTCGCGCATGTATTCGATCGCCGGGTGTTTCTCGCCCGGGTGGTAGTAAGGCGGCAGGTAGGGATCATCCTCAAGGATTTTGTCCGTGATCGGGATCTGCAGCGAGTCGCGGAAGCCCTTCAGGTCCTCCAGTGCCAATTTCTTCATCTGGTGCGTCGCGTTCCGGCCTGCGAAGTGGGTGCCGAGCGAGTACCCCTTGATGGTTTTCGCCAGGATCACCGTCGGCTGCCCGTGATGCGCCGTCGCAGCACGATAGGCGGCGTACACCTTGCGGTAGTCGTGACCGCCACGCTTGAGCTTCCACCAGACGTCCTGGTCGGACCAGTCCTTCACCATCGCGCGGGTGCGTGGGTCCTGGCCGAAGAAGTGCTCGCGCACGTAAGCGCCGTCGTTTGCGCGGAAGGTCTGGTAGTCCCCGTCCGGGGTCTCGTTCATGACGTTGACCAGCGCGCCGTCGCGGTCAGCGGCGAGCAGTGGGTCCCAGCCGCGGCCCCAGATGCACTTGATGACGTTCCAACCGGCGCCGCGGAAGAAGGACTCCAACTCCTGGATGATCTTGCCGTTCCCGCGTACCGGTCCGTCGAGCCGCTGCAGGTTGCAGTTCACGACGAACGTCAGGTTGTCCAGGTTCTCCACCGCCGCCAACTGCAGCAGGCCGCGCGACTCCGGCTCGTCCATCTCGCCGTCACCGAGGAACGCCCAGACGTGTTGCTGACTGGTGTCCTTCAGACCGCGCCCGGACAGATAGCGGTTGAACTGGGCCTGATGGATCGCGTTCATCGGACCGATCCCCATCGACACCGTCGGGAACTCCCAGAACCCGGGCATGTTGCGAGGATGCGGGTAGGACGGCAACCCGCGCTGGCCGTCGACGCGACGCGAGTGCTCCTGACGGAAGCTGTCCAGCTGCGCCTCGCTGAGACGACCCTCCAGGAACGCTCGGGAATACATTCCGGGCGAGGCGTGACCCTGGAAGAAGATCTGATCGCCACCGCCGGGGTGGTCCTTGCCGCGGAAGAAATGATTGAAGCCGACCTCGTACAGAGTGGCGGCGGAGGCGTACGTCGAGATGTGCCCGCCGACGCCGATGCCCGGTCGCTGCGCTCGATGCACCATCATCGCGGCATTCCAACGCAACCAGGCTCGGTACTGCCGTTCGACGTCCTCGTCGCCGGGGAACCACGGTTCGGACTCGGCGGGGATGGTGTTGATGTAGTCGCTGGTATTCAGCGACGGCACTCCAACGTGTCGCTCTCGGGCGCGAGCCAGCACCTTGAGCATCACGTACCGTGCGCGTGCCTGGCCGCGCTCGTCAACGATGCCGTCGAGGGAGGCCAACCACTCGGCGGTCTCCTCGGGATCGATGTCGGGTAGCTGACTCGGTAGGCCGTTCATGATCGGGCCTGATTCTCCGCGTGTCACGTGGGGCTCCTCTCTCGCGCTTGCTGCCCATCTTCCACCCACACGGTGTCGCGCGGGCGGGCCGTCGACAACTGCTGGATGGGGACTGGGAGGACGCTGGCGGTGAGGCAGTCCGTACCGTTAGCCACTGATCGGTTGCAAATGG
>JAABUM010003657.1_pt1 | contig 18476 bp, 36 predicted proteins | sample 5559161 | NCBI WGS metagenome assembly JAABUM01 (sample SAMN10711868, study PRJNA513369) | rock metagenome | isolation source: Antarctica rocks | place: Antarctica: Victoria Land, Siegfried Peak nord | reverse complement strand
GCCGGCGCTGCCGTTGGCGCTGCTGCAGCTGCGCCGCCGCCCTCCGCCGCACGTTCGACGTCTGCCGCTTCCTCCTCCGCCTCGAGGGCCTCCAGCCACATGTCTACGGCATTCTGCGTATCTTCATTCTCCTCCGGCCGCTGCGGCCGCTCCGGCGGCGCCCGCGGCCGTTGTTGCACCGTCTGCCGCCGCCGCCGCGCGGAGCTGCGTTCCGACTTGGCCTGCAGCCGCCTCGTGTCCGGCGGCTGCGCCTGGCAGCGGGTCATGATGGTGCGGGAGTCTGCCGCGGCGAATATGCCGTGCGGCATGCTCGCAGGCCTGTTTAGATATCCAGTTGCACCCAATGTTGGACAGCAGTGTTTGTTTCAAGAGGTGAAACGGCCAATGAGACAGCGCGGCAGCATGCGATATGCGAACTTCACGTATGCTCGATTGGAATGGAAAACAGACGCTGAACTTAGCACTAAGTGTGTGCGCGCAGTCGCGGTGTCGGACTTCCGCAGCACCCCCGCAACATGCACCTCCCCTGCTCACAAAAAAGAGCAGTGCTCTGCTTGTTTGATGCAGTCAGATTCAAACTTGCGTATCTGCACATGCTGCATGGCATGCACTTGTCAGTTATCATCCACTGGATATCGTACCGTTGGCAAAATAAGAACACAACACCACATCAACAGCAACCCCCCAGGAGCATGTAGCACCATGATCCCACCGGCGACACAGACAAAACGTACAGATGTCTGAACCACCCGCCAGTGTTCACCGAGATCACGGCGGTGGGAGCGCAACAGCTGGCTCCCTGCAAGCACGAGTTGCGGCACTGCCAGCCGAGACACGTCGGCGCCTGCTTGATGTCACGGTGGGCACGGACGATGCAAATGCGACTTGATCAGCGCAGCTGTAATGATAGTGTCACGATGCAATGCTCCAGGTGCAGCATGTGCGCTGCTGACACGCTGCATCGCCACCTGCACAGGGCGTCAGTGGCAGAGGCGCGGCGGCGGCAACATTCCATGACGCGCCGCGCACCGCCTGGGGCTTCGTGCTGGACCTACCCAGCGCGCCGGAGCTGTCTGCGGACGCGGCCGCCAGGGCGGCGGCGCGTGCGGCCGCCCAGCTGGCACCAGCCGCAGTCGGCGGCGGCGGCGGCGGTGCCGCCCCCCTGCCGCAGGCGCTAGCAGCAGCGGCAGAGCCTCCGCCAGACGCCGCCCAGACAGACAGCCGGCCGCTGTTTCTGGAGCACCTGGAGGCCAGCCGCTTGTTCCACTGCCCCGACGCGGTCGATGCAATGGCAGAGGCGTACGGTGCCGCTGGCGCATTTGAGGGCCTTCAGGCGAGTCTCACTCGGGAAATTTCACATCCGCATTCCGCATTGAGGGCAAGAGTGTCTGCGCTTGTAGAGGACGAGTGTCCACGCTTACATTCTTACACCCTTCAATCTCGAATTGACATGCATTGGCGCCTGCACAGTTACATGCTTGACCATGACAGTCTCCCACAAATCTGACAGCTGCTGCCACCTCGGCATCTCCGCAGGGCTCAGCGGTGACGCCGCTGCGGACTGAGGCGCAGGCGGCAGCGCTGACGGAGCTGCGCGCCGGGCTGCGGGGCGCGCTTCGGGGCGCCTGGTCGCGCGAGGCGGTGCGCCGTGGCATCGGCGCCGTGCGTGGCGGCGACTATGAAGCTGCGATGAAGTGCTACCAGCAGGTGACCTAATGCGAGGTTACAAACTAAAAGTAAACTACCAGCAGGTGGCTTGACCATGGCTAGTCGTGGTCGATATCCTTGGAGATGAAGCATGCGGCGATGACTACAACGCCGCCCTGGAGGGCTAGCTGAGGCGATACAGCGATCTGACCCGCACTGTCCAATTGCCGGAAACAAACCCTGTGACATCCGTTATCCTGTGACATCCTTTGTGCAGGCCCTGGAGCTTGATCGCCGCAATGTGGACGCACACGTAGCGCGCGGCGCGGCACTGGCCAACCAGAAGCAGTGGCCGCAGGCGATTGCAGCACTGGAGACCGCACTAGGTGAGATGCCATTGTCCAACGCTGTCCACACCCTGACGGACACCATGATTCAGGCGTTTGAAGGCCTGCCAGCCTATTGCCCCTCTGGAAGCACGCAGCTTGGCATGCTGCAGAATACGCCCGCCATCCCCAGTTGTGCTTTCCAACCCTTGAAGCCCGCCACGGTCAACACACAACATGCCTGTGTGGACAAACATCTCCACGGGCCTCGTCAAGCTGCAGTACGCAAGATGCACATTTGTCGGCCTGCCGCACCTGCAGAGATCGAGCCCACCGACGAGAATGCGGCCAAGTACCTGGCGGCCATCCGGCAGCGGGTGCCGGCTGCGCTGCTGCCGCCGCCCGGCCGGTCCCCGGCCGTCATCCCGGGTGCCCGCGCACCCAACGCCTCCCGCATTTCGAGCACAGCGGTCGGCAATGGACCGGGCGGCCGCTCTGCAGTTGCCCGCGGGAAAGGCGCGGCTGCTGCTGCTGCCCCTGCTGCGCCGCGCAGCAGTCCAGCCGCAGCGTTGCGACCGGCGTCAGCTGCGGCGCCGGCTGAGGACCAGGCGGCTGCCGCTGCCGAGGCGGGCGCCTTCCTGGCAGGCCTGCAGAACGGCGAGGGCACGGCGGCACTTCATGGCACGCCCCGCGACGGCGCCGGTGCGAACTGCTGCCAAGATGGAGTCGCCTTTCGTTGGCTTCCTGTGGTATGCTGCTGACACAGCTGGCCTGACTTGCCTGATGGCAGCGTCCGTTCGAGGAGCCCGCAGGTGCTGCAGTGCGAATGCTGTCAGGAGGTTGTGTCTACTTCGGTTCTGCCAGATCATACGGTGTGCCGTGTGGCGCAGGGCAGCCCGCGTCTCCGAGCAGCAGCTCCGGTGGCAGCAGCGATCCCGAGCAGCGCTCGGCGGGCATGGACATGCAGCGGGCGCTGGCGTTGGTGTCTGACCACTACCGGTCCAGGAATGTTTCTGTCTCGCCCAGCCGTCTGCTGGTCGAAGCCGCCTGACCGCCTGCATTGCGGCTAGCCATACCGCTGCTGCCAAGCGGCCATGATGCGTAGGTCTGCACAGCGTGCTACCAGGCTGCAGCGTTGAGCAACGAAATGCGAGTGTTGCCACCTCGGCTGGGACTGGCAGCATTTGACATGTGCCGCGCAGGACGAAGACGGACAAAAAGAATAAGTCCAAGAAGAGGAAGAAGCGGTGAGCGGCGCCTGTTATATTTGGACATCATGACTGCGCCTGTTGACTATGATTCCAGCACTTTCAAGCAGCGGGGCGCCACCCAAAGTGTGTTCTCGTGCTGTTGCAGGGACGAGCAGTCGGGCAAGAAGCGCAAGCGCAGGTCATGACGGCATCGACCTGTTGCCTCTCAGAAGCCACTGCATGCATGCCGTCCTCCCTGTTATGTTGCAGGCACCCCCAAGCCCCCTTCTGCACACTCAACTTCTGTTAGAACACCTGTATTCCGAAGCATTCGACCCAGCTTTCGTCCAATTGAGGCCAATTAACCCAATCGATCCGAAAGGGGTTTACAACTGGCCCAGATGCACCATGCAGTAATGTTGCAAAGGCTAGAGTCCTGCCCAAACGCGAAGGGACACACAGCAGCCCCACTTGGAGCACGGGATGACCCACTTCGCCTTCAGCGCCTGATCGGCCGCATTGTAACGTCCCACACTGCTCAACCACCCCCGAAGAGGGCTGCTTGCGCGTCTGGTGGGCCCGGACGGCACGCAGCAGCCATTCTTGCCGCGGTTCTAGCTGCAGCAACCACGGCCTCAAGTGCGCTCACATAAGCTTGAAACATGGCGACCTCGGCGCCCGTTAACCCCGAGGCGGCCGTCGCGATTCCGCCGGCGCCGGGAGCCACTCTCAATCAGACTATCACGAGCTCCGATGGCAAGCCCGCCGCGAAGGATGCTGCCGCCAAGGCAAAGCTCGACCAAATCAAGTCCGTGACACTCCAGGCGATGGCCACGGAGGACGCCGACAACGCTGTTCTGCTGCAGCGCATACGGCAGCGATTCGACAAGTGCGCACGCCTTCTCCCTGCCTGCGGCAGCGCTGCTGACGCTCGAAGTGGCCAGCTGGCACTGGTCTGCATGCTGCGCCTGGTGCAGCAGCGCTCCACAGGTCGCAAGCACGCGCTGGCGATGTTTTCATTCTCACAGGATGCTTTAGAATTGTGTGGGGCGAGTCTCGCACTCTCAACGTCTCTTGGTTTGCCTCGTTCAGGGCGGGCGTGCCAGTGGCGATGACGGAGGTGCGGTTTCAGGACCTCAACATCGCCACCACGGTGTCCGTGGGCAGCCGCGCCTTGCCGTCGCTCACCAACGACATCATTAACATGGCGCTGGTGAGTCTCTGCAGATCGTTGCCCTAGGTTTCTGCGGCACGGCGGCCGGCCGCGGCGCAGGCAATGCATTCAGCGGCATGCGTGCGTTGATACATCCCTTAGCCTTCCAAATCGCCTTTCTAGGCCACATCTTCAACACACAACCAACTTCACGCTCGTTATGGAAGCCGATGAGTCTTTGAATGACCAGCATCTGACGGCGCGTCATCGTGACGCAGGCGCCGCTGGCGACTTTGGGCGTGAACCTGGCCAACAAGCGCCCGTTCCAGATCCTCAAGGACATGAGCGGCGTGCTGAAACCGGTAGGCAATATTGACAGCATGCCAAGAAGCTTCTTGGTCATCTGGTAAACTTGCGATCTCGCCATTAAGTAGTTTGCTGGACGCCTGTAGAGCCGTCGAGACCTTCAGCTGTGCAGCGACTGACGAGTGTCGTTCGTTGCCCTAGGGCCGCATGACGCTGCTGTTGGGGCCACCCAGCTCGGGCAAGAGCACGCTGCTCAAGGCGCTGGCGGGACGCCTGCGCAAGAGCGGCCTGAAATATTCTGGCACGGTGAGTTTGACAATTCCTGGATGAAATACCCTGCGCCACGCACTGGGTGGTACTGTCTGAGCAATATGAAGTCATCAGTTGATGAAGTCATCACACCCAAGGTGAGTTTCTGGCACAGCTTCACACATGCGATGACCACCCGTATGACCTTGGCTATTGTCGCTGTGTGTAGGTTACCTACAACGGGCGGCCGTTTGACGACTTTGTGGTGCAGCGCGCCTCCACCTACATCGAGCAGACGGACGAGCACCTCGCCGAGCTCACGTGAGTACACAGCCTCACCTGAGACCATTCAGCCTGAATGCCCACCTGACTGTCAGCGCAGCATGCTGACCTATTTACTATACACATTACTAACAACGTCAACCACCTCAGTTGGGCACTACCTGGCTCCTGCCTGTGGGCTGTGTATGTGACTTTGAGCAATACTGTGCACACGACAGACGCAGCATACTGCTGTGTATGGCCTCTTGACCTCTTGACGCGACTACTTCCCAGCTCATCTGCATGGCGTGCCGCAGGGTGCGCAAAACAATCGACTTTGCGCGGGTGCAGCTCCCAGCTAGATTCACAAATCCCACCCTACCTCAAACACACTTAACTCAACACGATGTCAACCCCGCTTTTCCACAGGGTGCGCGAAATGATCGACTTTGCGGCGCGGGTGCAGGGCATCGGGCGCCGATCACAACGCTCATTTGCCAGACTTCACTTCCGGGGTGTCTAAAGACCCCCATCCCTGCGCCGCAGGGTGCGCGAGACGATAGACTTTGCGGCGCGGGTGCAGGGCGTCGGCGTCAGGCCCGCAGAGCTGAAGGCGCTGCTGGCCAAGGGCGGCCAGCCCGCTGAGCCGACGGAAGCCGAGATCCACGCCTTCCTGGAGGTGAATCTCTTACCGGGGTGTTTGCGTCATTATACTCTATTCTCTTGCGCAAGCCTGCGGGGCTACGGAAGCCGGGATTCACGCCTTTCTGGAGGTGTGGAACGTACTGAAACATGTACTAGACATTCGTCGGGCTGCTGAACGTCGTCTTCGTCATAAAAATCCAAAAATTCGGTGGAGCCGAACGAGGCCGAGATCCACGCCTTCCTAGAGGTGAATCGATGCTGCCTCCCTCGTTGTCTGCGTTGGTTCCCTGGATTTTCCTCGCATGACAATCAACATGGTGTCCCTGTCTTCTTGGCGGTGCCATATAGTGTGAGGCCGCAGCGCCCGAGCGGGTGTGGACGTTCAGACCTGTGTGCGAATCCGGGCGCACACGTACTAGGCCGTTTGTCCTCTCGCATCTTGTCGATGTCTCATGTCCACCGCACACAGGGCGAGGCGCTGCCGGGCAAGCGCTACAGCGTGGTGTCCGAGTATGTGCTTCGCGTGCTGGGCCTGGACTATATCGACGGCACCTTTGTGGGCGGTGCGCCTCCTTGTAACTCAATAAAGCCTTCCAACGGAGTCTTTAAATAGACCTCTACAAAAGTCCATCTCCCACAATACGATGCGCTCCACATGCGGGTCCTGGACCACATCGACGACACCTCTGTCGGCGGTGCGACGCCTTTTGAATTTTGTGGATGTGCTCCAGCGGGCGTGAGTTCCTGCGATGTCAACTGGCTTCGTCGCCCTCTGCATTGCCAGAGCAGGCGACAGTATATCACAGCAGACAACAGCCCATGCCAGATGAAATAATCCAACAGCCACTCACGGCCCCAGCGTGCAGCCATCGTCTGCTTGTGTGCGCGACCGCAAGCCCCATGCTGCGCGGAATCTCCGGCAGCCAGAAGAAGCGGCTATATCTAGTGATTCACTCTCATGAGGTGTCACTGCCCTGGCGTGTGATGCCTCAGGCCCCATGCTGCGCGGCATCTCCGGCGGCCAGAAGAAGCGGCTGACGACGGCGGAGATGCTGGCGGGCCCGTCCAAGGTCATCTTTGCGGACGAGATCAGCACCGGGCTGGACAGCAGCACCACCTACCAGATTGTACAGTCCTTCCGCAACTTCACGCACACACGCCAGGTGGGTGGTTTATGCCTAGCGTACAACTCATCCAGAAAGCAGCACTACCTACGACGTGCAGTCCTTCCGCAGGTTCTCGCACACCTGGCAGCTGCGCATGATGGCGCCTGCTGTCCCTGAATATGCCATGTAATTGGTTGAGTATCCGGAAGTGGGGCATGGGCATGGTCAGAGCTGTCATGGAAAGGTTCTCTCTGCCGGTTACCTGATGCTCGGCCTTTTCTTGGAGATGGCCTGATGTTCGGCTGCTGCAGCCGACCCTGCCGGCAAGCCCCCCGAACGCATCGATTCGTCTGCTCTTTGGTTGCGGGAACAGATCGTGTCCCCTCGAAACTCATCTGACCTGTCCCCCTCCGTTTCCGTGCAGGCTACCAGCCTGGTTGCGCTGCTGCAGCCGGCGCCAGATGGGTACAATTTCTGATTGTGGTAACCGCCTGTTTTCGCCTTACTGACATTTCTCTCGTGTTCTCCATGCAGGCGACCATGCTGATCGCGCTGCTGCAGCCCTGTGCCGGAGGCGACACAACTGCCATCCAATAATGGTGTCTCTGCGGCCCTGCTGACCCATTTGGCTTCCCTTCGTGCAGGCGACCATCCTGATCGCGCTGCTGCAGCCGGCGCCGGAGGTGTACAACCTGTTCGACGACATCATGCTGCTGGCTGAGGGACACATCGTGTTCCACGGTGCGTCTGCCTGACGACAATTATGCATGTGGGCATGCTATAATATTTCAGCTGCTGGCATCTGTCTTGCGCAAATCAGCATCACACAGCCTGATTGCCGGATGTACTTGTCAACAGGCCCCAAGGAGGAGGTCATGCCCTTCTTCAACTCCATCGGCTTCCAGCTGCCCGAGCGTAAGGTGCGTAAACCCCGCAATCCCAAAACCCCAGCTTTCTGGACACTCTTGGAGATCAGCATGCCAGGCGCTTATCTTACCTTGGTTTCCGACTTGTTCAAGCGAGACTGTGACATCCTGTGCATGGAATTTTCTGCATGGGCCCCTGCTGCAGCGGCGCCTCTGCATGCTTGGCACAACCTGTGCCTGGAGCCTTATCGTGCTTGCTGCCGCGCAGGGTATTGCCGACTTCCTGCAGGAGGTCACCTCGCCGAAGGACCAGGCACAATACTGGTAAGCGCCCGCCGTGCACCCCTGTCAGCCCAGTCTTGAGCCCGTCGGCAGAATCATGCATACTGCAGGACATGCTGAGTCGCTGAGGTGCTCTCGGCAACTGATCACCTATCGTTACATCTTCTCTCTTACGCCAGTAATCCGCCAAATTCCGCCAAAACCCGCCGCGCAGGTCGGACACGGACCGCAAGTACAAGTTCGTGCCGGTGGCCAAGTTCATCGAGGCCTTCAAGGGCACGCCGGCGGCGCAGCGCAGGGCGGCGTCGCTCGCCGGGCCGCCCGAGATCCATCCCGAGGCGCCCGACCCCCTGGTGCGCCCCACCGCTTCCTGCTTCCTTAAAGGATTCAGAAATTAGAGTGCCCAAGTCTCCTTCCGAGGCCGTGCTTGCGGCACCGCCGGAGATCCACCCCAAGGCTCCGGACCTTCTGCGAAATTGGAAGGGGAGGGTTCATCCCCTCCATGATCAACGAAATGCCGCCTGCCGCGTTGGCATCAAAGCAGCTGCGGTGTAGCTCCATGTAGTTGCCTGGTTTGCACCAGCAAGAGGATCTGCACCGAAGGAGATGCGGACCACCCCGTGCAGGGCTCTTCAAAGTATGTCAGATTGTGCCGGGAGTGGCTGCGCGATGCCTCTATATCGCATTCAGCCGATGCATTGGCCGTTTTCTGTAGTGCGTTGAGGGACGGGTGTGAACTGTGGTTGTGTGCTAAAGCTCCTGCCGCACCTCTCCTGCAGATGGTGGGACAACAAGCAGGGCAAGCTGCTCCAGGCCAGTCTGTGGCCGGAGGCGCAAGGACAGACTTGACATCATTGTCGCTGATGCTCGTTCCGTAATTCCTGCGCTGCAGGTCAAGGACCGGTGGGGCAACAAGCAGGGCAAGCTGCTCAAGGCCAGCCTACGGCGGGAGGCGACGCTCATCGAGCGCAGCTACTTCATCTACATCTTCCGCGCCTCCCAGGTGACAGCTTTCATCCATTGTAATCTGTTTGCCTGCTTGTGATGTGAGGCTGTACCACTTGTGACGACGACAGGTCGAGGAGTGCAGGTCACACCGCACACGCAAGTGCAAGCGCATCCCGAGCGGCTGTGCTGCCTGCACTGCGTATGGGTCTGGCTCAGGCTCCTCGTGCCACTGTCATGTCTGAACGATTTGACTGGATGATGCAGTTGTGACGTGCAGGTGGCCTTCAATGCCATCGTGGCGGGCACGCTGTTCCTGCGCACGCGGCTGCACCCCAACAACCTGGATGACGCAAACCTGTACCTGGCTGTCCTCTTCTTCTCCCTCACCTCCATGCTCTTCAACAACTGGGTGAGGCTCCTGTCGTCCCTGTTGTCTTGCTCAGCATGCAGGCAGCCTGTCTGCTACCTCTAAGAGCGCATTTGATGTCAGCCTGCATCGGGCGCCTACCTTTGGCGATGCCGGCGCCGTCGGATGCACTGCGGACCCATTGCGAGCGCACACTGAAGCGCCTTTGGTGTGCTGCCTGCAGGCGGAATTCGCAATCATAGGAGAGAGGCTGTCCCTGTTCTACAAGCAACGCGACAACCTGTTCTATCCCAGCTGGTCGTTTGCGCTGCCCAACATCGTGCTGCTCCAGCTGCCGCAAGCCACGGTGGAAAGTCTCGTGTGGAGCGTCATCACCTAGTGCGACTCCCTACCATTGTTCGTACCCGGTAGTTCGAATCTGTTTGATACAACATGCCTCTTCGGCGCCCAGTGTGCACACAACGTACCACAGTTGTGCAAAAGAAATGGCAGTGTTCCTCTGTGCGAATCCTGTTTGATGCCCGTGTTTTGCCGAGCAACCGATCACTCTTTCTTGAGCATCATCATCTGTGCAGCTGGGTGGTGGGACTGGCGCCGGAGGCTGGGCGCTTCTTCTTCTTCTGGCTGGTGACCTGGTGCTTCCATGCCATGAGCGTCTCCATCTTCAGGTGGGCCATGTGCCTGATTACTAACCCCGTTGTTGCATTGAGCTGGGTCAATGATTCACTGTGCTGTGAAGACAAGGTATGCCTTCTGAGGCTCGACAACATTTCGATGCCACGACTGCATCCGCTCTGTGCCCTGAAGAGTTCTTCTGCTTACCTTCCCTCAGGCTGTGCGGCGCGGCCCTGCGGCCGGCAACGCTGTCCGTGTCGGGCGCCGTGTTCGCCACCTGCATCCTGATGACCTTTGGCGGCTTCATCATGCCCAAGAAGACCGTGCCCGGCTGGTGGATCTGGGTGCGCCTTTGCCATCCGCCAGCCTGCATGAGGCGCTTTGCAGTTGCCGCTATGTTTGCCACATGTGTGTACCGCGCGTGGATCGCACATTCAGGGCCCATGGGTAATCCAAGCCTTACGTCGTTCTCTGGCTATTTAACAGGTTGTCCTTCCCCAACAACTCTTCTCTGTTGTTAGCCAGAGCAGAGCCGGTCAAACCTGCTATGATTCACCGAGTCTATGCCATACAATGTCACGGACGCGATCAACAGGCTGTGCATTTTGCGCTCTGCAGATGTACTGGATCGACCCCATGGCGTGGGCGCAGCAATCGCTGGCCATCAACGAGTTCACGTGAGTTTTGCTACCCGTCTCATGAGCAATGCCTCAGGGGGCAGTGCAAACGCCGCCCCACACTCACACCAGCCAGCCTGCGCAGTCGGGCAAGCCATGTCCGATCACTTGCCCTCATCGCTCCACGCGGCCCTGGACGGGCCTGACTTCCCAGGTCACGTGAATGGCTCCCTTGAAATCCCATGCCGCAGCGTCCTCCCAATGCACACACACAGGGCGGCCCGATGGAACATCCCCAACCCCAACAGAATGCCGGGCGTGACGCTGGGCCAGCAGCTGATGTTGCACCACTCCTACAAGATGCGTTATGCGTGCACATGCTACTTGTAGGGCAAAGCGGTGGGACATCCCCAACCCCAATGGCACCCCGGGCGTGACGATGGGGCAGCAGCTGATGCTGGACCACTCCTACAAGATGACCAATGCCTACAAGTGGGGCGGCGTCGGCGTCGTGATCTTCACCACCATCCTCTTCAACATACTCATCTGGGTGGCACTCGCCGTGCTCAAGGGTGGGTTTCTTCGGAACCCAACGATGCAGTGCTGTAGCTCTGGCTTGTGGCGAAGGATTTGCAAGCCTATTCAACGTGCTCATCTGGGTGGCGCTCACGTTGCTGAAGAGTGGGTTGCACTAGCACTTGGGCTTTGCCGACCCTCAACAGCTTGTTAGCTCCCATGAAACAGGCAGGATTCACCTCTACTTGATGGCGCAGAGTTCACCTCTATTTGATGGCGCCAGGTCACATGCTTTCCCTTCCAACCTCACAGCGCAAGAATGACCTCCGCGACATATGCAGCATGCTTTCCTGCATACCTGAAGAAGCCATCGGGCGTCGAATTGGAGGAGGCGCTGGTCGAGAAGGAGGCCACCGATTCCATTGTCCAATGAAAATGGTGTGCCGACGCGTTGTTCTGTGCGCAGACCTGAAGAAGCCGTCGGGCGTGATGTCGGAGGAGGCTCTCGCCGACATGGAGGCGGCCGTTGCAGGCGTGGGCGCCGAACATTTCAGCCGACAATTTCTGCGACTCACACGGAAAACATTGTCTTAGATATGTTGAATGTCGCCCCGCATAACTGAAGAAGCCACCGGGCGTGTCGGAGGAGGCGCTGGCAGAGCAGGAGGCCGCTGTTGCGGCCGCCGGCGCAGAGAAATACCCCCAAATACTTCCATGACCCACTTCACGAGTAGCTCTCTGACACAACCACCCCCGCTCTGGCAGACCTGAAAAAGCCGTCCGGCGTGATGTCGGAGGAGGCCCTGGCCGAAAAGGAGGCAGCCGTGGCCGGCACCCATGCCGACGCCGTCGCGGCGCGCGCCTCCTCCTCCGCGCGCGAGGTCTCGCCCTCCGGCCGCTCGCTGGCGGTCGCCAGCAGCCGCGCCTCCCTAGACGGCGGGATCGTCGGCTCGGGCCGCTCACTCGCCGGCGCCACGCACCAGGTGAGAAGCCCACTCACCCACCTATGTACCAACCCAATACCCGCGCACTGACATTCTCGGTACTGCTGCACGCCAGCCAATTAACAAACCCCAATGCTGCTGAAGCGAGGGACACTCATGCTCGTGCACGTTTGTGAATGGAGTGAACTGATGCTGAGCCACCGTCCTTGGCGAGAAAGGCTAGACTATCAGTCAAGGAACCTTTCCCTTTTTCCAACCCAGGTGTCGATTGACGGCAAGTCGGTCACAGCCTCGGGGCGGTCGCTGGCGCGCGCCCACTCGCGCCAGCCGTCGATCGACCTCCATCCCGCCTCCAAGCGCGATCTGGCCACCGTCTCCAGCAGCGACGACGACAGCGCCGAGCGGGTGCGTCGCTCCGCTCTCGAACCCTGCTTTCTTTCATGGAGTCCTGGATCCCAGAGGGAGCGGCACAACAGTCCTCAGTGCCTGCCACGCGCATGCTGTGCCCGCGCCAGCGCAAATGCTCAGCGAGAGACTTTCAGCACCGCCACCGCCATGCGCTTCTACAGCAGCTGTGCGGTCAAATGCATGAAGGTCGCCGTTCCTCCGCCCATGGCAGCGCTCCTCCCCACCCTCTCGCTAACCAGCGGCCAGACTTTGCAGGCGCGACGATCTGGCCGCCAGTGTTTTGACGCGCCGAAATCATCCTGGTCGCAGATGGACAAGCCGGCCGGCAAGGATGCGGCCATCGACATGGTGAGCCTGGGCAGCAACGGCAAGGTGAACGCCGACGACGGCGGCGCCAGCGCCAGCGCCCTCCCCTTCGAGCAGCTGTACATGGTGCGCCGTTGCTTTGTTCTCTTTCAACTCCAATCACGAGGAGTCGTTGAGTGTGGTACCCTTGGAGCAGCTGTCACATGGTGCCCCTCAATGCACGGAACCGAAAATGAAAATAACGTGGAGTGCAATCGAATGGAATGGTCAGGGCCCGTAGATTGTCGCTCATTTGTCAGGCATGTTGTGTGGACATTGGAGGGCATCGATGACTGCAGACACCTGGAGAGCCATCCCGCTGCTTGTCGTGCCTCTCCGCCGTTCATCTGGCAAGGCTGTGTCTGCACAGGGGCAGCCTGGCTTTGGCCACCTGTCTACTGCATGCCTCCGATTGTGTGGACATACACGCTATCTCTGCAGCGCAGACCCTCAGCAACGTGTGCTTCATTGTGGACGTCCTTTGTATCCCATACTGTATCCTATACTGCATTAATGCATAGGTTGTCATGCACTCTATCTTCCATTGCGTGCTGTTGTGCCGCGCAGACCTTCAGCAACGTGTACTACAGCGTGGACATGCCGCCAGGCCAGGAGGAGAACAAGGGCCAGCGCCCCGAGGACGCGGGCCGCCTGTCCATCCTCAACGTGCGCAGCATGAAACCTTGCCTGTCACAGCCTCAGTTCATTCGTTTCACAGGCTCTGTGGCAGAGCGCGCTGACTGCATCGTGGTTCTGCGCGACGTCTGCACACTTCCACTGCCTGCGTCTGCCGCCGGCAATGTATCTCCCAGATCCTGAGACGTGTGCTTCGTTTGGAACGCAGGAAGTCAGCGGCGCCTTCCGGCCCAACATCCTGACAGCCTTCATGGGCGAGACCGGCGCCGGCAAGGTGGGCCTAAACCCTAAACCTGCACCTCGGATAGCTGTGCCACCTGTGCGCTGCTGCGATGCTTGCATGACCATGCTGCGACCATGTGGCTGTTGTCGTCATGTGGACACGTCGCGACCTTTATGTTGTCTACCTGCAGACGACGCTGCTGGATGTGCTGGCAGACCGCAAGACCGGCGGCAAGATCGAGGGCGACATCCGCGTCAACGTGTGCACCCCCGCCTGTCTCGAATTCTGCTGTCGTGCACATCCATTAAGCTCGGACATCTACTCTAGGCAGATGGCCAGCTTTCTTCTGGTATCTACTCAAGGCAGATGTCCAGCTTTCAGAGCATCTTTCGACACCAAACATCAAAGGTCGTTCATGCTGCAAACTGCAGGGCCACCCGAAGAATGCAGAGACGTTCGCGCGAATCAGCGGTGCGTTTAGCAGGCCCTTGTCAGCACACATTGCGGGCCTGAGGTTGGCAATCCCTCCAGGCCGATGCGCATGTGCCTGAGCAGTGGCCACCATAGACTATCACCAAGATGATCGTGCCGGACACTAACTGTACTTGTGCCTTCTCGTGCAGGCTACGTTGAGCAGGTGTGCAATCTCGTTGATCTCCTATATCTCTCTCGCACGGACCTACTAACTGCATGCCAACCCCAAAGCCACAGCCGTGGCTGTGTTAACCCCATGATGTGCTGCGCAGCTGTCCTTGCCGTCGCTGATCCGATTTATGTGGAAATTCGATCCGGCATGGAAACAGAAGTCCTTGTCACTGAAGGCAGAGACGATGGTGCAAGCCCCGGCCACAGGGATTCTTGATTGTAGAGTCAGAGTTTTGCGATCCCTGTCCCTGCAGACGGACATCCACTCGCCGCAGACGACGGTGCACGAGGCGCTGCTGTACTCCGCCTTCCTGCGACTGCCCGGCGCCGTCTCCAGCGCCGTGAAGACCGCCTTCGTGGAGGAGATCATGGAGGTCGTGGAGCTCACCCCCATCCGCAACGCCATCGTCGGCCTGCCAGGTATGTTTCGATTATTCACAGTGATCGTTTTGCAAGAACAATGCAACAACGTGTGCATGAGGTGACAAGGTATGCTGGGCCATTGCAGGGCGCATGGCCCAGGCAAAGTACGAGGTTGGTTGCCTGAAAGCTCGGCGAGCCCCATGTCCCTCTGGCGCCTATCAAGTGTACCTCTGCAAGAAAAGCCGCAGCCAAACTGAGGCATGCATGTGCATGCTCACTGCAGGCCAGTATGGCCTATCGGTGGAGCAGCGCAAGCGGCTGACCATTGCGGTGGAGCTGGTGGCGAACCCCTCCATCGTCTTCATGGACGAGCCAACCTCCGGTTTGGCTCCTTTCCCCTTCTTGCCAGCTGTGCAGCGTGCCCCGCCCTGCATAGTCATCCTAGTCCATTGGGGCCAGAGCACGCGGCAAGAGTCCCTCACAACCATGCGGAATCTGTCGGCTAGCACATGATCAATATGTGGCGGAAATTTGCTGCAGGGCTGGACGCGCGGGCGGCGGCCATCGTGATGCGCACAGTGCGCAACACGGTGGACACTGGCCGCACGGTGGTGTGCACCATCCACCAGCCGTCCATCGACATCTTCGAGGTGCGCCGCTGCGCCTATCAGCGCAGAATCGAGATCGCCAAGTGTGCTACTGGCACACTGCTTCTCTGGTGCAGGCACAAGCAGCATGCAACTGCTCATCCACAGTGCAAGTCTCATATGCTGTCCGAGCTGCGAACCGGTCACAGGTGCCCGTGGCCATGCCCATGTTGAGGTGTTGTTCAGATGTGCCCATCTGAAATGGCGTCGCCTGTGGTGCAGGCGTTTGACGAGCTGCTGCTGATGAAGCGCGGCGGCCGCATCATCTTCTTCGGCGAGACAGGCTACCGCTCGCAGAACCTCATCGACTACTTCCAGGTACTTCCAGCTGCTGCATGCTGTTCTTTGTGCAGTCCGGCATACGTCGGCATCTCCTCGATGGGCATGGCGACAGGGTCATATTGAATGGCCTTATCATGTAGGCGCTGCTACCGGAAACCGTGCCGCCGGCCCCTCCCGACTTGTGATCCGGAACCAGATCAGCTACTCTCACATGGTCCTCCTCACGTTTTCGGCTCTTCATCAGTCTGTGAACCCTGGACGCTGCTCGCAGGCCATCGAGGGCGTGCCGCCCGTCGAGGAGGGCTACAACCCCGCCACCTGGATGCTGGAAGTCGCAAACAACTCGGTGGAGCACCGCACCGGCCAGGACTTTGCTGCGCTGTACGCCAACAGCGACATGAGCACGTGCGCGTCGCCACCTCCGTTGGAGTCTAGATACAAACTGTCTCATCGATGGGGCTATCTATAGGACGATGAACCACAGCTTGGCAGAGAGATACCCCATGCGTTTTGTACTGTCCAGCGTCACGGACATGTGCGGAGGCCTGAGCATGTGCTGCCAGCGCCTTGATGCACTCTGCGGCATGCGTGTGTCCCGCAGCTCTGGCACTGCAAGGCTCCTGACTATTGCAGCTGCTCTTTGTGCTTTTGCATGCCAATCGCCAATCGGCTATCAATGCCGCAGGCAAGCGAACAAGACGATCGAGGAGCTGTCGGCGCCAGCGAGCCAGTTCACTCTTTGATGTGTTAGTATGTTTCGATGTTCCCCACTGAACCCGCCGCAGGCGCGCTCAATCAAGATGATCGAGGAGCTGGCGGGGTGCCTGCGTCCGGCACCCAGTCGCTGCAGTGTGCTGCCCTGCCCTGCAATAGCTCACCTTTTCAAGCTGTACAAATCATCAATCTCACTTCTGCACCGCTGCAGGCGGGCGAACAAGATGATCGAGGAGCTGGCGGTGCCGGCGCCGGGCACCGAGCCGCTGCACTTCCCCGACCATTACGCCGTTAGCCGCTGGTCGCAGCTGTGCACCATCCTGTGGAAGAACAACCAGGTCTACTGGCGCTACTCGGGTGCGCGCTGGAGCCCTCTGATGTTGCCATCACCTGGCTTTGTGGGGCTGCAGCGCTCAGTTTTCTCCCAAAGTAAGCGTGCCATTGCTTCTTGCCAACCTGAACATGCACTTCAGCATGGCTGCCGCAAATGTGTTCCTGACATGTGTTCTCGCTCACGGGTGCAGAGTACAACACCCTCCGCATCATCTTCATTTTCGTCATGGTGAGCAGCGGCGTCTTGGCCTTGGTGCCATCGTCTCGATTACAGTTCATTGCTGATTGAGTGCTCATTCACAGGCAGAACAGCCTTGTAAACGGCATTATTTGCGAGTTTCTGAATGCATCGTCCCTATTGCAGGCGCTGTTCTTCGGCACCGCCTTCTGGCAGATGGGATTGCGCCGGGAAACCCGCACCGACATCCTTACAGTCATGGTGACTTTGTTATCCTGTGCTCCTTTGTCCGACTTGATAATTCTGCAGTGCAGATTGGGCCGTTGCTTAGTCTTGCCCAGCATCAGAAACTACCCCGTGGTCAGATGGCGTGGCAACCCTGTTCAGTGGCGGTTTTGCGCATATGCAGCTTTGCGCACATCGCCACACCTGCTGCAGCAAAGACGGCTGACGAGCCTCTCGTGATGATGCCTGCAGGGCGCCATGTTCATCGCCACCATGTTCCTGGGCTGCCTCAACGCCTGCCTGGTGCAGCCGGTCATTTCTGTTGAGCGATCGGTGTTTTACCGTGAGCGCGCAGCAGGTGGGCCGCCTGATGTTGTCCGTTAAGCCGTCGCGTGCCTGCTCTGCTGCAAGATTGTCGTACCTGCCCTGCTGCGTGGCGAGGATGCTGTGTTGCATGTGGTTGGCAATGCAATCCAGAGTCAGACCTTTCTTTCATTTGCCGTGCAGGCTACTACGCGTGCCTCCCATACAGCGTGGCGCAGATGCTGATAGAGGTGCCATACCTGCTAGGCATCTCCGTCATGTTCGTGGCCATCGTCTACAGTATGATCGGCTTCGAATGGTCGGTGGGCAAGTTCTTCTGGTGCGCCCCGCTGCCTGTTTTGCCATCTCCGGGTCCACCCGCTTCACCGCATTGCTTTTCTGTCACACCCTGTGGGCGGCTGTTGCCGTGTCATTCTCACTGGTCGCTGCCGAGCACACAGTCCAGCATGTCCATCTCAAAAACAGCAACGAGGAACAGAACCCAAGGCAGCAGGACACAGCATTGACTTACCGCACTCCATTGCCCTGCCGTACGTGCCTCTTCTTCAATGAGTGCATCCAACCTGTCCAGTCATGTTCGAGGGAATAGGACTGCAATGAATTCCCTTGCCTCGTGCAGGTTCCTGTTCTTCGAGTACCTGAGCCTGTCCATATTCGTGTACTTCGGCATCCTGTCCATCTGCATCACACCCAATATGCCGGTGGCTTACATGATCAGCGGCACGGTGCGCCCAAAACCCTCAGTCCCTCCCTCCCGCATTCCTGCTCCATTTTGTCTGTCAAGTATACCTTGTCCGCTACCGTCGCCGCCACCGTTGACCTCCTGTAACGAGTCGATTTCGACAGGGCCTGCATACCTGTATGCCAGCTGCCAGCGATTTGGGAGCTGTGCACGCTGCTGTCACAAGTGCGTGATCCGTGGACTTGCTGGTGCCACTGTTGCTGTGCCGCGTCACCAAAGCGCGTCCCTTGCAATCCTGCAGGTGTACTTCATGTTCTCGCTGCACTGTGGCTTCGTCATCCCGCAGCCCGACTACCCCGGCTGGTGGATCTGGCTGTGAGTCCCCTCGCTGTGTGTGTGTGTGTGTGGGGGGGGGGGGGGGGGGTCATCCCTC
>JAABUM010003656.1_pt1 | contig 18485 bp, 29 predicted proteins | sample 5559161 | NCBI WGS metagenome assembly JAABUM01 (sample SAMN10711868, study PRJNA513369) | rock metagenome | isolation source: Antarctica rocks | place: Antarctica: Victoria Land, Siegfried Peak nord | reverse complement strand
TGAGCTCTCCACAACAAGGTATATAGATGCGCACATCGCTGGCGGCCCACCTGCGCTTCGGGGGCTGGGCGTATGCTGGCATTACGCTTGCAGTGACGGCGCTCGAGCAGCAGCAGGAGTGCAACTTCCGCCCGTCGGCGCGCCCGTCGGCGCGTGCATTCGGCTCCCCAATGGTGATCATACTTGCACGTATTGGTGGACACACAATCGTGCTTCTGGGCTGGGCGACACGAGCGTCATGCTGGCGGTGGCAGCGCTGGAGGGGGAGTGCAGCTTCCGGCAGCAAGCATATATTCCTGTGATCTGGTGTCCAGAGGCTTAAGGAGCTTGCGCTTGCTGATAGGGATGCAGCTGAGGAGCAGAGCAGAGCACGTTCATTGGTCATGCTGGCAGGAGTGTCGGCCATGTGGTGGAAGTCGCCGGCAGGCGCTCGCCCCCTCCTTGCCCACGACTGGATCAGTTTGACTCCGCCACACATGTGCTCCTTCCCAAAGATCGCAATTTCAGCATCAAGCCCTGGGCTGACTGCATGTAGGTGGCCAGAACACATCATGCTGCTCCTCAGGGACCCAGACAGCAGCATCACTCCTACCTGGCAATTGGCATGTTACCAAATGCACCAACTCCCGTGATTGCAGCGTCCACCATGGCTTCATTTCGCGATGCCATTGGCAGGAATCCTGGGCGTTTGCGAAAACTGCGCTGCTTGCACGCTCAGACAGCGCTCCCTGGTTCTGCAGGGTCAGACAGGGTCAGACAGGTTCAGACAGGGTCAGACAGGGTCAGACAGGGTCAGACAGCGACAGCAAGGGCCATGGCGTGCGTGAGCTAACGCCTCATGAGGCGTGCGCTCAGCTGTGGCGCGTCGCAACAGCGCTGGCAACGCCAGATATCTCTGCTTGCTTTCCACGTTCACTACTGCAACACACTCTCCTGTATCCGCAGGGTCAGACAGCGACAGCGAAGGCGACGGCGCGGGCGAGCCGGAACTTACGCCGAGGGAGGCCTATGCGCAACTGTGGCGGGTCATACGCCTGCCGGCGGTGCGGACGCTCGCGGGGGTGCTGCTGACCTTCCGGCTGGCGGTGCTGCCTGCGGAGGCGGCGGCGCCGTTGAAGCTGCTGGAAAAGGGCGTCAGCAAAGAGGCCCTGGCCGGCCTGGTGAGTGCCTCCAATCCACTCCTGATCCCCTGCCCCCTTGAGTCTGTGCCAGGGAGGGGCGACCCGTGCAAATACAAGGCGTGATATGTCCAGACAGAGTGGCGCGGGCTGCGCTGGTGAAGCAGGTGGAAATGGAGGAAGCGGCCCGCACGTGCAACTGCAACCTCATCTAGGCACATGCGGCTGCTGTCGATGCTGTCGAGTCCAGCGTAGTCGCCGCCATGCATCCCGTTGTCCTGCAGGTGCTGCTGGAGTTTCCGTGCGAGCTGTTCAGCGCGGTGCTGGCGGGCCGGTGGGCGGCGGGGACCGCGCCGTTCACTCCCTGGATGCGCGGCTACTGGCTGCGCCTCGCCATGGCCGCCGCCGCCACCACAATGGTGCGCCTGCCGTGGCTTGTAGGACCAGACCTTGCTGCCCTGAATTTCTGTGTCCTACTCTGTCACCTCACTCCGCAGCAGTGTGGGCGCGCCAAACGCCCAAGCACCTGTGCCACCCTGTAGGCCTTTTCCCCTTCGGGAGGTGTCGAGGAAGAACATGCGTCTTGTCGGCAGGTGCTGCGCTTCCCGGCGGGCGTGCAACAGCTGGCGGACTCGCCGCGTGATTTTGCGCTTTTGGCGGCGTGCGGCCTGGGCACCTCCTTCACCAGCACGCTCATGTTCACCGCGCTCGGCAGCTTCTTCAACCGCATCTCCGACCCCGACATGGTGCCAGTCTGCAGGGTTTAGGGGTCCTGCCTGAACTGCATTCCTGAGTCATCGCAGGCTGCATTGGCTGTACAGCGCAGCATCGTCCGCCACCTTGGCGGCCCCTCCTCACCGGCAAGCCTTGCTACCTTGCCGGTTGGCGTCCTTTCAGCGCCCTTATCTCTATGCAGCGCGAGCCTGTTGCGGTCCCTGACCCTTGCAGAAATGGCTGCACAGCGTGCAAGGGTCCACTCTCGAAAATGCTGACCGCACCCTGCGCTGGTTACAGGGGGGTGCGTATCTGACGCTGCTGAACACGATTGCCAACATGGGGGTGACGCTGCCCAAGCTGGCCATCTTCGCCGTGATGGATCTCCTGTCGACACGCTCCTGCATAGGCGCCCTCGACAAGGTGTTGTTTCCTGGTATTTTGACTTGGCAAGCCCCGCAATGCCGGTGCATCTTGGCGCGAAGCATTGCCGACGCCGCATTGATATACACCTCCAGTCGTCATGTGCAGGACTGCTGCAAATTTGCTTTCGTGTTAAACAATCACCCTGCTCCGAGGATCCTATTGACATTAGCACGCCATCGCCCTGCAGGTGCCCGACTCGGCATGCCCCGCAAACCATGCCGCGGCGACGTCGCCCGAGAACATCTGCGTCGCCGCGGGCGGCACCTGCAGGCTCATGACCGACGGCTACTACGGCCTGAGCTACGCGTCCATCGCGCTGGGTGTCGGCCTGGGGTTTTGGTACATGCGCCTGCTGCCGCGGCTGCAGGCGCTACCGGACAGCGCATGGCGGGCCAAGGCGGCGGGGCGCAAGACGAATTGACGACCGGCGCTCGCCGCTGGAGGCTGCTGCGTCGTTGCAGGTCTGCGCCGCCGGCCGGCCGCGCTGGAAGCAGGACCACTTCAAAACCGATACATCTGAAGACTTGAGGCATATGGCTGACGACCATGTTCTGGACTGAGATTGTGCCGTGGCTTCCGCATAGCTGCCGTCACCCGAGCGTGGAACCTGCGCCAGCCTACCACCTGGCCAAGTCACCTCCCAATCCAGCCTACGAAAGAGCTTTGGAATTCCTAAATTGCTGCAGCAACCTGTCACTCGCCGCCGCTCAAAGCAGCAAGCATAAGCTGTTCACGACCAGCACACACTCGAAACCCCCTTCCGACACGCGTTAAGCTCTCGCTAGCCACCGCAGTCGAGCCCCCCGCACGCCAACTATGGGCATTTTCAAGAACAAGAGCCCTGGTACGCCCGCCCGAGTCACTGTCGGCCTCTCCGTGCGCGCACAACCTGAGTTTCCTGGCAGGTGCCCTTGCGCTGATGGCTCATGGTTCCAGAAGCCAGCAGCGCTTCGCGGGCGACGCACAATGCTACTTCAGTTCATTCTTATTTGAGTTGTGACGAAACAGAAACAGTGACACCTCGGTGCACGGTAGCGATCATGGCCTCCTCTTGTCCTTGTACCACCCGGAGGACTTTCGGAATGGGGCAGGCGCCTGACGGTGCGTGTCGATCCACTCAGCAATACTCTGCCTGCATCACGCACAGGGCTCAACGTCTTCTCCAGCTTCAGGGGCACGGAGCACTCTGAGCGGCTGCGCAACACTTTCAGCGAGGTCCAGACGGTGCGCGTTGCGTGTCCTTCCTTCCTGCATATATGACAGCGGTGACCTGACTGCTGTCCGTGCCTGCACGCAGAGCTTTTCCCACTGATGTAGCCGCCATGCATGCAAGTATCCCCATGCCGCCAAACTTCATGCATGCATGCTGACTCGTGCGCCTTGCCCATGCGCCAGTTCAAGCGCCAGCTGCTGAAGGCGGAGGCCGGGCTGCGCGTCTACTCCAAGGCCACAGATGGTGAGCTCCCACCTCCGCCCCACAGCCACCCCTTGCCCTCATCCGTGACTGCACACCATTTGCACTGCGGTTGCTGTCATTGCTCGAATATGCGGTTAGCCTCATGTGCGTGATACGATCACGCATGCATCAACATCCCTCTTTGACCTGCCGCAGAACTGCTCAAGACGACGGACGACAGCCTGTCGGCCTTTCCGCGGGTGTGGCGCAAGAACGACGCGGCCCCCAATGCGGCGCTGCTGCCCGAGGAGGACATTACCAAGAGCGCACCCACCACCAAGAAGCTGGGCGCCTACCCCAGCCAGGAGTACTTGGTGGTGCGTTGCTGTCCAAGCTTATTGAAGCGTTCAAGCATTAGCGATTGGACACCATTCCGAATGAACAGGGCAACGGCCCCACCACCAAGAAGCTGGGCGCCTGCCCCAGCCTGGAGTACCTGGTGATGATGTCGCCTGCGTAATCAACATGTGTGGAGAGGCAGGCCCGGACTTTCAGCGCGTGTTTGGCGCTGCTCGTGCACAATTGCACAATGCGGCATGACTTTGGTGCTTGCTGGCAGCCATCGCAAGCACACACTCCTCGGAGCAGTGGCTGCTGCGCTCAACATGCAGTCAGGTTCTGGGTGAGCCGCGTGTGTATTGTCGCCTGTCATCACGATTTGGTGTACTGCTTTATCAGGCGATGGAGTTGTCGATGAACGAGGAGGTGTACCACCCCATCGCGCGCTGGCACAAGCAGTACCAGGTCCTCAAGGTGAGCACCTCCTTCCTCCTCTCTCCTTCTCCCCTGCCTGTCCTGTTCCATTTGTTTGCTAACTTAGCACTGGTAACTCGCCCAGGAGCAGCATCACCCAATCCTGCCCACGAATGCGGCGATGGATCAGGCCTGGAACACCCACTCTTCGCAGAATGGGTGTGCATGCTCCGCTGTTTCCCAAAGCATCGTCGCATCGTCAACCTTGCAGACGCGCATCAGTTCGGTGGAGCACTCCCGGCTGGAGTACGACTCCTCCCGCAAGGAGCTGGCGAGCGCGCGGGAGGCCGTCCTGAAGCACGCGCGCAAGACGGACGGCAAGTCCGACCCCGGCCTGGAGTCGCAGGAGGCGCAGGCGGAGACCATCCTCGCGAGTGAGGCGTACTTCCTCTGCATGTCATCCTTGCTGGAAACCGTGTCGGAAACCCTAAACCCTACAAACACGCAACCAAGCTTCCGAGAGCCAAGTCCCAGGCACCTGCTGCCTTGTGTGAGGGTCGCAGCATGTGCGGCGGCCTAAACCCTAACCTTGGCACCTTGACATGACTGTGTATGATGGTGACCACGTAGATTGCTGCTAAAGGAACTGTTTCGCAGCAAAGCATGCTCTTTTGGCATTTGTCAAATGCCTGGGCATCTGCTGCGAAACAGTTCGCAGCCAAGTGGAAGGAGGTGAAACACAAACAGGTGGGCATCCTGCCTCACTTGTATCTCTGGCCTGAATCTGAACTCTGCCTCGTTGAACCCTTGCAGGTATGGCAGGAATCATACTCCAGCTGGAGGAGCTGGTGCACAACGAGCTGACAACCCTGGTCCGATCGCCTCACTGCTGCAGAATGCAGAGTTGCTGTCCTCAATTCCTCAATTTCGTCGCGCCACTCCTTGCAGCCAAGCGGGAGTACTACATCCAGCTGGAGGAGGTGGTGCACAACGAGCTGGTCAACCTGGCGGCGGACGCGCAGCAGACGCTGGGCCTCGTGGCGCACGCCCTCCACATCCAGGCCCGCGCCCTCATGTCCTCGGGCGACCAGCTGCGTGAGCGCGAGACGCTGGTGAGGCTATGCTTTGGGCATGCACTTATTTGACAACCCTAGCCCAGATGGAGAGGGCAATGCGGGCTGCAGGTCGGCAGGCTGTCACACCCAAACTGCTGCCAATTATACTGCCCTGCAGCCGAATCCGCTCTACTGTACTTTCTGTCTCCAGCCTGCACTTCAGGAAGGGCAGCGCACAGCTGCATGGCGCGTGTCAGTATCTTCCGACTCTTGCCCTGCCTTTTTCAATGCAGATGCCGGTGATCGACCGCCAGAGCAGCGGCCCGCTCAACCTGGGCACTGGCTCGTCCATTGCCGGCTCCCCCGTCGGCACGCCCACCTCCGCTTCTCCCACCGGGTACGGCGCCAGCTTCCGCACCGGCGCCTTCAACGACTCGCCGCCGACGTCCGTGCCCACGACGCCGACCAACAACGCAGAGCAGGTGCCGGCTCGGCGGCTGCTGTGATCGTGTACGGAGTCCACGAGCCGCACACTGCTCATCCCGCCCCAGCCTCTTGTCCTGTCGCACCGGGGCGGCTGCCTGAGCGGGCGCCTTTCTGTTACTGTCCTGGCCGCGGCGAAACGGGGCTCGTGCCCTGCCATCAGACATTTCACCCGCCTCTGACGCCACGAAACGTCAATCTGCAGGGGTGATCTGTTCACTTGCTGAATTGCCATACCAATGCCGCAGGTGGCTTTCCAGGCGAAGGGGTACCGCTCGCCGGGCAGCGCTCTGGGCGATTCTGGCCGGGTGAGTCCGCCATCACACGACACACTTTGTATTTATTATTGACCCTGTCGTGCGCCCTGTCCCCACCACGCTGCCGCGCTGCGTGTTTTGCATTGCTGGCAGCCCTAAAACCCTAAACCCTAGCTGCGCTGTCGGAACACACCATGGATGTGGCTTTGGCCTGCGGCATGCTGGCAGTATTGCACATTGCACAAATTCCTCAGCGTGGGCTGCTGCAACCACGCCGCCGCGTCGCTGCTTTTCGCCTCGCAGCGAACTCACGTCGATGATGTCCTGAACTGTCAGTCTCAACGCTTCACCCCTTCCCTGCAGATGGGCCGCTTTGATGAGGCGGCCGCGTTCTCCGCCGAGCAGGGCGGCGCTGTCGACAACTCCAACATCACACGCGACACCGGCTACCTGCACCTGGGCAGGCCGGGGGAGCCGGCGGTGCACCCGCACACGCCGTCCCCTGCCAACAAGATTGCCGTCCCGCGCGAGACGTCAACCGTCGTGTCCGACAGGAACGCCGTGCCTCGCGAGACGTCAACCGTCGTGTCCGACAGGACCGCCGTGCCTCGCGAGACGTCAACCGTCGTGTCCGACAGGACCGCCGTGCCGCGCGAGACGTCCACCGTCATCTCCGACAAGACAACCGTGCCCGGCGCGACATCGACCGTTGTCTCCGACACCGCCATGCCCCAGGTGTGCTCCGGATCCGCACTGCGACACCCTCCTGTCGATGCGCCCCAGTGGGTGAGGTAGGTGCTATCATGCCTGCCAGCTGTGTTTGTGCTCAGTGCACAGCTTGGGTTTCGTTTAGGGTTTAGGGTTTGCCGTTTGCCCAATGCGCCCCAGAGTCGCCACAGTTCGTATGGTCACATGTGCACAGCAATGTGCGCCACAATGTGTGCCATCATGCCCACGGGCGTCTGATCGTCACAGCACCTTCGTCTGCGCAGGCTGCGACGCAGCAGACGCGGGCGGCTGGCGGGGTGCAGGACTCCGCCAACGAGTTCCCGTCCGTGCCTACCCACCCAGTGGTGCGCTTTGGCCCTCTGCTGCGTGCTGCTGCTGAACCAGCAGCGACCGTGTCCAGCCCACGAAGCGCAAATGGACCGCTGGGCAACCAGCCCAAGGGGTTGCCATGACTGAGAGCGCCGCAGATGCAGATGCGTAGGTGCGTCGTAGGCGGCGGTGTGATGCCGGGCCAGCGCAGCGACACTAGTGCAGCTATTCCTATATCATTCAATTCAAATGTACAAATGTGTCCGAATCTGCACATGTAATGGCTGCCTGCAGGAGGAGCAGCCGGCGGGCACTGGCATGTTTCCGAACAAAAGCACATCTGTACAGCAAGGAAGTGCGTCAACATTTTTCCGCAGGAGTCGCAGGAGGAGAAGCCAGCGCGCACCGGCATCATGGCGTCCATCTTTGGTGCTGGCGCCTCACCGCAGCCCGCCTCCTAAGCCCACTGCTCCCGCCCTCCAGGTGAACACACCAAAGCCTGTCGCTGCTCGTCACCAGCACCCTTTGGTGTGTTCACCCTGGGGCCTGCCTGCTTGCGTTACTGATCGCACCTCTGTTGGCAGGTGTCGGCAGGAGCGGGTGTGGAGGTGTAGCGGGAGTACAAGTGACAGATCGAGCTGTACCGACTCGCTGCACGGCACTCGAAACGTTCCCAGACCTCCCCATTTGCTGACGTTTCCGCAGTGCATGCACCGCAGGCTGACACTGGCAAGGCGGCTCCCAAGAGCCTGGGAGCGCTGTCCTTCGGCCCGGCGTCGGCAAATGTGTCATTCGACGAGAAGCGGGCGGCCTTTCTGGAGGAGCACGCAGCATGACCAACACCAGACCAAGGCACTGCGGCGCGGACGACACGCAGTATTCTCTCCAAAGTGATCCCAAGACCCCCGCAAGCGGCTGGCGTTTGTCAAGCCGCAGGCTGTCACTGCTCACTTACCGCTGACGCGACGACCGTCTCTCGCAGTCATTAATACATCCCTGCAACATTTATGCAATGTCGATTTCTGGCAGTGCCTGGCAAATAATCGTTGATTGCTACCCCCCTGTTTTGGAGGTGTGTGTTGCTGCAGTCCCCTTCGCACTTCGTTCAGGCCGATACTGTACACATACGAGTGACGCAGAGCGGTGGCAGACTGGACATTGCCAGTGTTTCGTGCTGCAGTGTCTTGTCATCTTGTAGCATCTCGATTCTGGCAGACTTTCTTTTTCTGTCAGAACGTGCCGCTCGGGTCACAGCAGCCTGTCATTTGGTACTCACGAATCACTGAACAGTGCAGCATCGAGCTCGTTGTGCTTCCTACTAAACTGCACTGTTCTCATGCGCGCCTCAATATTCACAACGATGTCAATGTTTGTGCTGCTGACGGCAGCAGTGGCGCTCATCAATTTGCAGTGCGAACGCCAAGACACCCTCGCGGCATTGTATATTCTTGTCGTTATCAGTTCGTGCTCCGTTACAGAGGCAGAAATGCAGCTGCTGTCGTTGCCACGGTTCGTCTGCGGGGCACTGTTGACTGCTGAACATTTATCGGCACCTGGCCGCCTCCGAAGCACCGTCTCTCCTGCACGTTCACAAGACTGTGCCTTACTTTCAATGTATTCTGCAAGCTGCAGCCTTTTGCAATTGCCATCTGCAACACTCGGCATGGCGAAAGTAAAGGAGCAGTGTTCCACCGGCGAAGAAACCGACAGCATGTTGCTGTGGGCAGCATAATGGACCTACTCAGCGAGGCGATATGCGAAGCCCTCAAGGAGCTGCAGCCATTCGCCCACTGTGGTATCGGGTCAGCAGACTTGGGGACGGAGCACGCTGTGTCATGCAGCCATGCGGCGCTCGCTCAGTGCTCTCGAGTTCTCAGGTGTGGCGGATGCTGTTCATTTTTCCACCGAAGTCAAAAACGAACGCACCTCAGAAAGTTCACCTTGATGCAATGCGCTCACACACAGCTTTCATCTCGCTGATCAAACGGCCTCGAATCAGTCCCCTGACAATGTTTGCACGTCGTCAAGGTGCACGAACCCTGCATAATCATACGGCTAGTAGTTGCTGCTGCGACGACATCTATCTGCGGCTGGCCGGCATAGACATTCGAGACACTGCAGCGTTGACCGGCGTCATGCTGCTGCAGTAATAGACCTCCTGAATAGGAGATAAATCGCCTGCGAAGCGTCTGTTCAAGGGCCAGCAGGAACATGCTGGCCGACCTGCCGCAACTGCGACAGCCTGCGACGAGCTGCGACGGGCTGCAATTGCTGATGACGAAGCGACACGTTCAGTATTGCACCTGCAATACTGAACGTACTACAATAGTATCGATAGTATCGCTTCGTGATGTAACATGGTCCTGCCAGGTCCTGCAATCATCCAACTGTCGCCGCTGAAACTCCAATGTGCGTTGGTGTGCCGCATATGCAGGTTGTCTAACGCTCTGTTTAAGGCGGGTTGCCATCATGGCCAGTGGCCAAAGAAGCTAGGCAACGGAGTAGTGCAGGACATCTTGTCGAACGCTGCATGGGACTGTCGATTGTGAAGCAGATGCAAGATTGCTTCATCAACAATATACATCAGTGATTTCGTCAGCAGCAGCGAGGCTGGCAGCCGGCATGGCGACATCAACAAGCAGATGCACGAGCATTTCAGTGACTGGCAAAACTCAGAGATCGTCGCAAGACAAAGTGCCTGGTGGATAATGCAGACGAAGGTGACGGCGTAAGCATGTTGTATGGGCCGAGCTCTCAACATGCACTGTCTGGCGCGGAAACCGAGAGCAGGGCGGCGCGGCTCTTCATGTCTCGACTACTAGGCAGTGGACATTTCTTGCTCACGAACCCGTCTGCCTAGAGGTACCTCTAAAGGTCACAGTCCAAAGTCACGTGGAACCTCAAGTCGAGCCGGTGGCAGCACAAATGGGCTCAGTCAAAAGATGTCAAATGCACCTCGCCACCAGAACCAGCCGCAGTATAGTGTTTCGGGCTTAGGGTTTACCTCGGCACATGCCCAATGAACGTCAGTCGTTACCCACGTCCTAGATTTTAGGTACACTAGTTTAGGGTTTAGGGTTTCTGCTGCATGCCCGTCGTGCATCAGGTGTCGTGGCTCTTGCCCGTCATGCTGGCGCCGACCTGCAGGACGAAATAAGAGACACCATATACGGACTGCCACACATGATCAACGCCGCCACGGATTCACATTGTGGCAGCTGAACAGCGAAGAGCTGGGACTGCCTCAACACAACAGCAGCCAGGCTAGTAGGCAACAGCAGCCAGGCAAAAGACTGGGCGGCGCGACGATTGCACACAGCCAGTAGCATCGCGGGACTGCTGCAGAGGGGGCGGACCGATTTCAACATCGTGCTGAGGCGGTGCTTGCGGCCAGGGCTACCGGGCGACCCGCTGCCCGAACTCTGCAGGCACGGTCACAGACGGTGTGAGCCGTTGCGGTTTATAGCAGCTGTCCATGTGCGACTGTGGGACTTTGCAGCAGGCCGGCTTCCGAAAGGCATCGATGGCGAAAGGCAGCAGGCGGGCTTCCGAAAGGCATCGACGGCGAAAGGCAGCAGGCGGGCTTCCGGAAGGCATCGACGGCGATTGCAACCGGCGCGGCTTCTTTGCCTGCGCCACAGGGCTTGTGCCGCAGGGCAGACGCGCCTGTGACGGCGGCGGGCCGACGGCGCCGGTGGAGGTGTTGATGGGCTGGATGGCAGACGGCCGCACCAGCGCCGAGCCGGAGGACTCTCCAGACGTTGAAGACCCAAAGCGGTTGCGCGGGCCGTCGCCGCCGCCAAACAGCTTGTCCAGCTGCGCCTGGTCCACCTGTTACATCAAGACGTTTTCTCGGCAGCCCGTTGATTTTCGGTGCGAGAAGTGAGAACCAAAGTCAGGACGACAGATCGATGAGACGAGACCTGTGCGTCTAATTGCTCACTGAAATGGCAGCGTCGGCATCACAAACCCGAGTGCACACATGACCCACGCAAAACACGCCTTCTTGACAGTTTGAAGACAATCAGTTTGAAGACAATCACACCTGGGCAGCAGGGATGGGGCCCAGGGAGGAGCGGCGCTCGGTGATGCGCGCGAGCCGCGGGTTGCGGGAAGCCCGGCCGCCATCGTCCGACGAGAAAAAGCCGGCCCACTTGGACCGCAGCCGGTGGATCGCCTCCTCCAGCGGCACCGCCGTCAGCAGCCCCTGTAGTGGCGCACCTCGTGAGTGACGGCAGCAAGCTACGAACGAACCGTCGCTGGGAGATGTCCTGCTCCTTCGAGCAAGGTGCTTGGGACCGAGAGGCGAACGACAGGCCGCAAGTCCGTGCTCACTGCTCAGCCGCTGCTTGAAAGCCGGCAAGCTGGTGAACGTCGTCATCGTCCAAGGGACTCTCTGAGCAGTCCAGAAAGGAATTGCGCGTGCACGGCTCTCATTGTCACGGTTACGGCTCTCGTCGTCACATTCGGAGCCCTGCACACCTGGCCATCGAGCTGCACGATGCCGTCGGCCTTGAGCGACACGAGGCTGCCGCCGATGTCAAAGTCCAGCTCCTCACCAAAGCGCTGCTTCAGGTACGCCTCGCACTGCGTGTCCAGCTCCGTCTCGCTGATAGCGCGGCCTGGGTTTAAAGTTTAGGGTTTAAGGGTTTAGGGTTTGGGCAGCCACCGAGTGTGTTCACAGAGTACGTACAGGGAGGCAAGAGTCAGCACTTCAGCGCGCAAGGTACGACAGATATGATTGGCGGCCTGACCGACGGTCGAACCCGTTGGAGAATCGGCTCCTCGTCCGACTGGTCGCAACCCTAAACCCTAAACCCCGCTCGTGTCTGGTCGCAGCGCCATCAGGGCCAGGCGGCATTCAAGGGGGGTGGCAAGCATCAGAGGCGCTGTGGAAAAGGGTTTAGGGTTTAGGGTTTAGGGTTTAGGGCGCGCACCGGTGCTGCTGGTGAGCAGGATGATGTAGGCGAGCAGCACCTCCTTGATGTGCTGGTCCGTCATCTCCTCCAGCAGCCTGCGGGAAACGATTCTGGCTTCGTGACGCATCGTGTGTGGAGCAGGACTTGGGAACGTGCCATACACTCAGCACTGCCTGGTGCCCCGCCACTGCTGCTGCCTGCAGTCTGCTGCTTGGCGACCCGCCCACGAAGCGATTTCCGTATCCACTGGTTTGGATTTGGGGAAAGAGTGCTGCTTGCGATTTGCCATTCAGCATTTTTCCTTATATATTTTTTTTCCAGCTCCGCTTGATAAAACATACCAAGGTACAAAAAAGCAGGACGCACCTGAAGAGAACGCTCTCCTGGCTGTCGCGTGTCTTTTCGTACAGCCCCTTAGTCATGGCGTCGCTAATTGCCTGCCGCTGCATGTTGGCGCTGAAGTACACCTGTAAACGAAAAATTTATTTAAATTAAAACCTTTATTTATATAAGGTTAGCCTTCCTCGTTAAAGGCAAGTTTCTCTCCTTCAAAATATGAAGTATAAAGGCAGGGACAGCATTGATGGAGGGGAAGGAGGCGTTGATTGTGAGAGTATTCCGGCTGGAAAAGGGGAAGTCCGAAGGCCGTCACGGGGCAACCGGAAGGAGGGCATTCGCAGATGTGGCCCCTTCAGGGTTTAGGGTTTATGGTTTAGGGTTTAGGCGGGTTCAGGAAGATGCACAGACATAGCGAGTGTGCACCTGGGACGCACGGCCGGCGAGCAGCACGATGATGGATCCCAGCAGGCTCATGCTGACCTTGCTCTGCGGCAGCGGGAGGGGCAAGGTCAGCCCTCGAGTGATGGTGCTGCTCTCTGAGCCTTCATGGCTTCAGCAGAAAGCGGGACATGGAATGCAGACAAGCAGCACGAAGGCAGTGGCACATCAAATGCCCCAGATCTGCAGTTGGGCAACACATGGGCAGAACAAAAGAAAAAAAAAACAGAAAAAAAGTACCCCCCACAGCGTCACGACGGCAGCCACCAGGCCGCCGATCAGCGTGACCGCCAGCTGCAGGATGGTCAGCGGCTTGAGGAAGATGCGCTTTTCCGGGAAGATGAGCTCCGTGTCGGCGATCGGCACCTCCTCAAAGCGCTTGATGTGGATGTTCCGCGCCTCCAGTTTCTGCAGCGCAACGTTCAGGGTGTCAGTCGGTGCGGTGGCCTCTCACAGGAGCAACGAAATCAGCGGCGTGCCAGGGTGCTGGCAGCCAGGGCAGCTGAAACTGCTACTCCCATGCCGGTGGACGCATGTGCCCCGACTCGATTGCAGAACAGGCTGCATGGAGGTGCAGCAGTTAACGCACCTTGTGGAAGTCGGCGTTGGGCAGCGGCGCCGGCGCAGCCTTCTCCTGCCCGGCCGGCGGCGGCGGCGGCTTCGAGGCCGTCTCGTCCACCTGCAAGCACACTGACCCTTGGCTGTGGACAACCCTTGGCTGTGGACAAGGCAACGAGACCAGTGAGATCAAGCTGGATCCCGCTGCAGTATTGCTCGGCAGCATAGCGGCCTTCGGCGCTGGACACAACAACCACGCAGATGTCTTGCTGGGCCGTTAGGGTTTAGGGCTGGGCTCTTAGGGTTTAGGAAGCTGCGCGCCTTGTTGCGGAAGAGCACCACGACGGACTTGAACGCCGGCTCCGACAGCTGCAGAGTGCTGAACAGCTTGGCGAAGACGCTCCTGGTGTCTGGCATCTGGCGCTCCAGGCTGGAGCGGTATATCACCTGCGGCAGGCGCCAGGACGGGCGTCGCTGAGTGTGGGAATGTGAAAGGCTGACAGCTCTGCAGCTCCCGGCATCGTAGCAGACTGTGGCTGCGCGTGATGGCTGGACGCGATGGCCGTAGCTTCTGCCGCCGGGCATGGCTGAGTGGTCGTGCAGTTGATGGCTGATCAGGGTTTAGGGCCGTAAAACCTTAAAACCCTAGGCTTCCGTTGACAGGACACGAACCCACGAAAACGAAAAGCAAGCCAATGGTGATGCGAGACGCTCGGCCCACCTTGCTGTGCCTGTGCTGAAGCTCCTGCGGGATGGGCTTGTCCGAAGTCCTTTGTACTCCGTCGCCCATCTTCAGCACCGCCTGCATCACGCTTGTGTCGCCCAGCTGCGCAGTGAGAGTCGGAAACGTGAGGCATGCCGCTGGAAAGCGAGTCGGATTCAGGGAAATGTGCAACCTCGTGTGCTGCGACCAACAGGAAACCTGTCGTGGCCCGCGGCGGGATTTGCAGTGCAGCGCGGACATCTGGCGCGGCAGAATGGCAGCAGGGGAAGCACCTTGGGGAAGTACTTGACGAGCAGGTTGCCCAGCGGCTGCGCGATGAGGTACGCCACCAGCAGGTCGATCTTCTCGGCGATGTACAGCCCGCTCGCCGTCGCCTGTCCGGACACGAGACCTCACATCGATCTGCTGAGCTGGACTGCACGCCGACTGGATGCTGTGCAATGCGACAAGCTCCAGCTTTCCGTCCTGCACATGTACCACCGGAGGGACGCAAGGCGCAAGAGCAGTCCAGCCATGGAAGGGATGCACGGCATGCGCGCGGCTCACGGTGTCGATGCCGCGGTGGAAGACGAGGATTCGGTCGGAGATCTCCGCAGCCTCCGCTTGCTCCCCTGGGTGCGAGGCCCAGAAGCGGCTGACCAGCGAGGTGTCGTTCTTGCTCCAGTCCACCTCCACTGGCATCGTGAACTGCAGGCGGGCGGGAAAGGGTTTAAGGTCAGCGGCTGATGCCAAGGTGTTGCCAATCGGTTGTGTTGGTCTGCCGTCCACAGGCATGTGCTGTGCGCTTCCCTTTCTGGCCGGCTTGCATTCTCTTTTCGGTGCTGTGGCTGCCTTGGTTCTTCCGAGGATTCAGAAGAAACAAGCGAGTGATAGGGCTTCTTCCCTGCAATGACCATCTGGCCATGAACCTTTCCGCTACCTCTCCTGTCTACAAGGGTGCTGTACCGCCTGGCTGAGCGCAGCCTCCTTTGAGCAATCAGCAATATTGAGACGCTGCTGGATGGCTGACTGTCAGCAAAAAGGGTGCTCACCGTGAAGCCCTCCCGGCCCTCCAACTTCCACCCTGCTGGCTGAGCCGCTTGTGGTGCGCTGCTTGTACTGAGCTTCAAATTAACTTTTTGTATTAGGATTGAGATTAAATGTCATTTCAGTTCTAATAAAAATATTAAAAAATAAAAATTCCTTTAGAAAGCCGCCAAACACGCTCACCGTGAACTCCTCCCGGTCCGCAGTCTCCCACTCCGCCTGGCTGAGCCGGTTGTAGTGCGCCGCCTCCATGAGCGCATCGAAGCCGCACACGAAGTCCAGCTCCTCCTGATCCAGGTACTCATCGCTGGGCGGCTCTGCAGAGATGGAGTCTGCACGCTCACCGCTCGCAGAGCTGCAGACATGTTTGACCATGGAGGCCTGCAGACGGGGTGGGTTGTTTCAGGGTGTAATAGGATCAGCATCCGAGCGTCATTGACGATGCTGCTGTCGATGCGGGTGCGGAGCTGGGATGACCCAATAGAGAGCCTGGTCGTACCTTCACGCCTGGCGAGCGGCAGCGGCTGCCGGGCGGCGCCACATGCAAACGGCTGGAAGTCCTTCTTCAGCCGACTGCGTCGAGTGCACAGACACGTCACAAAGTGCCACCTGCCATCTGAAGCTCTAGTGTGGCATGCTTGGGCACGTGCGATCAAAGGCATGCGGGGGAGGCATGGCTGATGCCAAGCTTGCAGGATGCGCTTGCAGCGATTGAGAAGCACCAGTGCGCAGGCAATTGGCCAGGTGGAAGCGCACTTGCGGACGTCCAGATACTCGAACTGGCAGGTGGACTCCACGAGGCGGTGGAACGCCACAAACGCCGTCTGCTGATCCGGCGGAAGGTTGGCTGCGGGTGCGAACCACGCCCTTTGTAATGCCGTAGCTTTGTTGCACATGAATCGCAGTCGCCCAGGCGGTGGTTCCGCTCACACGCCGGAGGTCCTGGAACCAAAATCCTGCACAACCTCACCTGCGAGCGCGCGGCTCAGGTCGGGCGCAGACACTGCGATGAAGTGCTCCGGCGGGCACACCACCTTCTGCAGGCCCGGGTCCGACGGCAGCTCCACAAATTGCTGCACATGGCTCTCTACTGCCGCGACTGGCACAGCTTGTGGGCTGGAAGCAGACTGCGGGCTGACCACAGCAGCGCTGGGGCGCTGACGAGGGTGCTCCATCCTCAGCTGTGACGGCTGGTGTTGCCCGGTTTATGTGGTCAGCATCCACGCGGCTCCAATATGCCGTGCAAGTTGTGTTTTTCGGCAGTAGATTGCACTGCGTGCAGGGAACAGTGTATATTTCAGAACCAAGACCAGGAGAGCAACTTCCACAAAGGTAGCTCCCTGGATCGTCGCGATGGAGTATCACTACACATGCATTGCACGTGTTCAGATGCTATTGTAGCAGGGCCGTCTGCGATGGGGTCAGCTGGAGTGCGTAAGATGCAGACATCGACGCCCACTCTCGCACGCACATTGCCGGCCGCTAGCGTTTGCAGCTCGTACACGGGATGTCGCGTCTGTTGTCACGGGTGCAAGCTGACATCTAGGCCACCGCTCCGCTGCTGACGACATCGCCGAAAGCGCGAGCAGCTGCCGAGAACCCGGGGGCAGCTGCATGCTGCGATGAGCAAATGCTAGAGGTGCCAAGAAACGGAAGATCTCACTCTAGAGCTGCTATTTGAACTACACGTACGCATCAATGCTATTGCCGCGTGCGTGCAGCCGACGATGAAAATTGGGCTCTCAGAAACCTGACCTGATGGGCTAGATTGGCGAGCGGGACCTAACGGTGCCGATGCAGCGCCAATCCTGCACAGATCATACTCCAGTCGGTGCGTGAGGCGACACGCATGTTACGCAGCGGTGGTTTCAACCCCAACTGCCCGGCGGCCCTCTTGCGGCAAACACATCATTGCATCTGCAGACTTCAAGAAATAAAGACCTGTGCAGACTGACAGCACGTATGTCTGTTGCAGTACTCCCTCACCAGCTTGTGCTGTATATGTTCGCGCCCGCACAGCTTCACCGCTCTGCCGAGACAAATGCATCGGGCGCATGCACGCAGGCAACATCTTGTATGACGAGCTCCAGCTACTTCAGCGAGTACCCGGGCATCCGTGGACGCCGTCATCGCGCTGGTCATAAACGCCTGGATGCTGATCGTCCGCGAGCGGCAAGCAGAGCGCTCCAAGCGCATCAGCCTCATGGGACCGGCGGCCGCGGCTGCAGGCTTTGCTCAGCGCACGCAAGGTAACGTTTTTTCTGGATCTTATAGTGTAGATCTTCCTTAACACGCACATATTCTCCTGGTGCCTCTTCATCTCCCATCTGGAGTCTTGAATCCCATCTGGAGTCTTGAAACGATACAAAGTTGGCAAAGCCTCAGAATAACTTCCCACTCAGCAGTGCTGTGATCCACACGGGAGCACCCGCCGGCGTCGGATCCCGGCAACCTGACTGGCAGCTTTGTGCAGGCGCCGGCCTCACCGAAGCAGCCAAGGCGCTGTGTCGGAAATGCCGCCGGGCGCACCGGCACAACTAGTTGCGCGCGCCACGGCCGCGGCAGCACCAACGTGCCGTGGGCAGAGGTCGCATGGAGGCGCGCGCAATTGCGGCGCATGTGCCTGGTTACCTTCCTACTCGAGGACAAGCTGGACGTCCCAGCGCCCGACTGTAGCGACTCCGCTGGAGACATCAAGGCGCCGCGGGATGTGTTTTATGAGGCCGACAAGGTGTCGAGCGAGGTCGCGGCGCTAATGCCAATGTTCGAGTCGCTTCCAGGGCGGGTACTTACAGCCTTATGAACGCAGGAGGCGCGCAAAGATCTTTCCTACCTTCGGCCTCTTTCCTACCTTCGGCCTGTGCCTGCCGCTGCAGGTGAGACCCAGCCGCTGCCTGATGTTGATCTCGGCTCTCGCTGACAGAGTGCTGGTGAAGCAGCCATGTGGTCCAGCGCTTCGGCAAGTTGAGCTCATGATGTTGTTTGGATCAAGAACTGCACATATATCCCTGCTTATGTTTCTTGCATTGGCAATGATGTCAGCCTCATTTCAATAGTACTTGTTTCATCAGCCTTGTGGACTCTGCTGTTTCATGAGACCGTGTGCGCCGCACACAGGGTACGTGCTTAAACCCGAGTTTAGCGCAATTTGTGTTTAGCGTGCATGTTTAAACATTTAGCGTTCGAGGTGTGGGTTTCGCGGGGTGCGCTAAACTAGTTCTGACCGCCGCTGCCGCCGGGC
>JAABUM010003655.1_pt1 | contig 18485 bp, 19 predicted proteins | sample 5559161 | NCBI WGS metagenome assembly JAABUM01 (sample SAMN10711868, study PRJNA513369) | rock metagenome | isolation source: Antarctica rocks | place: Antarctica: Victoria Land, Siegfried Peak nord | reverse complement strand
GACCTGCTTCTCCGCGACCATCGTTGCGCCTCCTCTGTCACCGTTCTCGGCATCGTCGTTCGTGGTGGTTGGCGGTAGTATCGCACACCCGCACGGAGAGGTCACCAGGTTGGTCTGTGACGATCAGGCGCTCGATTGCCCGTAAGCGCCGGTCGCCAGGAGGATGAGGAAACGCACAATTCTGGCAGCGGGAGATGCGCTGGACGCGACCGGGCACCGACGCAAAAAAGGCGGGGCACCGACGCTCGGTGCCCCGCCCCTCCACATTGGCGTACCTGGCGCGCCTACTTGGATGCCTCGGCCAGGAAGCGCCGCCCGAACTGCCCGAGCAACACCTGATTCGCGGGGTCGACATTCTCCGGGTGGAACTCGAAGCGTGCCCGCTCGAAGTATTGCACGCTGTACTGCTGCCCATTCTCCAGCGTCTCGACATATTCCTCGCTGAGCGGGTAGCCGAACTGGGCCAGCCCGCCGCGCACGGCGTAGTAATCGGCGAAGGCGCGGCGGGTGATGTTATGCCCTGTCTCCGCGAAGTAGACCGCGCCCGGTGCCGGGCCGCTCGGCGGATCGGCGGGGTGGACGCGCCGCCCGAACTGGCCGATCAGCACCTGATTGGCCGGGTCATTGCCCGGATGATATTCGAGGCGCACGCGCTCGAAATACTGCACGGTGTAGGGCTGCCCGTCGTCCAATGTCTGGGCGAACTCGCCGCTGAGCGGGTACCCATTGACCGCCAGCCCGCCGTGAGCCTGCCAGTAGGCCAGGAAGAGGCCGCGCACGCACTGGTTCGTCTGCGCGAAGCAGGCCGGGACCGGCGCCTCCGGCACGTCGGGCGGGGTCGGCGCGGTCGGGGCCGGGGCCGGCAGCGGGGCGGGCAGGGGTGTCTGGCTATCGCCCGCGATCGCGACGAAGACCGAGCCCGCCGCCCGGCGATTGTAGACGGTGTAGCTGACGCCGTTGCGGTCGGCGGTCAGCCAGGGGGCCGAGACACCCCCGGCGGGCGCGCTGAGTACCCCACGCCCGCTCCAACTCTTGCCGCCGTCGCCGCTCGTCTGAATGTCGACCTCGCCGCCCTTCTTATTGCTGTAGGTGACGGTGAGGCGTCCGTTGGCGGACCAGGCGACGCTCGGGTCGTCCACAAGGTCGCTGCTATCGTCGATCTGGGCCAGCGAGAAGCCGCTGTTATATGACTTCTGTGCGTAGTAGAGCCTGGTGAAATCCTTGGCGAAGACGACGTGGACGTTGCCATTGCCGCGATCGGCCGCGATGTCGACCGAACCCGCGCCCGCACCGTTTGGCACGGCGAGCCGCCCGCCGAAGTCGCCGGTCGGCCCGAGGTAGACATAGCTGATGCCGCTCGAACCGCCGTTGCGGAAGACGATGTGGACGAAGCCCTGGCTATCCGCCGCGATACGCGGGGCATCGCCCTGCCCTCCGGTATCGTAGAGGCGCGAGTTGTCCCAGCCGCTGTTGCTGTTCCAGGAGCGCACATCGAGCGCGCTCGACCCCCCATCGTGGTAGATGCGGGAGACGATCCAGATCCGCCCATCGCCCGCGTTCGGCACTGCGTCGATGTCCACCGCCGAGCGGTTGTCGCCGAGTCCCTGGATCCCGCTCCAGCTCTTCTCGTCGGCGGCGTTGCCCCCTGACGCGAGGCGACGGTAGGCGAGATCGAGCTGCCCGGTCACGGAGCCGTCGCCGTTGCGGTGCTTCTGCTGCCAGATCACATGGACGTTGCCGGGCGCATCGATCGCGCAGCGCGGGCGATTCACGTTCCCGGATGCGGAGACCTGGAACGGGGCGGCATCGAGGGCCGGGCTCCAACTCCGCGCGCTGGTGTCGTAGAGGCGGAAGTAGAGCTGCGGATCGGCCACATCGAACTGCGTCCAGACGACGCAGACCTTGTCGCCATCGAAGCTGCTCCCGGTCGCCTGTTGCGTCGTCTGCCCCTGCTGCGAGACGTTGTAGTCTTCCAGCGTGGCCGCGCGTGCCGTGTTGCCGACGGCGGGCAAGAGCCCCGTCAACGCCAGGATCGCCACGACCAGCCCGATACCGATCCGCTGTCCACCACCCATCGATCTCACTCTCGCCCTTCTCCGGCCACACGACACTCCCCATGTCGTCAGGTCAGCCCCATTCTCGCGGTCCGCGTCGGCCCGTCCGTCGCACTTTTGGTTCCACCCCGCTCAGCGTTCCGGCGGGGGCGTGAAAAGGGGCATCTCGCCCGGCACCGCCGCGCCAGGGGGGGGCTCCCGACCGGGCGCGTATTCGGGGCGTGGCAGGGGGCTCCAGCGGGTGGGGCGCAGGGGACGGCGATTCGTCCGCAGGAGGATCGTGGTGGCCGAGTCGCCGATGAAGGGCTCGCCGTCGAGGAGGCGCACGATCGCGCGATCCTTGCAGATCGCGAGGAGCGCCGCCTTCAGCGTCCCCTCGTTCGGGGCATAGGCGTCGTAGCCCCCCGTCGAGCCGCCGTGGATGATCCGCAGCGCGCGGTAGCCGTTCGCCTGGGCCTCCGCGATCTTCGCGCGGATGACCCGCTCGCCGCTGTTGTAGCGGTAGCCATGCAGATCGAGCTGCAACTCATCCGGGCGGGCGGGCAGGATCGCGAGCCAGGCCATGACACCCCACAGTGACGGATGACGTATGACGATGACGGGCGCAGGGCGCGTGGTCTGCGCTGCGCCAGCACGGTGTAGTATCGCCGACCCGCGGCTACTCGGCGAGGAAGAGCAGGTCGCGGTTCGTATAGAGCTGGACGTACAGCGCGAGATCGGCCTCGGCGGCGATGGCGAATGGTTGGATCAGGACGGCACGTGATCCGGTGTCCACGACGGTTGGTTCGCCGGGGTTGGCCCGCTCGCGGAGGCGCTGGCCGCTCCGCAGCAGCACGTAGTTCTCGGCGCGCCCATGCAGGATCGGGGCGGCGACCTGTGCCTCGGCGGCGGTGGGGTAGACGAGCGCGACGACCATCGTATGCGTCGTGCCATCGTCGCGCAGGCCGAGTCCCGCGAGGCGGTAGGGTCGGAGCAGGGCGCGGGTGGGCGTCGCGGTGCGGGCAACACGCGGTGTGGCTCCGTGTGTCGGCACGGCTGCCGGTCGGTAGAGCCCGTCGGCGGGGGCCAGGATCGCCCCGACCACCGGCCCGAGCGCCAACGCCAGCGCCGCGTAATCGGAGTCGTCGGCAAACGATGGCTGCCGACCGTCGGCGGCGTCGATCCCGGCCTCGATGGCGGCGGTATACGGCGTGCAGGCTAGCGCGCCATCTTCGAGCGCCACGCGATTGAGGCGACTGAGCACCAGCCGCCCGAGCGGGTCGCTCAGCCGGATCTCGCCATCCCCGAGGCGCGCGAGGTAGTCGTGGTCGCGATAGGGCGTCGTGGTATACCCCTGCCCGCGCAGCGCCGCCTCGATCGTGGCGCGGTCGAGCGCCCCTTCCAGACGCGCCCAGGTCCGGGGCGGATCGCCGCCGCTGATCGCGCGCTCGATCTGCCAGAAGTCGTAGCCGAGGGTTGCGCGCCACTGTTGGTCGAGCGCGCGGCTGACACCCGCCTCGGTTGGCAGGGGGAGTTTGCCGACGACGTTCGAGAAGCGGGCAAGCCCACCTGGCTGCGCCTGCGCCGCCGCGCTCGAAGTGAGCGCCGCGAAGCCGTAATTGCGCTTCTGCCGGGCGATGTCGGCGAACCAGATGCCGTTGTTGCCCGGCAACGACGCCAGTTGTGGTACCAACCCGAGCATTCGCCCCAACTCGGTCGTGGATGCCCCAGCGACGTTGGGCATCGCGGCGGGCGCTCGTATTGACGGGGCCGCTGGCGGTATGGTTTGCGCGGTCGTGGCCGGTGTGCCCGCCACGCTGGCGGTCGTGGGCTTGGTGGTCGGCGTGCTCACCGCCGTGACCACCACCGTTGGGGCGGGGGATGATGGGGCGGACGTCGGCGTCGTCAGCGGGCCGCACGCGGCGAGCAGCGGCCCACCACCGAGCAGGGCGATGCCGCCGATGAACCGCCGCCGCGTCAACTGCCCCGGTACCATCGTTCGCCGACACTGCGCCGCCCGATCCATCACCTCTCCCTCGCCGCGCGTCACACGCATCGCCTCCCCCGGCGGGGGTATCCCTACGAAGGAACGGTGTCCGTGTCGCCACCGTTTCCCCATTGCTACGCGGCCCGAAGGGAGCAGGGCGTAGCGTTGGGGCTCAGAACTTCGGCTGCTCGGTCGCCACGACCGGATCGGAGCCGCGCAGGAAGTCGAAGTCGCAGCCGTGCGGGGCCTGGTTGACGTTCTCGATGTAGAGCCGCCCGTAGCCGCGACTGTGGGCCGGGGCCGGTGGCGACCAATCGGCGCGGCGACGGGCGAGTTCCGCGTCGTTCACATGCAGGATCAGCGAGCGCGCCGCGACATCGAGGCTGATCTCGTCGCCGTCGCGCACCAGTGCGAGTGGGCCTCCGACCGCGCTCTCCGGGGCGACGTGCAGGACGATCGTGCCGAACGCGGTGCCGCTCATCCGCGCGTCGGAGATGCGAACCATGTCGCGCACGCCCGTCTTCAGGAGCTTGCCGGGGATCGGGAAGTTGCCGACCTCCGGCATACCCGGCCCGCCGACCGGCCCCACCCCCTGGAGGACCAGCACATCGTCCGGCGTCACGTCGAGGTCGGGCGCGTCGATCCGCGCCCGCAGATCGTCCATGCCGGTGAAGACGACCGCCCGCCCGCGATGGTGCAGGAGGCGTGGCGTGGCGGCGGCGTGCTTGATCACCGCGCCATCGGGCGCGAGGTTGCCGCGCAGCACCGCCAGCCCCCCTTCCTTGTCGAGCGGCGCGGCGAGCGTGCGGATCACGTCGGGGTCGCGCAAGGGGGCGTCCGCCACGTTCTCCGCGAGCGTCCGCCCGGTCACCGTCAGCGTGTCGCCGTGCAGCAGCGGCAGGAGTTGGCGGAGGACGGCGGGGATGCCGCCCGCCTCGAACAACTCCTCCATCTGATACTTCCCCGCCGGGCGCATGTTGGCGATCAGCGGCGTGCGGCGACTGATGGCATCGAAGAGTTCGAGCGGTAGATCGATGCCGAGACGCCCCGCGATCGCCGGGAGGTGGACGACGGCGTTGGTGCTGCCGCCGATCGCGTGCAGGAGGGTGATCGCGTTCTCGAACGCCTCGCGCGTCATGATCTGCGAGAGGCGCACCCCCTCGGTCGCCAGCGCCACGATCCGCCGCCCCGCTGCCTCGCCGAGGCGCAGGCGGCGCGCGTCGGGTGCCGGGATCGCGCCGTTGCCGGGCAGGGCGATGCCCAGGGCTTCGACGAGGGAATTCATGGTGGAGGCGGTGCCCATCACCATGCAGTGCCCGATCGAGCGGACGATCCCATCCTCGATCGCGCGATAGGTCGGCTCGTCCAATGTCCCGGCTTGGAACTCGGTGGTGAAGCGGCGACAATCCGAGCAAGCCCCGAGGGTCTGCCCATTGTAGTGGCCGTTGAGGGCCGGGCCGCCGCTGACGAGGATCGTGGGGAGATCGGCGCTCGCCGCGCCCATCAGTGCGGCGGGGGTCGTCTTGTCGCAGTTGACGAGCAGGACGACGCCATCGAGCGGCTGCGCGCGGATCATCTCCTCGGTGTCCATCGCCGCGAGGTTGCGGAAGAGCATCGAGGTCGGGTTGAGGTACATCTCGCCGAGCGAGATCGTGGGGAACTCCAACGGGAAGCCGCCCGCCTGCCAGACGCCGCGCTTCACGGCCTCCGCGACATCCCGCAGCCCCTTGTTGCAGCCGTTCAACTCGCTCCAGGTGTTGCAGATGCCGATCAGCGGGCGGCTCATGTCCTCATCGTCGTAGCCCATTTGCTTCGTGAAGGCGCGATGGGTGAACCCCGCCACCCCGCCTTCGCCGAAGAAAGTCTGGCTCCGCGATTCCAGGCCGCCCCCGGTGAACGTCTTGCTGTGCTCCGCCATCCCCCCCCCCTCTCCGTTGCTCGACAACGTGCGCCGCTCACTCGCCGCGCAGTTTGCTGTATACGATCATGTCGTGCCACCCTCCGGCCCGAAATTGCGCCTGCCGCATCGTCCCTTCGCGGGTGAAGCCGGCGCGCTCTAATGCGCGTTGCTCGCCGATGTTCTCACGATCGGTCGAGGCTTGCACGCGTGCGATCGGGTAGGTGGCGAAGAGGAAGGCCGCCAGGAGGCGCTGCGCCTCGGTGCCGAACCCCCGCCCGCGCCACGCCGCCGCCACGGTGATGCCGATTTCGTAGCAGTTGTTGCCTCGCGCCCCGCCGAAGGTGACGGTGCGGTAGCTGATGTCGCCCGCGAATTCGCCATCTTTGGTGACGATCAGCAGGGTGCCGCGATCGTCGGTGAGGTGCCCATCCCTGGCGAAGCCGGCGCGAAAGTTGCCTGGTTTCGTCAGGCCGAGGGTGTTGAACGGCCCGGCATATTCTGGCTCGGCGAGCCACGCCTCCAGGCGGTCGAGGTCATGCTCTCCGACCGGGCGCAGATCGATCAATGCTCCGCTAAGCATTCGTACCTCCTGAATTGTGATTTATCTGGGCCTTGCTGTTAGGGACAGTCCCCGAGATAAGAAGGTGCCAGATCGAACCCCGTACCGGTGTTGGCAATGACGAGTCGCTGAATCGTTTCAGGCCACATTGTGATAGCTGCGAGATCTGCGAGCGGCACCCAGCTTACATCGACCTGTGCAGCATCTGGAACGGTGGCGACTCCGATCGCCGCTCCTATTCGCGGCGTACAGTGAAAGATGCACTCGACAACGTGCTCACCAGCGCCCTCAACCGGAATGTGATGAGAGGTGATGAACTCGCGCACCCAGATCAATCTACCCACATCGATCCGCATACCTGTTTCTTCCAGCACTTCTCGTTGCACAGCGTCGGCGAATGATTCTCCAAATTCCTGTGTGCCGCCGGGCAGCAGATAAACTATTTTCCCTGCGATACGGCAACGCTGAAGTAGGATAGCATTGTCTCGAAGAATCAACGCCTTGGCCGAATTTCTGATTTGTGGGGGTTGATGCACCATAGAACCCTCCCATAGTAATGGATAGTATAGCCGCGCCGTGGGCGGTAGAATGCCGGGGTTGAGAGCGACCAGCGATATGGAGGGCATAGCGATGACTGCCGAGATGGTGGCATACACTCCGGGCGCGATGCGGCGCGGGATCACCCCGGAAGATCTCTACCGCTTCGTCTACGTCAGCGATCCGCAACTCTCGCCCGATGGCGCGACGATCGCCTTCGTGCGGACGACGATCGACCGCGAGGCGGATGGCTATCGCGCGCAGATCTGGGCCGTGCCGAGCGATGGCAGCCGCGCGCCGCGCCGTTTCACCGCCGGGCCGAACGACGCCGCGCCGCGCTGGTCGCCCGATGGCCGCTCCCTCGCCTTCCTGGCGCGGCGCGGCGGCCCCGACGCCAAGGCGCAGATCTGGATCATGGGGGCAGTGGGGGGCGAGGCGTGGCCGCTGACCGCGCTGCCGGAAGGGGTGTCCGCGCCAGAATGGTCGGCGGACGGCGCGTGGCTCGTCTGCACGAGCCAGGTGCGAGCGGCGGACGACCGCGATCGCGACATCGCCCCGCCGATCGCGGCGCTCGGCGATCACAAGAGCGATGTGCGCGTCCTCGACCGTCTGAAGAATCGGATGGACGGCGAGGGCTTCTACGACGATCGGCGGCGGCACCTCTTCGTCGTGCCGGTGCAGGGGCAGGAGCGCGGCGCGGCGCGGCAACTGACCTTCGGCGAGCTGAACGAGAGCCAGCCCGCGTGGTCGCCCGATGGCACGACGCTGGCCTTCGTCTCCGCGCGCCACGAGGAGCGCGACTACGATAACAAGAGCGACGTCTGGACGATCGCGGTCGGTGCGGAAGGCGCCACGCCGCAGCGGGTCACGCGCACGACCGGGCATCGATGCGCTGCGCCACGACTGGGGCGGCGTCGATTATCGCGACGTGAGCGCGGGCGTGGACTGGCTGCTCGCGCAGGGCGACATGAAGATCGATGCGGGGCGGCTGGGCGTGACCGGCGGCTCCTATGGCGGCTACCTGACGAACTGGATCATCGGGCAGACCGATCGCTACCGCGCGGCCGTCAGCGGGCGGAGCACGTCGAACCGCTACAGCCACTACGGCTACAGCGACATGGGCTCGTTCACCGGGGACTGGCAGTTCGGCGGCCCGCCGTGGGAGAACGCAGCGCACTACCTGGAGCGCTCGCCGCTCACCTACGCCGCCAACGTGACCACGCCGCTGTTGCTGGAGAGCCAGGAACAGGATCTGCGCTGCCCGATCCCCCAGGCGGAAGAGTTCTACACCGCGCTCAAGAAGCTGCGCCGAGCCGACGTGCAACTGGTCCGTTTCCCCGGCGAGAGTCACGGCATGGCGCGCGGCGGCAAGCCCGCGCACCGCGTGGAACGTCTCGCGCGCATCGCCGACTGGTTCGACAAGTACCTCGCGCCGACCGAGGCATGATCGTCCGTGGCGCATAGGGCACCGATGGGGGGGATGAGGATGATCGCGACACAGGCCGCAACCGAACGCTTGACCGATCTCGATACGCCGAGCGTGATCGTCGATCTGGATATCCTGGAGCGCAATATCGCCGAGATGGCGGAATTGGCGCGTGCGGCGGGGGTCGCCCTGCGCCCGCACATCAAGACGCACAAGACGCCGGAGATCGCGCGGATGCAGCTCGCTGCCGGGGCGGTCGGCGTCACCTGCGCGAAGGTCGGCGAGGCGGAGGCGTTGGCCGATGCGGGCCTGACCGACTTTTTCCTGGCCTTCCCGATCGTGACGGCGCTCAAGGCCCGGCGACTGGCCGCGCTCGCGAATCGCCCGGGCGTGAACGTCGCCACGATCGTCGATAGTCCGACGGGGATCGCCGCCCTGTCGGCGGTCTTCGCCGGGGAGGCCGAACTGCTCGATGTGCTGGTGAAGGTCGATACGGGGCTGGGACGGGTCGGCGCACCGCCCGGCGCGCCGACGGTGGCATTGGCGCGCGCGATCACCGCCGCGCCGGGGCTGCGCTTCGCCGGGATCTGCGCGCACGAGGGCTATAGCTACAGCCAGAGCGACCCCGCGACGCGGGATGCGGTGACGCGCGCGGGCGTGGCGACGCTGGTGGCGACCGCGCGCGAGCTGGCGGCGGCGGGTCTCCGCTGCGAGCGGGTCAGCGTCGGCTCCACGCCGGGTGCGCGCGCCGCCCTGACGGTGCCGGGGATCACGGAGGTACGCCCCGGCAACTACGTCTTCTACGATGCGATGCAGGTCGGGCTCGGCGTGGTGCCGGTCGAGTGCTGCGCGCTGCGCGTCCTCGCCACGGTGATCAGCCACAGCGCGCGCGACCGCGCCGTCCTCGATGGTGGCTCCAAGACCTTCACTTCCGACAAGGGGGTACACGGGATGGCCGGGGCAGCCAATCACGGCATCATCCTCGGCACGGCAGGGATCGTCCTCCACGCGCTCAGCGAGGAACACGGCTGGCTGCGCCTCGATCCCGCCGGGGACGATGTGACGATCGGCGAGACGTTGCGGATCGTCCCGGTCCACTCCTGCCCGGTCGCCAATCTCGCGGAGGAGTTGGTCGTCGTGCGTGGCGAGCGGGTGGTCGATCGCTGGACGGTCGCCGCGCAGGGGCGCGTACGCTAGTGTGGCCCGAAGCGGATGTCGTCCGCGCGCACGCAGGGTGCAACCATAATCGCAACGCGCTCGCCCGTAGCGCGCGTTGCGGCTGCTTCTACTGTCTGGCGGTGTACAATCCGGTGGAGATCACGCAATGGGTCGATCCTCCGGACTTCGACGCCTGGCTTGGTCCGGAAGGCGATACCGGGCGCACCGCGCTCTGTGCCCGGTGCGGGATCGATGCCGTGCTCGCCGAGGCCGCAGGGTACCCGCTCACGGCGGCGTTCCTCGATGCAATGCACAATCGGTATTTCCAGTAGGCCGGGCCGAGGGGTAGGTTGCCCGAAGGGCGAGAGATTTTGAGGAGGACCAGATGAGCGCCGCACAGCAACAGATCGGCACCATCGCATCGTTGCAGGTCGGGTCGCCGCACCATTATGGCGATGCGGCCGCCAGAAATGCGCTCGGTCGCCCGTGGGAGTCGTCGTTCTTCCGCGCGCCGAGCACGGAGCCGCGCTGGCTCTTCACGACGCACCTGGAAGGGAACGAGCAGGCCGATAAGCAGAATCACGGCAAGCCGAGCCAGGCGGTCCTCCTCTACGCCGCCGCACACTACCCGCGCTGGCGCGACGAACTCGGTCGGTCGGAGATCGGACCCGGCGGTTTCGCGGAGAATTTGACCGTCGCGGGCCTCGATGAGCACGCGGCGTGTATCGGCGACATCTACGCGATCGGCGAGGCGCGGATCCAGGTCACCGGGCCGCGCTACCCCTGCACGAAGATCGAGAAGCGGTGGGGCGAGCCGGGGCTGACGGCGCGCGTGGCCGCGACCGGGCGCACCGGCTGGTACTGCGCCGTGCTGCGCGAAGGCGCGCTCGCGCCGGACGCGCCGCTGACACTGGTCGCGCGGCCCAATCCACGCTGGACCATCGCGCTCGTCAACGACTTCGGGCATGGCCGCAATCGCGATCTGGCGACCGCACGCGAGCTGGCCGCCTGCCCCGAACTCAACGATTTCTGGCGCGAATTGGTGGTGCGCCGCGCCGGGGGACAGGACGCCTGAGTGGCGGCACTGTGACCGTCGCGGCGTTGTCCCGCGTTTCGCGGGCACGCTCCGCCAGCCATTGCAGCTTCCCGCCGCTGTCGCGAGGGATTGCACAGGAAATGTGTGCTCGATGCCAGGTTTTTAGTATTATAGTGCTAGGAAATCGTACTGGTGAACGTTTTTGAAGGAGAGTATGACTACGAGCCACAGCGAAAAGATATCGGGCGGTGACAGCGATACCGGATCGGCCGTATTCAATCCTACCGGCGTGCCCGGCCTCGATCTGGCGCTTGGTGGTGGCCTGCCGCGCGGCGCGCTGACCCTGGTGGTCGGCCCGCCCGGAAGCGGCAAGACAACGCTGGCGGTGCAGACCGCGTTCAATGCGGCACAGACCGGACGCCACGTGCTGATCCTGACCGCGCTCTCCGAGCCGACCGTGAAGCTCGTCGCCCACCTCAGCACGCTGGGCTTCTTCGATCAACAGCTGGTCGGCGACAGGGTACAGATCTTCAATCTCGGTCAATTCCTCAAGGCGGGTCTCGAAGCGACGGCGGATGCGCTCGTCGCCGCCGCGCGCCAGCAGCGCGCCGACCTCGTGGTGATCGATGGCTTCCGGGGGATACGTGGCGCGGCGGCGGTGCCGCACGAGTCGCGGCAGTTCCTCTATGACATCGGGGGACGACTGAGCACGCTCGGCGCGACGGTGCTCGTCACCAGCGAGGCCGATCTGCGCGATTCCACCCTCTATTCGGAGGCGACCACCGCCGACGTGATCATCGGGTTGATCTTCCGCCTTGTGGGGGTCCGCCAACGGCGGGGGCTGGAAGTCGCGAAGGTGCGCGGTCTCAAGCATTTTCCTGGCCTGCATGGCTTCGCGATCGATACGTCTGGCGTGACGATCTACCCGCGTCTGGAGGCATAGATCGCGGCGAACGAGGATAGCGAGACGGGGAACGAGGAGGCGTTGCATGCCATCTCGTCGCGCGCCATGGCGGAGCCCAACCGTGTCGGCTTCGATCTGGCGGAGTTGGATCTGATGCTGCGCGGCGGCCTGACGCGCGGCACCCGCGCCCTGCTCGTCGGACGGATCGGTACCGGGAAATCGCTCCTCGGGCTCAACTTCGCGCTGGCCGGAATCCGGCGTGGGGAAAAGACGTTATTCGTCGGTTTCCGAGAGAGCCCGAATGAGCTGGTGCGAAAAGTCGAGCCGTTCGCTCTCGGCGCGGAGTTTCGTGAGGCGGTCGGCTCCGGCGCGTTGACCCTGCTGCGGCTCGCCCCGGTCGAACTCGACCCCGATCGCCTGACCGCCCGCATCCTGGCGCTGCTCGATCGCACCGGGGCGCAACGGCTGGTGGTGGACAGCGTGACGGAGGTCGAGCGCGCGGTAACGGAGCAGGATCCGGGTCGCCTGAGTGGCTATCTCGCGGCCCTGGTAGAGGCCCTGCGCGCGCGCAACGTGACCTCGCTGTTCATCAAGGAGTCGCGGCAGATCTCGCCCAGCAACGTCGACTTCGCCGATGACCCCCTGGCGGTGCTGGCGGAGAATGTCCTGCTATCGCGTCAGGTGGAACAGCGCACGCGGCAACACCGGATCCTGTCGGTGCTGAAGATGAGTTTCTCCGACTATGATTCCTCGCTGCGTGAATTCATCATCACCACACCGGAAGGGATCAAGGTTTTGTCGCCGCGTGAGACCGATTTCGCGGTGTTGACCGAAGTCGCCGAAGATGACGGTCGCGAAGGGAAGACGCGCTGAGTCAGCCGAGCGGAATACCCGTCGCACAGAGGACGCCCCCGACGATAACCGGTATTGTTATTCTCCCGTGCCAACCGCCGCGTCACCCTCTCCCTGTGGCCGCGCTCGTTCAGCGGGCGAAGCGCAAGGTCCAGATCGCCCCATCGGTCGTGGAGCGATAGGCGATCGCGGTGCCGTCGGGCGCGACCTCCCACTCGTCCTGCGCGACCGTGAAGGGCAGTTGTGTGGCGCTGACGAGCGGAGTTCGCGCGCCATCGGCGATGCTATAGCGCCAGAGTTCGTCGCTGGTGCCATTGGCGGGCAGCGGCAGGTAGAGGAGCGCGCGGCTGTCCGGCGTCCAACGGTAGCTCCCGGTCAGCGTCAGGCGCTGGCGACCGCTCCCATCGGCCCCGATCAGCCAGATCCCATTGAGGTTCTTGTCGGTTTGTAGGGTCGCGGTGTAGGCGATCCGCGTGCCGTCCGGGCTGATCGTCACGCTCTCGAGCCACGAGCCGGCGAAGATCTGCGTTGCGGTGCCGGTGTTCGTATCCAGCACCCAGAGCCCCGGATGCTCCGCGCGCGAGTCGCGCCCGTTGACGAGGATACGGCGCCCATCCGGGAACCACTGGATCGTCTCGGCGATGAAGACCGGGGGGAGCGTCGCCACGCCGCCGCCATCCGGCCGGGCGATCGCGACCTGGAAGGGTGGGTCGAGCGAGGGGGAGACGATCGCCACGTTCGTCGCGGGGACCATCCAGGCGACCCGATCGTTCGTGGCGGGCAGATAGACCCGCCTCCCGCCGTTGACGATGCCGCCCACCGTCGTCCCATCCGGGCGCACGATCCGGGCGAGGTCGCCATCCGGCGTGGCGATCAGGGAGCGGTCGGGCGAGAAGGAGCCGAAGGCGGCGCTGACGAATTGCGGCGTGCCGCCCTCACGCGCGATCGCCCACGTCCCGCGGCGGGGATCGCTTGCCAATGGCGTGCCGTAGAAGAGGACGCCGCTACTATCGGCGAGCCACAGCGGTTGTGGGCAGCAGCCATCGCCGGTCAGCTTCGTCGCCTTGATCGCCGGGTTCGCGGCGACGGTCGGCGTACCGGGCGCGGTCGTCGCCGTCGGTCCGACGGGTACGCGGGGCGTGATCGTCGCGCCGGGCGGCAGCGTCGGCGGGAGCGCGGTCGGCACGCCCGGCACGGCGGTCGCGGGTGGCACGCCGATCTGCGTCGCGCCGGGGGTGATGATCGCCACCTGTGTGGTCGACAGACCCGGCGGCTGTACCAGGCGCGCGGTGGGTGTGGGCTCGCCGATCGTGCAGGCGGCGAGCGCCAGGACGAGCAGCGCCGGTGCGAGTCGTAAGAGGCGTTTCATCACGGCCACGACCGGGTGTAATCGTTCAGGCGCGCGCCGCCGAAGACGACATCGGGCTGCGCGGCGATCGTCACCCAGCGTTCGGGGTTATCGAGGTCGCGGACGAAGGTCGTGCCGTTGCGGCGAATCCCGGCGGTGGCGTGTTGCCAGTCGATATTGAGGAACGGCACCGGGTTGATCGTCTCGCGCATCTCGTTGCGGCGGATCTCCAGGTGGAGGTGCGGGTCGAGATCGCAGCGCCCCGCCGGATCCCCGGAGAGGGCGATCTGATCGCCCGCGTGGACGAGCTGTCCCGGCGTGAGCTTCGCGCGTTCGTGCAGGTGCCCGTAGAGCGAGAAGATGCCATCCGCGTGCGCGATCACCACCGAGTGCGGGGCGGCACCGTACGGGCCATCGACGGCGAAGACCGTCCCATCGCCGATCGCCAGCACCGGCGTATCGCAGGGCGTATTGAAATCGACGCCGAAGTGGAGTCCCTGCCCGGCGGCGTAGGGATTGTCGTGCGACCAGACGGTGTTGCCGTACCACTGCCCGACGAACCAGCTCTCCGGCCCCGGCTTGCCATCGAGCGGCGCACGGAAGGGGGGCGTGGCGGCGCGCACAGGCGTGGCCCCGCTGCGGAGCGCGGTGGCGAGGAGCAGGCAGAGGACGATGCCGAGGGTCAGTGCGCGTGCGCGCGTGCGTCGGTTCATGGGCGGGCCTCCACGCGGTGCCGGGGCGGTGGTTCGCGGGGGACAAAGTGTACGGACACTTACCGGGGCTATGGTAGCAGGGTGTTACCGAGGAGGCAAGGGGTGAACCGGGGCACGGTGGCCCCCGCGCCGCACCCTTGCGACGCGGGGGACGGGGCTTACTTCGCGATCAGGCTCGTGTCGCGCCACTTCTCGCCCTCTTCGAGCAGCATCACCGGTATGCCGTCGTCGATCGGGTACCGATTCCCGTTGCGTCGGTTCACCAGCCAGCTTTTCCCCGCGCCATCGGTGTGCAGTTCGAGCGGTTGCTTGTCTCCCGGATCGACGAGGATTTCGAGCAATTCCGCGCTGATCTGCTGGTCGGTCTCCGCCATCTGTGCCCCTCCTACCTTGCTCAACGTCACGGTGGCCCCATTCGTCGCATCGCCGCGCCGAACGATTGCGCCGGTTACGACGATCGCCCGACCCGGCATTTTCATGCGCCGACCGACGCTCCGGCCTCCACGCCTTCGTGCGCTGAATGGTACACCACGCGCGGCGGTCCGGCGACGCCGCGCCGCGTCACCGAAATGTCACAGGTTGGCGATAATCGCGCTATAGCTGCGCCCTATCCTCAAGGTGTGGCCGGGACGAGCATGATGGACCCGGCACCGGATGAACGAGAGAAAGGGAGGCCCCTACGATGGTCGATCGCACAATGACCCGGCGGCTGTATCGTTCGCGCACCGAGCGGCAGTTCTTCGGCGTCGCGGGCGGACTGGGACACTACTGCAACGTCGATCCGACCCTGATCCGGTTGGGGCTGATCGCTGCGGCGTTCCTGACCTTCCCGATCGCCCCGATCCTCTACATCATCGCGGCGCTGGTGATCCCGCAGGAGCCGCAGGAGACGATCCTGCCGGGCGATACCTTCTCGATCTGATCGCCCTTGCCCGTCCGGTGCTCAGACCGCCGTGTGATTCGCGATCCGCGCGATCATAAACTCTTCGGCGGCGGCCACGTCCACGTCGAGGGCGACGCGGACGTTAGCCGGGGCGTCGTCGCTCGGCGCGCGCAGCAGCGTCGCCCCGGCGGTGTGGCGACCGCCGAGTTCGACGTCGAGGTGCGCCTCGGTATACGTGGCGAGGTCGGGGCGGGCCACGAGCGCCGCCGCCAGCGGATCGTGCAAAAAGGTGTAGCCGAGCCGCCCGAAACGCGGGTAGCGCGTCACCTGATCGGCGACGGCGGCATGGAAGGGTGTCCCCACCGCCGCGATCCGCGCCGCGCCCGCCCGGTCGATCCGCACGCGCGTCGTCACATCGAGCGGGACGAGGGTGATCGGCAGCCCGGAGGCGAAGACGATCTGCGCCGCCTCCGGGTCGCAGCGGATGTTGTGCTCGACGTAGGGGAGGTCCAGGCTCCCCGGTCCGCGCACGACCCCGCCCATGATCGTCACCCCCGCCAGGTCGTGGACGAGGCGCGGCGCGCGCTTCAGGGCGAGCGCCACGTTTGTCAGCGGGCCGATCGCCAGCAGGTGGAGCGCGCCCGGTTCCTCGCGCGCGGCCCGTACGATGAAGTCGACCGCATCCTCCGCATCCGCAGCGGGTGCCTCCGGCGCCTCTTCGAGCAGCCCCTGCCCCTCGTGGCCCTCCCAGTAGATCGGGCGCAGCCCCAGCAGCGTGTCGCTCGCCCCCTGGAGCACCGGCACTCCCCGTGTGCCGTGGAGCGCCAGGAGTTGGCGCACCATGCGCGCGCGCAGGGCGACATCGCCGTAGACGCACGTCACCCCGGCCAACACCAGTTCGGGCGAGCCGAGGATCAGGGCGAGCGCGAGGCAGTCGTCCACATCGGTGCCGATATCGGTGTCGAGGATCAGTCGGGTGGTCATCGCCCCGCTCCCTTCTCTGTATCAATGTATCGCGGCGTAACGCAAACGGCGGGGTGGTGTGGCGTTGCGCCATGCCACCCCGCCGCTGTTCGCGGATCGCTCAGCCCTTGACCGCGCCCGCCGAGAGTCCCTGAACCATGTATCGCTGGGCCAGGAAGTAGAGGACCATCACCGGCAGGGCGGAGAGGACCGCCCCGGCCATAATCGGTCCCCAGAGGAAGACATCGCCGGTGATCAGGTATTGCAGCCCGACCGGCACGGTGCGCTTATCCTCCGAGGTGATGAAGATCAGCGCCAGCAGGAGTTCGTTCCAGGCCCCGGTGAAGGTGAAGATGCTCACCGCCACCAGTCCCGGCGCGGAGAGGGGGAGGAGGATGCGGAACATCGCTCCCAGGCGGGTCGCGCCATCGACCATCGCCTGTTCCTCGAGATCGGTGGGGATGCCTTTGAAGTAGCCCATCAGCAGCCAGGTGCTGAACGGCGTGGAGAAGGTGAGGTAGACCAGCACCAGGCCGTGCAGCGAATTGCCGAGGTTGAGCTGCGCCACCAGGACCGAGAGGGGGATGAAGAGGAGCGATGACGGGGTCAGGTAGGCGAGGAGGATCAGCTTCCCGATCGTCCCGCGCAGCCGGTACTTCATCCGCACGAGGCTGTACGACGCGAGCGTGGCGATGAAGACCGAGACGAACGTCGCGGCGGAGGCGACGATGATGCTGTTGCGGATGTTGATCAGGAAGTGCTTCTGCACCAGCAATGTCTCGTAATTGAGGAACGTCGGATTCGTCGGGAAGAGCGACGGCACCCGGTAGATGTCGCGCGAGGTCTTGAACGAGATCGTGACCATCCAGTAGATCGGGAAGAGGACGAGCAGGCAGACCACGAAGAGAAGGAGATAGGTGCCCACCACGCGCCACGGGAAGCGGGACCACGCACTGGTGCGGCTCTGCTCCTGCGCGGGTGCGGGTGACTGGGCGCGAGAAATGGTTGCCATCGAGAAGACTCCTTCGGGATTGCCGAGGCGGTGGATCAGTAGTCAGTAGTCGGTAGTCAGTGGTGGGAGTAGGGCTGGCGGTAAGCTATCCGCGATCGTGCGATAGCTCGCTGCCGCCAGTAGTCGATCAGGGGCACCGCCACTGACTACTGGCTACTCGCCCACTGACTACTCGCCTTACTCCTTCTGCAACAACGCCGCGACGATGAAGACGAGGATCGCCAGCACCGGGACGATCGCGACCGAGACGGCGGCGGCCTCGCCGAGACGCTGACTCTGGAGTCCGAAGAAGGCCAGCACCGGCAGGACCATCGTCGCGTCGGATGGGCCGCCCTGCGTCATGATCCAGATATTCTCGAAGCTGTTCGCGGTCCAGATCGAGGAGAGGAGCGTCACGACGATGATGACGTGGCGGATGCTCGGGATCGTGATGTAGCGGAACCGCTGCCAGCGCCCCGCCCCATCGACCTTCGCCGCCTCGTACTGATCCTGTGGCACATTCTGGAGGGCCGCCAGGAAGGAGATGCACCAGAAGGGGAAGCCGCGCCAGACCGTGGCGACGATCACCGCCGGGAGCGCCGTCTGCCGCTGCCCGAGCCAATCGATCACGCCGAAATCGAAGCCGAGCTGTTGCAGGAAGAGATTGATCCCCCCGCCGATCGGCTGGAAGAGGAGCCGCCACGTCAGGAAACTGACGAACGCGGGCATCGCCCACGGCAGCAGGATGAACGAGCGGAAGATGTTCCGCCCGCGAATCTTCTCGTTCAGCAGCAGCGCCAACCCGAGTCCGATGAAGAACTTCAGGACATCGGTGACGACCACCAGGGTGACCGTATTGGTGACGGCGCGATTGAAACTGACCCAGTTGAAGAGGGTCCGGTAATTATCGAAACCGACGAAGTGGCCCGCGTCACCGACAATCCGGCTCGTGAACGAGATGTAGATCGCGTAGATGAAGGGGTACGCGACCAGCCCGAGCAGGAGCAGGCAGATCGGGACGACCATCAGGTAGCCCCCCAACGCCTCGCGCCGGGCCATCGTCAGGAACGAGCGTCGTTGGGAGAGCGGGGCGGTGCGCACGGCCATGTGTGCCTCCGAGGAAGAGTCGTGAGTCGTGAGTCGTGAGTCGTGAGTGAGGAGTCGTCAGTCGTCAGTCGTCAGAAGGGCAACGCTG
>JAABUM010003654.1_pt1 | contig 18490 bp, 19 predicted proteins | sample 5559161 | NCBI WGS metagenome assembly JAABUM01 (sample SAMN10711868, study PRJNA513369) | rock metagenome | isolation source: Antarctica rocks | place: Antarctica: Victoria Land, Siegfried Peak nord | reverse complement strand
GAAATGACAAAAGAACTTAAACTTCAGCTTCTGTTCTTTCACCAATCTGCTGCCGCCACATCGCATAATACAATCCTTTTAAATCCAGCAGTTCAGTATGTTTTCCTGATTCGATGATCCGGCCTTTTTCAAGTACATAAATCCGGTCAGCATGTAAAATGGTGGATAAACGATGCGCAATCAAGATCGTAATGTGGTTTTGCAGATCAGAAACATCACGGATCGTTTTGGAAATTTCTTCTTCCGTAATTGAATCCAAAGAAGAAGTGGCTTCATCAAAAACCAACAGATCCGGCTTCCGCAGCAACGCTCTCGCAATAGATAAACGCTGTTTTTCCCCGCCCGAAACCTTGACGCCGCCTTCGCCGATAACGGTATCTAAACCATGTTCTGCACGGGCCAGCAAATTGTAACAAGCCGCTTTTTGCAACGCGCTTAAACATTCTGCGTCGGTTGCATTCGGTTGAACGAAAAGCAGGTTTTCGCGTATCGTTCCTGAAAAAAGCTGCGTATCCTGCGTTACAAAGCCTATTTTCTCGCGTAGCTGATCTAAATCGATTTCAGAACTGCTGATATTATTGTATAACACTTTTCCACTTAACGGCTGGTACAAACCCACCAGCATCTTCACCAAAGTTGTTTTTCCGGAGCCGGAAGGGCCAACAAAAGCAATCGTTTCCCCTTTTTCAACACTAAAATCAATATCCGTAATGGCATTGCGGTTGCCGGTTAAATGCCGGAAACTAACCTGCTCAAATGTCAACGCATTGATTTTAGGCAGATGGACAGGATTGGCAGGTTTTACATCAATTTCTGTGCTGAGGATTTGCTTAAAGTTGCCTAAAGAAACTTCTGCTTCGCGCCAGGAAAGGATCACATTTCCCAATTCCTGCAAGGGGTTGAACAGGAAAAAAGAATAGAACAAAAAAGAGAAATACTGGCCCGGGGAAATGGTTTTCTCAAATATCAAAACCAATAAAACCACCACCATCGTACTGCGCACAAAATTGACGGTTGTACCTTGCGCAAAACTCATGCTGCGGACGTACTTTACTTTTTTCAGCTCTAAATCCAATATCTGGTAAGTGGTTTTGTTAAGGCGTTTGATTTCCTGTCCGGCCAAACCTAAACTTTTGATCAGTTCAATATTTCGCAACGATTCTGTAGTGGAACCAGCCAGCGTAGTGGTTTGCATCACAATTTTCTTTTGGATCGTTTTTATTTTCCGGCTGAGGAACATGCTGACAAAAGTGATGATCGGGATTGCTGCAAAATAGACCAGTGTAACTTTGTAGCTTACCGTTACCGAATAAACGGTAATGAAGATCATCCCGATCAGGCTCACAAATAAAACACTGATAAAAGAAGTAATAAACTTTTCCGAATCCAGCCGTACTTTTTGTAAAATCCCTAAGGTTTCTCCGCTGCGCTGATCTTCAAACACCTGATAAGGCAGTTTCAGCGAATGCTCCAAACCATCTGCATACATACGTGCTCCCACTTTTTGGGTGATGATATTGGTATAATAATCCTGGAAATTTTTGGCAATCCGGGAAACCATCGCCGCACCAATGGCGAGGGCAACCAATCCCAATACACCATAAACAAAATCATGACGGGACAACACATCCCGTTTCTCAATAAAACGATCAACAACGCGGCCGGTTATATATGGATCGAGCAGGGAAAAACCCTGGTTGATGGCAGCCAGCAAAAGCGCAAGCAGGACATAACCGCGATAGCTTTTTAAGTAATTGATAAGTATCTTCATGAATAATATAAAATAAAAAAAGGGAATATCTGAACGGATACTTCCCTCTTAAAACTAATTTAAACAAAAAATTTAGACCGTCATCACATCTTTCTCTTTTAAGTCGGCCAAATGGTCAACTTTTACAATATAACTATCTGTCAGTTTCTGTACGTCGCCTTCGCCAACTTTAATGTCATCTTCGGAAACCCCTTCTGTTTTCAATTTTTTGATTTTTTCGTTCGCATCTTTACGTAAATTGCGGATGGTTATTTTGCCGCTTTCTGCTTCCGCTTTTACTCTTTTTACCAGGTCTTTTCTGCGTTCTTCGGTCAAAGGCGGTACATTGATGCGGATAATTTGTCCGTCGTTTTGCGGGTTTAAGCTGAGGTTCGATTCGATAATTGCTTTTTCAATCGGCCCCAACATAGATTTTTCCCAGGGCTGGATCACCAAAGTTCGTGCATCGGGGGAATTAACCGTACCGATCTGACTTAAAGGCGTAGCGGTGCCGTAATAATCCACATAAACGCCATCCAGCATGGAAGGTGAAGCTTTTCCTGCCCTGACTTTGGTCAATTCGCTATCTAAAAACTCCAGGGCTTTGTCCATGTGGGTTTTGGTATCTTGTAATTGTTTTTTAATGAGTTCGCTCATCTCTTAATTTGTTTTTGCAAAAGTAAAAATACTGTTTCAGAAAGTTATACGGATGCTGTTTTTATGCCACTAAAATTAGTGTACCAACGTACCAATGGCTTCTCCGTCAGCAATTTTTTTGAAATTACCAGTTTTGTTCATATCGAAAACAATGATCGGCAGCTTGTTTTCCTGACATAAAGTAATGGCTGTCATATCCATCACGTTCAAGCCTTTATCATAAACTTCCTGGAAAGAAATTTCATCGTATTTAATGGCCAGCGGATTTCTTTCCGGATCAGCCGAATAAATACCATCCACACGTGTTCCTTTCAAAACCACATCTGCTTTAATTTCAATCGCCCGCAAAGAAGCAGCAGTATCCGTAGTAAAATAAGGGTTTCCGGTTCCGGCACCAAAAATAACCACCCGGCCGGTTTGCAGATGCGTCATGGCACGGCGACGGATATACGGCTCGCAAATCTGCTCCATTTTAATGGCCGATTGCAAGCGTGTTTCAACACCAATCCCTTCCAGTGCACTTTGCAAAGCCATACAATTAATTACCGTGGCCAACATGCCCATATAATCAGCCTGCGCACGTTCCATTCCGGATTTTTCGGCACTCAACCCGCGAAAAATATTTCCTCCCCCCACCACAACCGCTATTTCCATACCGGCTTCAAATACACTTTTAATATCCTCCGCATACTGCAAAACACGTTTATTATCAATGCCGTACTGACGGTCGCCCATTAAGGATTCGCCGCTAAGTTTCAGGAGGATTCTTTTGTATTTCATGTTAATTGAATATGGATAAACAAGATTTGGGCTAAGGTTTGCTTGATAAAATATTGCCGTTAAAAGAAGTATGCAAGTGCTGGAAATCCTCATTAAATACGATAAAATCTGCACGGCAACCTTTTTTGATTTGGCCTTTTAATTCATCTTTTAATAAATATGCCGGATAAAGTGAAGCCATATTGATTGCTTCCGCCAGAGAAATATCAGCAAACTGAACGAGATTTTGCACACCTTTCAGCATCGTTAAGGCCGAACCTGATAAAGTTCCATCCGGCATTATGTAATGGTTTTTGTTAAATTTATGCTGATAAACGCCTTCATTGCTTTCTGTTACCGCATCAGTAATTATAAAAAGTTTATCACCCAGTTCGCGTTTTGCCAAACGGATCATCGGGTAATCGACATGAATACCATCCGGGACGATACTGGTGTAAGGTTTTTGCTCAAAAATAGCAGGTATAAAACCAGGATCACGATGGTGCATTTGTGGCATGGCATTGTATAAATGCGTTACTGCTTTTACGGGATATTTTAAAAAACGGTTTGCCTGTGTAAAAGAAGCATTGCTATGGCCAGCCGAAAGAATGATGTTTTGCCGGTTCAGAAAATCCAGCACTTCATCGTCCTGCAACTCTGGCGCAATCGTTATCATTTTAATTTCTCCTTCGGCGAGGTCAAACCAGCGTTCCAGTTCTGCTACCGATGCTTTTCGGATCAGGTTCTCCGGATGCGCACCTTTTCGTTTTGGGTTGAGGAACGGGCCTTCCAAATGCAAACCCAAAAAATTACCAATGCTGTTTTTACGGTATGTTTTTGCGGCTTCGATTCCTTGCTCTACAATAGCAGCCGTATTGGTGGCGATGGCAGCCAGAAAACCGGTTGTGCCTTGCTGCAACAAATCGGTTTCCATCTGTTGTAAAGCAGCCGGACTTGGGTTTTCGCCGAACAACTGTCCACCGCTGCCATAAATTTGCAGGTCGATCAATCCGGGAGCTAAATAATTACCTTTTAAATCGATACTGTTTTTATCGGCATAAAACTTGTTTTGATCGATTATATCCAGTACAAAACCATTTTCAACTAAAACTGCTTTGCCGGAAGATATTGTTCCGTTAGTTATCAGTTTTAAATTATAGAAAGCTGTGATCATTTTTTACTGATAAAAAAGCACAAAAAAAATCCCCGCTGGTTTAGCGGGGATTTGAAGTATAAATTAAGAGCCTAATGCAACCCTTTTGAAAGCGGTTACGGTAAGTCCTTTTTGAATTCCGTTTAAAAACTGGGTAATGGTTTTGGAAGAATCCTTTACAAACTCCTGGTTCAACAAAGTAGAGTCTTTATAAAACTTGTTTAGTTTTCCCTGAGAAATTTTTTCAACCATTTCTTCCGGTTTTCCTTCGGCTCGGATTTGTTCTTTCGCAATATCCAACTCGCGCTGGATAGTAGTTGCATCTACATCACCTTTATCAATCGCAACCGGATTCATGGCCGCAATTTGCATCGCTACGTCTTTACCAGCTTCGTCAACACCTTCTGCCACTGCATTTAAAGCAACCAAAACGCCCAAACGGAAATTACCATGGATATAAGGCACTACACGTGTCCCTTCCAGCACTTCGTATTTAGAAATACTGATTTTCTCGCCGATTTTTCCGGTTTGGTCTAAAATTGCATCCGCGATCGTTAAACGGTCATTATCTACATCCAATCCTAAAGCAGAAAGTGCTGCAATGTCTGTTGGTTTTTCATCTACTGCACGGTTGGCAATATCGTTTGCAAAAGCAATAAAGGCTGCATTTTTAGCTACGAAATCTGTTTCACAGTTTAGTTCGATCAAAACGCCACGCGTTCCATCGTTAGATGTACGGGCGATAACTACACCTTCATTTAATTCGCGATCCTGGCGGCTTGCAGCAACTTTAGCACCTTTTTTCCGCAAAAAATCTATTGCAGCTTCAAAATCACCATTGGTTTCAGTCAGTGCTTTTTTGCAATCCATCATTCCGGCTCCGGTTTGCTGGCGCAGTTTGTTTACATCTGATGCAGAAATTTGTACTGTTGACATATATTTTTTATTTAATAAGTTGTAAAGCGAGCTTTTAAAAACGCAGTTACAACAGTTGATATTTGATTTCGGGTTGAAGATTAAAAGTTATTTTTAACTCTTAGCCCTCAACCCGAAAAATTTAAATTGTATATTTTACAAAGAAAAACTATGCAGCTCCGTGTCCTTCAGTGCCTGTACTGTCAACAACATTTGCAGGAGCTTCAGTTTCGGCCGCAGCTCTTCTACGACGCGTTCCTTCAGCAACTGCAGCGTCCGGTTGAGGCGCATCAGCTTTTGCTTTTGCAGCAGCAGCTTCTTTTTCAGCTTCGTCTTCTTTATCGCGTTTACGCTCATCCAAACCTTCTTCAATTGCTTGGGTAATGATACCGCAGATTAAGGAAATAGATTTGGTTGCATCATCGTTTGCCGGGATAGGAAAATCAATGTTTGACGGATCAGAGTTGGTATCCACCATGGCAAACGTAGGGATATTCAGTTTTAATGCCTCAGAAACAGCAATGTGTTCTTTCTTCACATCAACCAAAAATAATGCGGCCGGTAAACGGTTCAGATCAGCAATTCCACCTAAAAGCGATTCTAATTTAATACGTTCACGCTGAATCATCAGCCTTTCTTTTTTGGAAAGAATGCTGTAAGTCCCGTCTTTAGTCATCTTATCGATGTTAGACATCTTTTTGATTGACTTACGAACGGTTTGGAAGTTTGTTAACATACCACCTAACCAACGCTCGGTCACAAAAGGCATGTTCACGGATTTTGCAAAATCAGCAACTAAGTCTTTTCCTTGCTTTTTGGTAGCAACGAACAATACTTTGCGGCCTGATTTTACGATTTGTTTGATTGCTGCAGCAGCATCATCTACTTTGCTTAATGTTTTATTTAAATCGATAATGTGGATGCCATTGCGCTCCATGAAAATGTATTGTGCCATTTTCGGGTCCCATTTGCGGGTAAGGTGACCAAAGTGTACACCTGCATCCAGTAAATCCTGATATGTTGTTTTTGCCATTGTGTTGTCCTCCTTAAAAAATTAACGTTTACTGAACTGAAATTTACGACGTGCTTTCTTACGGCCTGGTTTTTTACGTTCCACCATACGGTCATCACGTGTCATCAAACCTTTTGCGCTCAAAGCTGATTTCTTTTCAGCATCTAATTCAACAATAGCTTTGGCAATAGCTAAACGAACGGCACCAGCCTGTCCGTTAACACCGCCGCCTGCAACGTTAACTTTTACATCAAATTTACCGGCAGAACCAGAAACTTCGATGGATTGAGTAACCACATACTGCAATGGTAATGTTGGGAAGTACTCTTTGTAATCTTTGCCATTCACGATGATGGCACCGTTGCCTTCTTGCAAATAAATGCGGGCAACTGCAGTTTTTCTCCTGCCGGATGTGTTGGTAACTGACATTCTTTTTCTCCTTTAAAAATTAAAGTGTAATGGCTTTAGGGGTTTGTGCTTCATGCGGATGCTCGGCTCCTGCATAAACATGCAGGTTGCCAAATAAGGCTTTGCCCAAACGTGTTTTAGGTAACATCCCGCGAACGGCTTTTTCGACCACGCGTGTCGGATGTTTTGCCATTAACTCCTTAGGAGAAATGAATTTCTGGCCGCCCGGATAACCGGTATAAGAAACATATTCTTTTTCGCTGAATTTGTTTCCGGTCAGTTTTACCTTGTCTGCGTTGATAACAATTACATTATCCCCACAATCTACGTTTGGGGTGAATCCCGGCTTGTTTTTTCCTCTGATGATCATGGCGATCTTAGAAGACAAGCGCCCCAAAATCTCGCCTTGCGCATCAACAACAACCCACTCTTTGTTGACGGTTTTTTTATTGGCAGAGACAGTTTTGTAACTTAACGTATTCACTTGCTTTGTATTAAATTATTAAACAGTTTATTTTACCCCGTAATTTCGGGATTGCAAAGATACTGGAAAATGTTTTATTACAAAGGGTTAGTGTAAATTTTTTGGTGGTAAAAGAAGTATGATTGAAACTAATTTTTGTTATGTTAAGCATTGTTTCCATAATCTTCTATCCAGATATTATTTAATTCTACAGAATCTACTTCCGGTAATTCCCATTGCGCTTTTTCGTACTCAGAAATTAAATGGACTAATAAATGCTTTTCTTTGTGTTTATCAGAACCTTTTGGAGCATGCTTAACTTCTTCATATCTGGCAGTTGCGGCTTTATAGTCCTGCTCAGATTCTAATAAAAACCATTGTGGTTTTGTAATCATTTTAATAAAGCTTTACAAGCAAAATTAATCAATTGTTTTTACCACGACATGCTTTGTCGTAGTCCAAATCTACTTTTACCAAAAAGTATGATTTATGAAATCAAAAATAACTAATCACGATAGCTTTCTGAAGCAAACTTTTGAATTAGCTAAAACGTGCGGACAGATGAACTTGTCGGAAGTATTTGCTGTAAGAAGGGATTCCTACCTGAATGAGTTTACTTTGTTTATCGCACATTTTAATGCCATTCCAAATTTTATTCACGAAATCAATATCGATTGTAAAAAGGCAAATGCCTGGTTTCTAAAAAAACATGCAAGCGAAATTACCAATTGCTATTATGATAAAAGATACTTTAACAACAGTAAAAAAGCTGAGTTCGACGATATTTTTTATTTTCTATATGAAGATTTGATTGTTGATTTCGATACCAATAATTCTATAGTCAGGTTTCTTTTTAGGAAAACAGAAGTTTCTAGAGTTGAAAAGATTATCCAAAGTATTCACCGATTTGGAAAAGGGAAAGTTAAACCAGAAATCATACTGATCGTAAATTCAATTACTGGCATTAGTAAAAAGTCTTTACAAATAACCAAACCCAAACTTAGCATCGAGCACAATTACAATGATGATTTTAAACAGGTCCATCAAACCATATTAAAAAGGCTTTCAAAAAAGAATGACAAAGGTTTAATCCTTTTGCACGGCAAACCGGGCACTGGCAAAACTTCTTACATCCGCTACTTAATTTCTACCGTTAAAAAGAGTGTTATTTTTCTACCACCAAATATGGCAAGTGCAATTACCAGTCCTGACTTGATCTCTATTTTGATCAATAACCCAAATTCCATCTTTGTAATTGAAGATGCTGAAAATATAGTTGTGGACAGAAATCAGGATGAAAATTCTCCAGTTTCAGCATTGCTCAATATTTCTGACGGTTTACTTTCCGATTGTTTAAATATCCAGATCATTTGTTCTTTCAATACCGATATTTCAAAAGTTGATAATGCTTTGCTGAGAAAAGGAAGGTTAATTGCCCAATATGAGTTTAAAGAATTGGCAGTTACCAAAGCACAAGCACTGTCAAACAAATTAGGTTTTACAACAACTTTCCATTCGCCAGCGCTGCTTACTGCAATTTACAATCAGGAAGAAAAAGATTTTCAGCAGGTTAAAAGAAGCAATATGATTGGGTTTAGGGCGAATAGTATTCAGCAAAATCAGCAACCTTAAAGGATTATTTATGAAATTGACAAGCATTAAAAAGGAAGTTGTTTTTAGAATGAACAACCTGAATCATCCGCAGGCAATGGCATCTAAGTTTTTATTAAGTCCAAATGATCAGGACATGGTTGAGCGGATCAATTTAAATAATGAATCTGCTTTATTACAATTTACATTTAAACATATCAATATTTTAACCGGTTGGATAATCCAAAATGGATTGAATGCTGGCCAGGAACATCGCCTGATGGATTTATGTTTACCTGTTTTTACAAATCAGATAAAGGTATTTGCAGCAAAGCATAAAGATAAAACATTGCCTGAAAATTGGGATTTACAGTTTATAAAACTTTACGGACAGCAGTTTTATGATTTTTCATTTGCTCTTACTGATGAAAGTTTACAAGTCTGGAAAGATTTTGAAATAACCAATCAGCATATTGTTTTTTTAAATCGATTGAATGCTTTCCTTTCAAAAACAGAAGCAGAAATTGTAGCGCAGGCAAAAAAGGAAATTCCATTATTGGAACACAAGTTAAAAGATACTGCTGTGCAAACCTCAGATTATGAATATTTTGTTGAGATTGATTTTTTCACAAAAGATACTAACGGCAATCCGGTTTATACAGCTTATCATTCCTTTCATATCAGTAATGTTCAGGATCAAAATTGGGGATTGCTTGGTGATGAAGAAGACTGGCGTGAAAGCGGTTGGTTGCCGCCTTTGGAAAACCGTTGCTGCTATTTAATGCACGAACTGGTTTATCATTCGCACATTCGGCAAAGCATTTTTGATATTGATAAAATCTGGATCAATATCAAAGTTTGGGATCAAGGTATGTTTTCGTGCAAGGATGAAGAATGGGAAAATCAAAAATTTTCTATTTAAAAATTGACTGCGACATTTTTTGTCGGTGTTATAAATTACTTTTAAGTAAAATTGAGCTATGTCTAAAACAGAATCTTTACTGCGCTACAATGCCATTATCAAAAGAGTAAAACAAGCACCGGCCACACTTCAAGAAATTGAATCTTATCTGGAAAGGGAATCAGAAATTCATGGCGTTAATTTAAAAGTTTCTAAAAAAACATTTAAGCGGGATTTGGATGATATAAATTCCTTGTACCAGAAAAGCATTCAATTTGATTTCTCCAAAAAGAAATATTTTATCGAGGATTTAGAAAATGAAGATTTTAACAACAGGCTGTTAGAATCTTTTGAAATGTTTAATGCCCTGAAAATTAATGCAGGTTTATCCGATCATCTTGATTTTGAAAAAAGAAAATCTTTAGGACTGGAAAACTTTCATGGCCTTTTACTTGCAATTAAAAACCGGCACCAATTAAATTTCAGCTATCAAACCTTTTATTATGAGGAACCTGTTTTAAAAAAAACCAATCCTTATCTTTTAAAAGAATTTAAAAATCGCTGGTATCTAATTGCGAAAGACCTTAAAGATGAACAAATCAAAACCTTTGGCTTAGACCGGATTTCTGCAATCGATATTACCAAAAAGAAATTCGCTTATCCGGTTAAAAATAATCTGAAAGAGAAATTTCAGCATAGTTTTGGAATAATTGATTCTGTTGAAGGTTCTGTTCCCGAAAAGGTTGTTTTATCTTTTACCAGTCACCAGGGCAATTATATCAAAACCTTGCCTTTGCACCACAGCCAGGAAATTTTAATTGATAACCAGCATGAACTGCGCATCCAATTAAAAGTATATATTGCCTTTGATTTTGTACACGAACTTCTTTCTTATGGCGACAGCATGAAAGTTATAGCACCGCAATCTTTAATTGATACGGTAAAAGAAGCATATGGGAGAGCGCTGAAATTATATTAGAGAATAGTGATTAATAGATTAATGTTTTACGAATAAAATGTAGAAAAAATTTTAGATGGAAAATAATACCAAAAATGAATGTGTACTTGGTGTGAAAGGAAACACGACGTTGAGTAATCTGAGGGAAATTGCTGATTGGCAATTAGATGCAAAGAATGCAAAAGTTGGCTTGCCTGCTTTACAACGAGGTTATGTATGGAAGCCGCAGCAAGTTGAAACATTGTGGGATTCTTTACTTAGGGGATTTCCTGTCGGGTCTTTTTTAGTTGCAGACAATGGTACTGAACGAAAAGACTTATTAGATGGCCAACAAAGGGCTACTGCGATTGCAATGGGATTTTATAATCCTTGGGATGAAGGTCAAAAGCCAGACTTTTTTTCAAGTAAATTTAAGGATATTGAAAAATCAGTTCCAATTTTGTGGCTTGATTTAGGGTTTAAAGATAATGAATCAGGAGGCGTGAATAACGACTTCATTTTTCTTCCAAGACTGGTTACTCAATCACACCCTTGGGGATATAGAAAAGATGGTGCAACTATCGGTTTAAATAAGCGCAGGATTGCAATTGAGCGGTTTGACCTTATTGCAGAGGAAAACAATAGTAAGAGTAACTACACCGAATATGATTTAAAATACGTTTATCCTTTGGAAGCTAATTTGCCTGTTCCGATTGTTTTTTTAATTGAGGCGGTAAACGAACACAAGAAAAACTGGAAGGATAACTTGATAAAAAAATGTGAGACACACTTGACGCATATTAAGTTATGGCATTATAATAATGAAACTATTTACATTGACAAGCTTAACCAATTATTGAATGACAATGGTATTTCTAAAAAAATAGAGGACTCAATCAGATGGTTAATGTCAACGCGAATACCAGTTATTGCACTCGAAAAAGAACAGCTTGAGGAAGAATCCAATTCTATTGAAGATGCCTCCACTTTGTTTGTACGTATAAATACTGCTGGTACTCCATTGAGGGGCGAAGAACTGATATATTCAATGTATAAAACAGCTTTTCCGGAAAGCAAAGAAATTGTTGAACAGGCTGGAGCTGGTTTTATAGCCCCTTCTAGAATTATCAATCATATTTCCCGAATCGTTTCAACTGATTTAGCACTTGAGAAGAATACAAATCAGAATTTCAGCATACCTCAACCATTGAAGTTGAAGCAATTTCAGCAAAGCATTAAAGAGAGTGGATTCAACAAAAATTTAAGAATTTTTGTTGACGAAACAAAACCTAAAAACGTAGAAAATCTGTTTAAAAGTGTAAAAAAGATTTTTGAGGGTAACAACGATTTTAAGTTTCCGTTACCATTAATTGTAGATATAGCCAGGGCTAATAATCCCGATACTTTATTTGTGCTTTTATATTGGCTACATAAAACAGAATTAAATACTGAAGATATTATAGAAGATGTTCAGCTTCATAAAAAAATATTAGCGACAATCACGTTATTAACATGGTTTTCAATCGATACAAATAAAGTACTTAGTGAATTTGCCAAAGATGATTCATTAAGGCTGGGTAACAAAGAATTTTGGAACATTGCCAATTTCAATAATCTAACTGTAAGCAAATCAATTGTAAATTTACCTAAGCCTGAATACTTGAAGGCGAGGTTAAAGGGAAAATTTGGTAGCACTTGGGCGACAATTATTAAAGAAGATAACGAAAGAGGCATAATTATTGAATTCATAGCGAAACTATTCGATCAACGAGGACTATTATTATTTGTCCAACGAAATTATATTAATGGAAAGTTTCAACAACTTCAATGGGATATACTTTTAGAGGACTCTAACCGCCCTTACGATTTGGATCATATTTATCCTTCGATAAAAAATCAACACAATACTTTTGGAGAAATTAGAGAACTCAACAACAAGATAGGAAATTATAGGATTTTGGCTTTAGAAGACAATAGAAGCGACAAAGATAATTTACCCAAAGACAAACTTAGAAATGATAAGGTTAGACAGGACAGTTTTATAAAAGACGATTGGGAATGTTGGGAAAAAATTGGTGCAGAGCGAATTACAACTGACAACTTTAAAGCAGGAAACGTTTGTAATGCAATTTATACAAGAATTGGAAATATTTATAAAGAATGGTATGATACGCTCTCCGTTGGAACACTTGTTGAAGAGTAATCAGGACAATATTCTCCCATACTTCTTTTACCACCTAAAAATCCAAACCACTATCTTTGCCGCCGCTAAAACAAAAAAACATGCACGCTTCCAACCTCGCACATAACCTTCATGGTTCTGAGATCATTAAAATTGCTGCTGAAATCAATGAACTGAAAAGGAAAGGCGAGCAGATTGCCAATTTAACCATCGGCGATTTTGATCCGGCTATTTTCCCCATTCCTGAAGAATTACAGCAGTTGATCATCAAAGCTTACGAAGCGCATCAAACCAATTATCCTCCGGCTGACGGCGTTTTGGAACTGCGCGAAAGTGTTTCTAAGTTTTTAAAAGCGAAATTTGATTTGGATTACGGTACAAATGAAATTATCATTTCCGGTGGTTCACGTCCGCTGATCTATGCAATTTTTCTCGCATTAGTAAACGAAGGCGAAAAAGTTGTTTTCCCGGCACCGTCCTGGAACAATAACCATTACTGCGATTTGCTTCGGGCGGAAGCGGTAATCGTACCAACGCAGCCCGAAAACAATTTTATGCCAACGGCAGATGAATTGCGTCCGCATTTAAAAGGTGCTGCGCTGCTTTCTTTGTGTTCTCCGCTCAATCCAACGGGAACTATGTTTTTGAAAGAAGACCTGGAAGCGATTTGTGATTTGGTGATTGAAGAAAACAAAAGCCGCAACAAAAGCGAAAAGCCATTGTATATTTTGTACGATCAAATCTATTCGCAGTTGACTTTTGGCGCTCACGAGCATTTTAATCCGGTTTCTTTACGTCCGGAGCTGCGCGATTATGTAGTTTTTGTGGATGGCAGTTCTAAGTGTTTTGCAGCAACTGGTGTGCGCGTTGGCTGGGGATTTGGCCCGGCAACAATCATTAATTACATGAAAGCAGTTATTGGCCACATGGGCGCATGGTCGCCGAAGCCGGAGCAGGTGGCTATGTCCAAATTTCTGGAGGAAGATGTTGCTGTTGAAGCTTATCTGACTACCTTTCGGCAAAACCTTCAAAAAAACTTAGACACTTTATACCAGGGTTTCATCAGCCTAAAAGAAAAAGGTTTTGCGGTAGATGCTATTGAACCGATGGGCGCCATTTATTTAACATTAAAAGTTGATTATACCGGGAAAACCACACCAGAAGGTAAGGTACTTGAAACCTCAACCGATATTAATTTTTACCTGATAAAAGAAGCACAGGTAGCTTTGGTCCCGTTTTCTGCTTTTGGCGCAAAAGATAATGTCAACTGGTTCCGTGCTTCGCTTGGTGCAAGCACGGTGGAAGAAATACAGCAAATGCTGCCGAGGATTGAAGCAGCTCTTTCTAAATTAAAATAGTTTTCGGTTTATCGTTTTGTCATCTCGACCGTAGGGAGAGATCTTCATCAAATTGTACAGGATTCTCTTTTGCTTTGAAGAAGATTTCTCCTATCGTCGAAATGACAATACTAAATTTTAAGCCTATAAAAGAAGCATCACGGAGAAACCCAGAACTGGCAACACGCAACCGAAAAACCGATTAAGCAGCCTTACTAATATATTTTACCAGGCTACGCTTGGCCACCGGCAATAAAGTTTGTTCTAACGGGAAAGTAATATCACAGGCAACCTGGTAAACAGCCGGATTGGGCAGTTGCTTTCGGTTGTTGATTAGGTCAATTTTAATAGATTCCGGTGTGTGCACAAAACTTAAACTATAGTTGGCAATATAAGATGTATTGATGCCACGGTATTGATCATCTTTTCCTTCAAAAACCGTAATGTGATATTCATAAACGTGCAACCCTTTTTCATCGCCGTTGCGGATAAATAAATAACCAAAATCAGGAACTAAAGGTATCACACCAACCGAATCGATCAGCAAACGGGTTTCCACAAAATCATAAATTTCCTTTCCCTGCTGCAGGGCCGGATCCATTTTTTCTAAAGCATAAGAGATGATCTGCTCAATTTCCTGCATCACATAATCATCTTTCACCATCTTTTCATACGTCAGTTTCAAGGCATCAAAATCAGCTTTGGTCAATCGCTGCGGAAAATTTTGCTGCATCAATACCTTGTTGTTTTTAAAATGCAGCAGGTTGTTGTAGTGGAAGATCAAATCGCCCAGATCAGGATATAACTGACTGCTGCGGAAATGTTTGTTGATGTGCTGCAAATAAGCCAGCAAAACATATTTTTTGTGCTCAAAATCAATTGAACCTTCAATAAACCAGTTGATACCTAAAGCCTTCATTTATTGCCCCTTTCAAAAATTAAAAGTTAAATAAAAAATCACACTTTTGCAAATGATGCAAAAAGGAAACTTGTTTTTAATTCCTGTACCGCTTGCTGATGAAGCCGGTTTAAAATCTTTTACGCCTTTTTTAAAGGAAAAGATTAACCATATCAACGAATATATTGTTGAAAACGAAAAAACAGCCCGTAAATTTTTAAAAGAAGCGGGTTTAAAAACCCCACAGGCAGATCTTACCCTACACGATTACGGCAAACACCAGCGCGGCGGCAGTCTGTCTTATTTTTTTGGCGGGTTGGAAGCTGGAAAAGATGTGGGTTTGATGAGCGAAGCCGGTTGCCCGGGCGTTGCCGATCCCGGGGCGGATATTGTTGCCGAAGCACATCGGCGGGGCATTAAAGTAGCTCCGTTAGTTGGTCCAAATTCCATTTTATTGGCTTTAATGGCTTCCGGTTTTGACGGCCAGCGGTTTGCTTTTCACGGTTATTTGCCGATTGACAAAGCCGAGCGTTCGCGGAAGATTAAAGAACTGGAAAGCCTTTCCGAGCGTTACCAGCAAACTCAGGTTTTTATGGAAACGCCTTATCGAAATAATCAGTTGCTGGAAGAAGTGTTGAAAAGCGCACATCCAAAAACGCTTTTGTGCATTGCCTGCAATTTAACCGCTGCGGATGAAATGATTGCTACCAAAGATGTGGCCGAATGGAAAAAACAAACCCTTGACCTGCATAAAAAGCCAACTATCTTTCTGCTGCAACGCTTATAAGATTTATGCCGATAAAAGAAGCATCAGCGGCAATTTGGACATGCAATCAACTATTTCAAGGTTTTTTCGTTGCTGAAAAATGATCCTTGCCGAAGGCCATTATCCTGTTTTAATTGTTGGCGCCGGGCCTTCCGGTTTGATGATGGCGGCACAATTGCTGCGGTACGGCATACAGCCAATTATTATTGATGGTAAAAAAGGCCCGACAGCGCAATCACGCGCATTAGCTGTTCAGGCCCGTTCCATGGAGATTTACCGGCAAATGGGTTTGGCTGACCAGGCTTTGCAAGAAGGGATCCAGGCAGAAACTATTTCCATTCAGAATGATAAAGAAGAAATGGTTCGGTTTTCCTTGCAAAACCTCGGACAAGATGCAACGCCGTTTCCTTTTGTGCACCTGCTCGAACAAAGTAAAAATGAACGTTTGCTGCTGGGTTTTCTCACCCTAAATTGTTGTCCGGTTTATTGGAACACTACTCTAACCGGTTTTTCCCAGGATGAAACCAGCATCAAAGCGCACCTAAAAAGTGATGATAAAAGAAGCATTGTCATTGCAGATTGGCTGATCGGTGCCGATGGCACACCTAGCGGCGTTCGGAAACAATTGCAGATCAACTTCAAAGGCGATGCTTATGCGAACAGGTTTTACCTGGCCGATGTGGAGTTTGATCAAAGTTTCATAGAAAAACAAATTACTTTAAAAACGGGCAATGCTTCTTTTACCGGCTTTTTCCCGATGAAAGGCCTTAACCGTTTTCGTGTGGTTGCAACTTTGCCCAAAGCGTTTACCGATCGGGAAGAAGTCCGGTTTGAAGAAGTTGAAGCAGATCTGGCTAAATCCTTACCGGCCAAGGCTACAATCAAAAAATGCCATGCGTTTTCAATTTATAAACTCCATCACCGCATGGCCGAGAAATTCAGGGACAAAAGAAGCTTTATAATTGGCGATGCTGCCCATATCCATTCGCCAGTTGGCGGACAGGGCATGAATACCGGTTTGCAAGATGCTTATAATTTGGCGTGGAAGCTGGCCGGAGTGATCAACCAAGAACTGCAATCAACAATTTTAGAAAGTTATGCAGCAGAACGGATGCCGGTAGCCAGGAAATTGCTGCAAACAACTGACCGCTTTTTCAATCTAATCAATTCTCAAAATGCTTTCAATCGTTTTTTCAGAAATAACATCTTGCCCAAACTAATCCGTTTTTTTTGGAAGCAGGAAAAGTTCCGGGCGTTTGGCTTTAAAATGGTTTCTCAAATTGGGATTGATTACCGTGAAAGCAAGATCAACCTCAACCTCAGCAAAGCCGAAAATATGAAAGCTGGCGACCGGCTGCCTTTTATTAAAATTTTTGATGAAAAGAAAAAGCAGGAAACAGATTTACATGCTTGGTGCAGCAAGCCTGGGTTTACTTTAATTGCCCTGGGGAAGTTGAAAGAAAACGATCTGTTTAACCTGGCGAAGTGGATCACGCAAAAATATCCGCAGTTAAACTTTTTTTACCTGCCTTTTTCCGTTAAAAATAAAAGCGTTTTTGATTGTTTTGAGTTGAAGGAAGACCAGCATAAGGCAATTATTGTGCGCCCGGACATGTATATTGGTTATTTAAACGATACGGTCCATGTAGATTTGATTGATCAATATTTGGAGCAAATTGTGGGTTGCATCAAGTCACATAAAAAGCAGGCATAAAAGAAGTATTCTGGTAGAAAGAGGATTTAAGTGAGGCTGCCTAACCGTGGATCGTTTCGCTTTTGCCGTAATTTTGGACTACCTGTGCTTCGTATGCTAAAAAAGTTTTCCATCGGCTTTCTACATCAATTGTAACAGCGTACTTCTTGGCCATGCGGATAAACATCGTATAGTGGCCAGCCTCACTCACCATCAATTCGTGATAAAAAGCAGAAAGCTCCGCATCGTTGATATGTTCAGACATTACTTTAAAACGTTCGCAGCTTCTTGCTTCGATCATGGCCGAAAATAACAAACGATCGATTAATTGTGCTTCACGTCCACCGCCTTTGATGATAAATTTGGCCAGTTCGTTTACGTAATTGTCTTTTCGTTCCCGGCCTAAAACAAATCCCCGCTGCAAAATCAGGTCGTGTACGCGTTTAAAATGATCTAATTCTTCCTGCGCCAACAGCACCATTTCCTGTACCAATTCTGAAAGATTAGGGTTTTGAACGATTAAAGTAATGGCATTGCTGGCAGCCTTTTGTTCGCAAAAAGCATGATCGGTTAAAATTTCTTCAATGTTGCTTTGCACCACGTTGGTAACCCATTGCGGGTCGGTTGGCAGTTTTAGTTTCAGGATTGTTTTCTCGCTCACAAAGTAAAGATAGTGAATGGAGAATGGTTAATAGTTTATGGTTGATAGTTCATGAAGCTACTATGAACTAATCTTCCTCATTTATAGCCGGATTATTGGATAAAAGGCGGGAGTGATGATGTATGGTGAGAATTTCAATTTTTGTAGTACCTACAATTTGATATATGATCCTATAATTTCTAAAAATAATTTCCCTTAAATTTTTATTTTCTTGATCAGGAACTGTCCTGCCCATTATTGGTTGCGTGCTTAATTGATCAATAGCTTCCTGTATCTTCTTATTGAAGTTGTTTAAACTTTTTCTTGTTTGTTGATCCTTTTTAGGAAAAACACTGAAAAAGCCATCCAGTGCATGGACATCCAGTTCCTAGCCAGGGTTTCGTACCTAACAAGCAGGCCCTTGAAGCC
>JAABUM010003652.1_pt1 | contig 18499 bp, 17 predicted proteins | sample 5559161 | NCBI WGS metagenome assembly JAABUM01 (sample SAMN10711868, study PRJNA513369) | rock metagenome | isolation source: Antarctica rocks | place: Antarctica: Victoria Land, Siegfried Peak nord | reverse complement strand
GCGTGAAACCCCGCTGCTCAATCTCGATCTGGGCCGATCCCAGGACATGGCCGGCAGGATGGAAGCGGATACGGACGTCGCCGACCGCGGTCCAGACGCCGAGGTCGGCGACCTGGCGTGATCCAGTGAAGCCCTCGCCGTAGCGGAGCGCCATGATGTCGAGCGTCTGAGCGGTCGCCATGACGGCATCATGGCCCGACCGGGCGTGATCGGAGTGACCATGGGTGACGAGGGCCCGCGCGACGGGCCTCAGAGGGTCCACATAAAAATCACCCCCCGGGCAATGAAGCCCGAGCGGCGTGAGGGTCAGGATCTGGCTGGCCGACATCGGTGTTTCGGTCGAAGCCGACCGACGTCAATCGTTGCAGACGAGCTTCCGGGCCGTATGCAACTGCCCTCCTGGGCGAGGCACGCGGCGCAATTCGAACACGCAATCCTCGTCTTCCGGTCCGAATGCCTGGACGACATGGATCCCCCGGTTGATCGTGAGGGGCCGCAGCAACGCCTCGCCATTGGCGGCGAGTGGTGCAGCCACCAAGGGAGCCCCGACGAAACAGGCCACCACAACTAGGCCAAGGCGGCGCATGTTGGAAGCAGAACTCGTCGTCATATGACGTCACTCTCTTCTCGGCCGCCGCGTCCGGGCATACGACCCGGCCGGTGCGACGCCGCCATCAATCCTCGATCAGCTTGACCGGCTCACCAACCTTAGAGGGCCGAACGTAAACCGGGCTGTAAACCTGATGCCCCTCGTCGCGAACCCGTGCCGAGTGTGCCGAAAAAGCGACACAAAGCCCCGCGACCAGCATCGCCGCGACCGTCGTCAAGCCCATTGTGACTGGGAGCGAGGCCACTGAAAGCGTTCCAACGACCGCCAGGGCCGCCGCACCCACAAAAGTCCGTGTCGTCAGCCTGTTCATCGTGCTGTCCACCCCGTGGTCGCCTTGACAACTGTGCCGATGTCTCTTTGTTGCAAGCGGCACAGCCCGTTCATCCACATTTAACGATACCGAGATGATGAAGCGGTGCTCACGATGCAATAGGCGACAACGTGCCGACCATCATGTCCCGACTTGCATCGCATGATGCCATGCATCTTGGCACGAGGCACCCGTTCGCGGTGGCGTACTTCCGAACGGGGTAAACTGGAGGTTTTTTTGCGGCGCCGAAGAACCATCGCCGAATGCCGGGCCTTGTCGCATGCATCGGGTTTCGGCCGCCGGGCACGATCGACCGGCGAATTCCCAGGGTCGACGCCTCCTCGCTCTCAGCGGCAGTTCGGAAAATGGGCGTAGCCGGCGATATTGCCGACAGCGTCGTAGATCGGCTCCAAGGTTGCGGGACAGCCGCCCGATACCGCGAGCGGATCCGGCGCGCCCACGACGACCTGGCCCGGGACCGGATAGCCTTCGGCGTCGAACCGCAATGGGCGGGGTCGCACCGGCCATCGCGGCACCCGGTAACCATCTCCCGACAGGCCCCGCGCCCCGACCGGCGATCGTGCAGCAGCGAACGGCAGGTCCGCCGCCGAGCCCACGCCGCCCGCCAGACCAACCACCAGAATCCCGGCCCACATTGGCCGGAGTGGAACTCCGCTGGTACACATGGGACCCCTCACGCTCGGACGCACGACGCCGCGAGCGCGGCGGACGCCCAGCCAGAATGGGTGCAGATGGCTTCGATGATGTTAAGGCTTCCACGTCGATGATCGACGTGAGACGCGTGGCGTTCACCAAGGCCATGACGTCACCGACTGAGGCAGTGTGCCGAAGGGGTCTGAGGTGAACCTTCGCGCCGTCCCGCTCCGAGCATCGCGGGTCCGCTTCCGTTGAGCAAGACCTCGAACGACCTGTTGGCAGACCGACGCTTCGACGTGCCGGGACTCGTCGGGGTGGCGTCGAAGGCCTAATTGGGGGGAGTGCTCGACAGGTCGACAGCCCCCTCCCCGATCCCCCAACTCCTGCCGTCAGCGTTCCTGCTCTGGTTCGCGACCCGGGGCTGGGTGCCGCGGGCTCATCAACTCGATCTCCTGGCCCATGCCGAGGACGGGCGTTCGGCGCTGCTCATCGCGCCGACCGGCGCCGGCAAGACGCTCGCGGGCTTCCTGCCGAGCCTCGTGGAACTGTCGGCCGCGCCGAGACGACAGGCTCGCCTGCACACCCTCTATGTGTCGCCGCTGAAGGCGCTGTCGGTCGACGTCGCCCGCAACCTCGAGGTCCCCGTGGCCGAGATGAAGCTCGGCATCCGCATCGAGACCCGCACCGGCGACACCTCGGCGGCGAAGCGGCAGCGCCAGCGGCGCGACCCGCCCGACATCCTGCTGACCACACCCGAGCAGATCGCCCTGCTGCTGGCCAGCCCGGACGCCAAGACGCTGTTCGCCGATCTGAAGCGCATCGTGCTCGACGAACTCCATGCCCTGGTGACGTCGAAGCGCGGCGACCTGCTGGCGCTCGATCTCGCGCGGCTGCGGCGCCTGGCGCCGGGCGTGCAGACCGTCGGCCTCTCGGCGACCGTGCGCGAGCCCGCCGAACTCGTGGCCTACCTGCACGGCCGGACCGACCCGCCGCCCGCTCTCGTGGTGGCGCCCGAGGGTGCCGCCGCCCACGTCACGATGCTGGATACGCGCGAGCGCCTGCCCTGGGCGGGCCATAGCGCGCGCCACGCGCTGGGCGAAATCTACGACGAGATCAAGGCCGTGAAACTGGCCCTGATCTTCGTCAACACGCGGTTCCAGGCCGAGCAGCTGTTCTGGGACCTTTGGCGCATCAACGCCGACAGCCTGCCCATCGCGCTCCACCACGGCTCGCTCGACGTCGGCCAGCGCCGCAGGGTCGAGGACGCCATGGCGGCCGGCAAGCTGAAGGCCGTGGTGGCGACCGCGACGCTCGACCTCGGCATCGATTGGGGCGACGTCGACCTCGTGATCAACGTCGGGGCGCCAAAGGGCGCGAGCCGCCTGATCCAGCGCATCGGCCGCGCCAACCACCGGCTCGACGAACCGTCGCGCGCCATCCTGGTGCCGGCCAACCGCTTCGAGGTGCTGGAATGCCGGGCCGCCATCACGGCCGCGGCGGCGGGCGCCCAGGACACGCCGGTTCCACGGCGCGGCGCCCTCGACGTGCTGGCCCAGCATATTCTCGGGATGGCCTGCGCCGAACCTTTCGCCGCCGACGCCCTCTACGCCGAGGTCACCGACGCCGCCCCCTACGCTGACCTTGATCGGAACGAGTTCGACCAGGCCGTCGAATTCGTGGCGCACGGCGGCTACGCGCTGCGGGCCTATGAACGCTTTGCCAAGATCCGGCAGGCCAAGGACGGGCGCTGGCGCATCTCCAACGGCCGCATCGCCCAGCAATACCGCATGAACGTCGGCACCATCGTGCAGGCCGCCATGCTCAAGGTGCGGCTCGTGCGAAGCCGCACCGCGGCCCCCGCGGCTGGCGGCCCGGCGCCGCATACAGGGCCGGTCGGGCGGGGCGGACGCGTGCTGGGCCAGGTCGAGGACGGTTTTCTCGAAACCTTGTTGCCCGGCGACACCTTTCTGTTCGGCGGCGAGATCCTGGCCCTGCAGGCCATCGTCGACGACGAGGCGCTCTGCGCCCGCGTCGGCGGCGACACGCCCAAGATCCCCTCCTATGCGGGTTCGAAGTTCCCGCTCTCGACCTATCTGGCCGAGCAGGTGCGGGCCATGGCGTCCCGGCCCGAATCCTATGACCTGCCCGAACAGGTGGAGGACTGGCTCGGGCTGCAGCGCGCCCGATCGGCCCTGCCGCCGCGCGACGCCATGCTGGTCGAGACGTTTCCGCGCGGCGGGCGCCATTACCTGATCGCCTACGCGTTCGAGGGGCGACTCGCGCACCAGACGCTCGGCATGCTGCTGAGCCGCCGCATGGAACGCGCCAAGCTCGAGCCGCTCGGCTTCGTGGCCAACGACTACGCCATCGCGGTCTGGTCCCGCCACGATGTCGGGGCGCGCGCGGCGCGCGGACTCGTCAGCCTCGACGATCTCTTCGCCGAGGACATGCTCGGCGACGACCTCGAAGCATGGCTCGACGAGTCCTCGATGATGAAGCGGACGTTCCGCATCTGCGCCACGATCGCAGGGCTGATCGAGCGGCGCTACCCCGGCAGGGAGAAGACGGGCCGCCAGATGACGGTTTCGACCAACCTCGTCTACGACGTCCTGCGCCGCCACGAGCCCGACCACATCCTGCTCAAGGCCGCGCGCGACGATGCGGCAACCGGACTCCTCGATCTGAAGCGGTTGGGTGAGCTATTGTCGCGGGCCCGGGGGCGAATCATGCACAAGCACCTCCGGAAAGTCTCACCCCTCGCGGTTCCGATCATGCTGGAGATCGGCCGTGAACCCGTCTACGGCGAGGCCCAGGACAGCATCCTGGCCGAAGCCGCGGACGTCTTGATCGAGGAAGCATTCGCGGACGATGACGGCGGCACAACGGAAGACCCCGGCCGAGGCCAGGCCCGGGGACGACCGACAGGCGGACGCCCGAAAGGGCGAGGCTAGTCGGATGCACACTCATGTTCCGGTCGCGGGGGTCGACCTTCTGGCCGACTTTCTCGGGGCCTTGTTCCACGAAGGCGAGAGGGCCTTGCTGGTGGCCGACCTGCACCTCGAGAAGGGCTCCTGCTTTGCGCGGCGCGGCATGATGCTGCCGCCCTACGACACGGCCGCGACGCTGGCGAAGCTCGCCGCCGTGGTGGCCCGCTATGCGCCGCGCGTGGTGATCGCGCTCGGCGACAGCTTCCACGACCGTCAGGGCGCCACGCGCCTCGGCGAAGCCGACCGCGCGGCGCTGGCGCGATTGCAGGCCGGCCGCGACTGGATATGGCTCGCCGGCAATCATGATCCCGAGGCTCCGGCCGGTCTCGGGGGCGTCACGGCCGACCTGTGCCACCTCGGGCCGCTCACGCTGCGACACGAGCCCTTGCCGGGGGCGGGCGGATTGGGCGAGATCGCCGGGCATCTTCATCCCGTGGCCGTGGTGGCGGGCACGAGCGGCGCGGTCCGCCGGCGGTGCTTCGTGTCGGACGGCTCGCGCTGCATCATGCCGGCCTTCGGGGCCTATGCGGGCGGATTGAACTTCCGCCATCCGGCCTTCACGGGCCTGCTCACCTCGGGCAGTCGCATCGCCCACGCGCTCGGGCGGGATCGCGTCTATGCGATTCCGGAACATAGGTGTCTGGCGGGGGCTTGACCGCACCGAGGGCAGCAGCCCGTCAATTTCTCGCGGGAGTGAGAAGGTGACTCGCGGTGCTCGATCGGCCGGGAACGGCACGCCTGTCCGGGGTGTTGACGAGGCGTCACGCGCGGTCCGAACGACGGCACGAAGCAGCTTCGGCCGGCCGCCCGAAGCGAATCCGGGAGGAACTGTCATGCACGTTCTCGTGATCGGCGCGGCCGGCATGATCGGACGCAAGCTCACGGACCGGCTGGTCGCGGATGGTGGCCTGGGAGGCCGAACCATCGAATCGCTGACGCTGGTCGATGTGGTGGAGCCGAGCGCGCCGAAGAACTTTCCCGGCCGGATCGCCTGCGTCACGGCCGATCTGTCGGCCCCGGGCGAGGCCGAGAAGATCGCGGCCCGCCGGCCCGACCTCCTGTTCCATCTCGCCGCCATCGTATCGGGCGAGGCCGAAGCCGACTTCGACAAGGGCTACCGCATCAATCTCGACGGTACGCGCCTGCTGTTCGAGGCCATCCGCCAGGAAGGCCTGAAGTCCCCTTACTGCCCGCGCCTGGTGTTCACCTCGTCGATCGCAGTGTTCGGGGCGCCCTTCCCGAGCCGCATCCACGACGAGTTCCTGCACACGCCGCTGACCAGCTACGGAACCCAGAAGGCGATCGGCGAGCTTCTGCTTTCGGACTACAGCCGCCGCGGCTTCTTCGACGGAATCGGCATCCGCCTCCCCACCATCTGCATCCGGCCCGGCAAGCCCAATCTCGCGGCCTCGGGCTTCTTCTCGGGCATTCTGAGGGAACCGCTGTCGGGCCGGGAAGCCGTGCTGCCGGTGTCCGAGGATGTGCGCCACTGGTTCGCGAGCCCGCGCGCCGCAGTCGGCTTCCTGATCCGCGCGGCCGAGATCGACACGGCGGCCCTCGGCCCGCGGCGCAACCTCAGCCTGCCGGGGCTGTCGGCCACCGTCGGCGAGGAGATCGAGGCGTTGCGGCGCGTCGGCGGCGACAAGGCCGTGGCGCTGATCCGCCGCGAGCCCGATCCCGTGATCGCCCGCATCGTCGAAGGCTGGGCGCAGGATTTCGACACGCGCCGCGCCGAGGCCCTGGGGTTCAAGGCCGAGACCAGCTTCGACGAGATCGTGCGGGCCCATGTCGAGGACGAACTCGGCGGCGTGGTCGGCTGATGGGGGCGCCGTCGCGCCATTCCGGCGCGGCACGAGGCAACCGGGAAGGACAGGGCCGGGTTTCGGGCTCCATGCCCCATGCTTCCGTCCCCCGTCCCCGAGCCCGGGTCGTCACCGGCATCGCCTTGGCGGCCTGCGGTTACGCGCTGTTCTCGCTTCAGGATGCGGCGGTGAAATGGCTGGTGACGTCCTATGCGGTGCCGCAGATCCTGTTCGTGCGCTCGGCCGTAGTGGTGCTGATCGCACTTGGCGTCGGCGGCGGCCGGCGCGCCGTGGCCGGCATCGGCCGCAGCCAAAACAAGATCGCGATGGTGTTCCGGGCCGCGGTGATCCTGGGCGCCTGGTTGCTGTTCTACACGGCCGCGGCCCGCATGGGCCTCGCCGAACTCACGACGCTCTACTTCGCGGCCCCGGTGATCGCGGTGGGACTGTCGGCTCTCGTTCTGAAAGAAGAGGTGGATGGCGCGCGCTGGGGTGCGGTCATGACGGGTTTCGTCGGCGTGGTCGTGGCGGCAGGACCGCTCTCCAGCGTGTCGGCCGGCCCGGCCCTGATGGCGCTCGGGGCCGCAGCCTGCTGGGGCACGTCGACGGTTCTGGTGCGCTGGATCGGCCGCTCGGATTCGACCCTGACCCAGATGCTGTCGAGCAACGCGCTCTTCGCCCTGGCGTGTCTGCCGACGCTGCCCTGGATCTGGCACGGGCTCGACGGCTTCAGCTTCGCCATCATGATCGGGCTCGGCCTCACGGGTGGGCTCGGCCAATATCTGCTGTTCGAGGGGTTCCGTTTCGCTCCGGCCTCGGCCCTGGCGCCGGTCGAATATAGCGGGCTCGTCTGGGCCTTCCTCTACGGATACGCGATCTGGGCCGACATCCCGCATTGGAATACGTTCGCGGGCGCGGCGCTGATTCTGGCCGGCAGCCTGGCGCTGGTCTGGTTCGAGGATCGGCGGGCCCGGCGCATGGCCGCAGCGCCGTCGGCGACATGACGAGAGGAGACGACGATGGCCGAAGACAAGGGAATCGCACTGGTGACGGGCGCGGGCTCGGGGATCGGCGAGGCGGTCGCGGCGGCGCTGGCCGCGGCGGGTTTCACCACGGTGCTGACCGGGCGCCGACTCGAGCAACTCGACCGGGTGGCGGCGGCGATCGGCCCGAGGGCGCATTCCCTCGCGTCCGACATCACCGATCCCGCCTCCGTGGCGGCACTGTTTGAAGCCATAAAGAACCGTTACGGCCGGCTCGACGTCCTGTTCAACAATGCCGGCACCAATGCACCCGCCATCGCACTCGAGGATCTCACGGTCGAGCAGTGGAAGGGCGTGATCGACACCAACGTGACCGGCGTGTTCCTGTGCACCCAGGAAGCCTTTCGCCTGATGAAGAGTCAGGACCCGCGCGGCGGCCGCATCATCAACAACGGTTCCATCTCGTCCACCATGCCGCGGCCGAACTCGGCGCCCTACACCGCCTCGAAACATGCCGTCACGGGCCTGACGCGCTCCACCTCGCTCGACGGGCGCAAATACGACATCGCCTGCGGGCAGATCGACATCGGCAACACCCTGACCCCGATGGCATCCAGGATGCCGGGCGGCGTTCTGCAGGCGGATCTCTCGATCAGGCCGGAACCGACATTCGACGTGAAGCACGTGGCCGAAGCCGTTGTGTTCATGGCGGGACTTCCGCTCGAGGCCAACGTCCAGTCCATCACCGTCATGGCCACCAAGATGCCATATGTCGGTCGTGGCTGACCTCAAGAAAAAGCCCGCCCCGGATTGTCCGGGGCGGGCTCGTCATCGGTCGGCGAGGACGGATCAGTCGAGCACTTCGACGACCCGACGCGTACCGGGCTCGACCAGCACCGGCCGCTCGTTGACGATCGTGTAGCGATAGCCGGGGCGAGCCCGGTACTCGGCCGGCACGTCGTAGAAGGTTACGCCCTCGCGCGGCAGGACGGCACCGACGCGCAGCGGTTCCGCGTAGCGGTAGGACGGACGGTGTTCGCGCACCACGTATTCGCGGAAGCGCGGACGCTCGTTGACACCCAGCACGTCGCCCGCGATGCCCGCAGCCGTGCCGACCGCGCCTGTGGCGGCCCCGACGCCCGCACCAATGGCCCCTCCGACGATGCCACCGACTGGGCCACCGACGTCCTCGCCCTGAGCCGCACCGCGCTGGGCGCCGTTCACCGTGCCTTTGACCACCTGGGCCTGAGCGGCGAGCGGCACGGCGATACCCGCGGTGGCGATCATGACGGCGATAAGCTGATTACGCATGCAAAGTCTCCATGTTGCGCCCGCTCCGGCAACGTCGCGCCCAAAACATGGTTCCAACTGCCCAATCTTGTTGCAGGCGACGTGGTGAACCGACGCCCGCCCATGAACCAAGCTGGTTGTGGAGAACCTCGCACGATAAAGACCATAGGTCACCCGTGCGCGCTGCCCGCGCCGCGTGGTGATGGCCGGGGAAGGCCGCGCCCCCTCTCTGCCTTCCCCGGCGCCGCCTTCAGCTAAAGCGGCGTGTGTTACGGTTCGGCTCCGCAGCGCTGCGAGGCCCGGCATGATCGCTTCCTCTTCCATCTCTCTCGCGGGCTTGCTGTTCGACAAGGACGGCACGCTCGTGGACTTCGACCAGACCTGGGGCGTGCCGGATACGAGGTCATGCTCCGCCTCGGCCGGGGCGACGCGGCGGCGATCCGCCGCCTGGTCGACGCCATGCATTACAGTGTGGAGAGTCGGCGTTTCGCCCCCACGTCACCGCTCGTCGCCGGCGCGCCCGACACCTATGTCCACCTTTGGGCCGAAGCCCTCGGTCGGCCCAACGACGCCGCCATGCTGGACGACCTCGACCGCGCTTTCACGCACGAGACCCTGCGGGCGCTGACGCCGTTGGCCGAGCCCGAGGCGGTGCTGCGCCAGCTCGCCAACCGCGGCCTGAAGCTCGGGCTCGCCACCAACGATGGTGAGGCCAGTGCCCGCCGGCAACTCGCGGCTTTGGGGCTCGACCGCCACATGGACTTCGTCGCCGGCTATGATTCCGGCCATGGCGGCAAGCCCGAACCCGGCATGGTGCTGGCGTTTGCGCGGGCGATCGGCGTCGAGCCGGGCCGCATCGCCATGGTGGGCGACAGCCCGCTCGACCTCATCGCGGCCAGGAGCGCGGGCGCGATCGCGGTCGCAGTGCTGAGCGGCCCGGCACGGCGCGACGAACTCGAACATCTGGCCGATCACGTGCTCGACGGCATCGAGGACGTTCCGGCCCTGGTCGATCGCCTGGCGGCGTGACGCCTATCCGGTCGATGCGTCGATCTTGGCCGCCAGGATGAAGTCGTTGAGATGCAGGCCGCCGATGGCGTGGGTCTGCAACGTCACCTCGCAATAGCCCCATCCGAAGCGGACGTCGGGATGGTGCCGTTGCGCCTCGGCCAGGGCCGAAATGCGCGCCACGGCGTCGAAGGCCTGTCTGTAGGTCTTGAACCGATAGCGGCGGACCAGGCGGGTGCCGCCGTCTTCGATCGTCCAGTCCGGCGTGCCGGTCCGGTGACACTCAGCCTCGTCGGGGGTCAGCGGCAGAACGCCACCGCGGCACGGCTGGCAGGTGAGGCCGGCGAGGTCGGCCGGCAGCGCGGCCGCCTGTGGCAGCAGCGGCCCGCCGAGGCGTCGCGCGCTCGTTACGGGACCACCACCGGCTCTGTCCCGCCGGATCCGCACGGTCACCAGCGATTCCGACGTCACTGCCATGGCGGAGCCGCTGGCATGCAGCAGGGTTTCGCCGTCGCGCATGATCCCGACATGACCGGCCCAGAAAACGAGGTCGCCCCGCCGCAGCGGCACGCCGGGCGGCAGCGGCCGACCGAGTGCCTCCTCCTGCTGATCGCTGTCGCGTGGCGCCGTGATTCCGGCGGCGCCGAAGGCAATCTGCACGAGCCCCGAGCAGTCGATACCGCTCGGCGTACGGCCACCCCACAGATAGGCGGCCTCGAGGAACCGCTCGGCGACCGCGACCGGATCCGTCTCGAGGGAGCCGACCGGGGTCAGGTGCCGATTCCAGACGAAGCCGTCGGCCAGCACAGTGAAGTCGCCGTGCTGGCCGACCGCGGCGACCCGTGCGCCGAACGGCAGAGCGTCGAGCGGCGACAGCTTCATGTCGGGACCGGGATAGAGGAAGGTGCGCAGCGCCGCAACGCGATGGGTCGGCCGTGCCGTCCCGGCCCGCAGGGCATCCGACGGCAGATAGCCGACCGAGGCGTCATGGTCGAGCTGCGCCCAGGCCCAGCCTTCGTGGTCCTCGTAGACCGTCAGGACCTCGCCGCGCAGCGCCTCGGTGTGCAGCGTCGCGTCGGGCTGCGGCAGGATACGCAGCGGCGCCACGGCCGCCGTCACGGTCATCCGGCGCCCCTCGACGAAGCGTGCCGCCGCGACGACCCCTTCGAGAGATGCGGCCGCGAGGTCGGGTCGCGCCGGCGTCACGCGCCCGTCCGGCGCGTTCCGGGCTTCGGGGCCGCGCCGCATCAACCGGCGCGTTCGGTCAGAAGGTCGAACAGGAGACGCGCCGTCGGTGCCTCGCCACCCTCGGGGCGGCCCGGCTTGGCGGTCGGGTTCCAGCCGTAGAGGTCGAGATGGAGATGCGAGACGCCAGGCTCCACGAAGCGGTCGAGAAACAGGGCCGCCGTGATCGAGCCCGCAAAGGGACCACCCGAGACATTGTTGAGGTCGGACGACTTGCCGTCGAGTAGGCTATCGTAGGGCCGCCACAGCGGCATGCGCCATACGGGGTCGCGCGCCGCGCGCCCATGGCGCGCGACCGCGTCGGCCAGGGTGTGGTCGTCGGTGTAGAAGGCCGGCAGGTCGGGGCCGAGCGCCACGCGGGCCGCACCCGTGAGCGTCGCGAAATCGATCACAAGGCCCGGCTCGTCCTCGCAGGCCAGCGCCAGGGCGTCGGCCAGCACGAGCCTGCCTTCCGCATCGGTGTTGCCGATCTCGACCGTGAGACCCTTGCGGCTGCGGTAGATGTCGCCGGGCCGGAAGGCCGAGGCCGAGATGGCGTTCTCGACGATCGGCAGCAGCACGCGGAGCCGCAGGCGAAGACCCGCATCCATCACCATGTCGGCGAGGCCGAGCGCCGTCGCGGCGCCCGCCATGTCCTTCTTCATCAGTTCCATGGCGGAGGCGGGCTTGATGTCGAGGCCGCCCGTGTCGAAGGTGACGCCCTTGCCGACCAGCGTGACGCGCGGCGCGTCCGCCGGCCCCCAGGCGAGGTCGACGAGGCGCGGCGCCTGGTGAGCCGCCTGCCCTACGGCGTGGATCAGCGGGAACCCGCGTTCCAGCGCCTCGCCCCGGACGGTGCGGACCGCGGCACCATGCCGTCCCGCGAGGGCGAGGGCCGCGGCCTCGAGCGCGTCGGGTCCCATGTCGTTGGCCGGCGTGTTGACGAGGTCGCGGCCGAGCGTGATCCCGCGGGCGATGCGCTCGGCCCGCGCCGCGTCGATGCCGGCCGGCGCGCGGAGCAGCGGCGTCTCGGCGACCGGGGCCTTGTAGCGTGTGAAGCGGTAGCCCGACAGCAGCCAGGACAGCGCCGCGAGTTCCGGCCGCTCCGGCAAGGGCGCCGCGAAGCGGTAGGTGCCGGCGGGCAGCAGGGTGGCGAGCCTGCCCGGCAGCATCGGGTCGAACAGCCGCGAGAAGGGCGGCTCGACCCCGAACAGCACCGCCGAGAGCTCGCCGTCGGGGGTCGGCAGAAGGGCTTGCTGACCCGGCTTGCCCTCGAAGCCGAGGGCGCGCGCGAAGGCGGCCGGCTGCGGCGGCAGTCCCTGTCCCGCGAGGCCGCCGTCCGAAGCCGACCAAGCCTCACGCGTCACGCAGTGGACCGGAACCGCGTCGGCGGAGGCTTCGGCGAAGAGCGGCATGCAGGGAACTCCGAGGAGATGACCATCGATCGGACGATGCTTAACCGACCGTTAGGGTTAACGGTTTAGGCCTGTCCAGGTCCGGGGATCGTCCCGTTTCGACCCAAGATCAGGAAGGGCGAAGCTTCGATGCCAAGCTATGCCGGGTGGCGCTACACTGCAAACCGGGATCGCCGATGGATCCCCGGTGTCGTCGCGCTGGCGCTGGCGGCTTCGCTCGGCGGCTGCGTGACAGACCAGGAGGCCACGGGCTCGATCGGCACGGGCGCCCTGCCCGCCACCGATTCCGGGCTGCGCGACTTTGCTGCGACTTGGGGCCGCCGCCACGATGCCGACCCCGGCGACACGACCGCGTCGATCAACTATGCGCGCGCGCTCCGTGGCCTCGCTCAATACGCCCAAGCCACCGCGATCCTGGAGGCGGCGGCCATCAAGCACCCCTATGACCGACCCGTGCTGGCGGCCTACGGCAAGGCCTTGGCCGATGCGGGCCGGCCGCGCGAGGCCCTGGAGGTGTTGGGTCGGGCTCACACGCCCGACAAGCCGGACTGGTCCGTGCTGTCGGCCCAAGGCTCCGTTTCGGACCAGCTGGGCGATCACGCGGCGGCTGTGAACTACTATCAGGCCGCCCTGAAGATCAGGCCCGGCGAGCCCAGCGTGATGTCGAACCTGGGCCTGTCCTACGCGCTTGCCCACCAATTGCCGCAGGCCGAAAGCGCCCTGCGGCTCGCCGCCGCGGACGCGCGCGCCGACATGAGGGTCCGCCAGAACTATGCTCTGGTTCTGTCGCTCGAAGGCAAGTTCAAACAGGCCGAGGCCATCGCGGCAACCGACCTGTCGGCCGCCGATGCCGGCGCGAGCGTAGACGCGATCCGCCAGATGATCGCCCGCAGCGAGACCTGGCGGTCGATCCAGAAGGCTGGAACCGCGAAGGCCGGCAGGGTGCCGGGCGCGGTTCCCGTCGACCCGCCCCCCAGCTAGCCGGATCCTCGCATTCGGCCGGGACCGGCGGCTTTTGGGCGGTGGCACCCAAGCTGACCGGTGCCGGATTGGTGATGACCCCCGCGATGCCGCCGGAGGTCAGGCGTTGAGGGTCTCGACGCTATGCAGCGTCCCGGGCGCCGTGCCGCCGGGCTGGGATACGCCCATCATGCCGTCGTTCGTTTGGCGGCTCCGGATCAGATTTCGCGCCTTGCGGGCCGCCTGCGTCACCATCGCGATCGGTTTCGGAAGTTGGCGCCGGAAGAACGCCAGCTTGCGGACGTGGGCGTCGACGGTCCATCTGACGACCGCGCCGGCCGGGAAGAAGACGACGTCGCCGGCCCCGAGGCTCCTGGGAGCTGCGACGCCGTCGTCCAGCATGATCCTGCCTTCGAGAATGTGGATCGTCTCGTCCATCGTATAGTGCCAGACGAACTTGCCCGGCGTACACTCCCAGACCAGCGTGCAGGCGGTACCGTCGCGACTGCGCGACAGCACGGCATTGCGGGCCACGGGATCGCCCTCGAGAATCCAGTCCGGGTTGATCGGGGAGGGACTCAAGGCGACCGACACGTTTCCGCACTCGATAGGGGTACCGGTCACTGGAGACTCCATGAATAATAAGGTCAGACGATTGAGACCTACTGAGACCTACTGAGTATAGAGATTGATCTAAATCTCGCAACATCTTTTTCGGTGCTGCCGTGCCAAACATGCAGCAAGCTTAACGAGACTCTAATTACATCTTAAGCTTTTTAAGATTGGCGTAAAGGAAGCCGAGACACTCGGCTGTCGTGTCGTTAGCGAAATGCCGTCGCACCCGGCCGAGGGTCCCTGCGCCGTGCTCCGGAGCGGCGGCTCGCGGGAGCCGGCGAGCGCTGCCACGCCATGCACGGCCGCCGAACCGGCGGCATCCGTCGCGTCGGCGCGCAAGCCGTCTGGATCGAGCGCGTCGAAGGCGGTAAAGCCTCCCCTGCTTTCCCGAAGACAACCACGACAGGGGTCCCGTCATGACGTCCACCGCCAGCGCTGCCGACACCGTCCGTATCGAACGCGACTCGCTCGGCGACGTACCGGTGCCGGCCGAGCATCTGTGGGGGGCTCAGACCCAGCGTTCGCTGACCTTCTTCCCCATCGGCACCGACCGTTTCACCTGGGGTCGCCCGGTGATCCGGGCGCTCGGCGTGCTCAAGAAATGCGCGGCCATCGCCAACGGGGAACTGGGGCAGTTGCCGGGCGAGAAGGTCGGCATGATCGTCGAGGCCGCCCAGGAGGTCATCGACGGCCGCTGGGACGGCGAGTTCCCGCTGGTGGTATTCCAGACCGGTTCGGGGACGCAGAGCAATATGAACGCCAACGAGGTGATCGCCAACCTCGCCATACGGCATGCGGGCGGCCAACTCGGCTCCAAGAAGCCGATCAATCCCAACGACGACGTCAATCGCGGCCAATCTTCCAACGATGCCTTCCCGACCGTCATGCATATTGCAATCGTGAGCGAAATCGAGAGCCGCCTGTTTCCAGCCGTGACCGGTCTGCGCGACACTTTCGCGGCCAAGGCCGCCCGGGGAAGCGACGTGATCCTGGTGGGCCGCACCCACCTCCAGGACGCGACTCCGATCACCCTGGAACAGGTCATCTCCGGATGGATCGCGCAGCTCGACGGGGCTCTCGAGGGCATCCGGCGCGCTCTGCCGGGCCTCCATGCCCTGGCGCTGGGCGGCACGGCGGTCGGCACGGGCATCAACACCCATCCGCGCTTCGGCGAGGTGGCGGCATCGGCCATCGCGCGCGAGACCGGCTTGCCCTTCGTGAGCGCGCCCAACAAGTTCGCGGCGCTCTCGGCCCACGACGCCGTGGTGGCGGCGAGCGGCGCCCTGCGGGTACTGGCCGGGGTCCTGATGAAGATCGCCAACGACGTGCGCTGGTATGCCAGCGGGCCCCGTGCCGGCCTCGCCGAACTGACCATCCCCGAGAACGAGCCCGGCTCTTCCATCATGCCGGGCAAGATCAATCCGACCCAGTGCGAGGCGCTCACGATGGTAGCGGTCCAGGTGTTCGGAAACGACCATGCCGTGGCCTTCGCGGGCAGCCAGGGCAACTTCCAGCTCAACGTGTTCAAACCCGTGATGCTGCACAATATCCTGGAGTCGGTGGCGCTGATCGGCGACGGGGTGGGCGCCTTCGACCGGTTCTGCGCCGTCGGAATCGAGCCCAACGTCAAGAAGATCAAGCAGAACCTCGATGGCTCGCTCATGCTGGTCACGGCCCTCAACCCGCATATCGGCTACGAGAGGTCGGCCAAGATCTCGCTTATGGCCTATCGCGACGACATCACGCTGCGTGAGGCGGCGGTCGCTCTCGGCGTCGCGGGCGAGGATTTCGACGCCTGGGTGCGGCCCGGCGACATGACGAAGCCCCTCTCCGAATGAAGGCTCGCTCCGGCCGGAGCGAGCCTTCATCGGGCCTTTCCGGCGAGACCTCTGCCCAATCCTCGTCCGCAGCGGCCCCCGGCTGTCGATGTCATTTGGAGAGCGTGGCCGTTACCTGAATGACGGCCGGCGTGCCGATGATCAGGAACAGCACCGGCAGGAAGAACAGGATCATCGGGACCGTGAGCTTGGGCGGGAGCGAAGCGGCCTTCTTCTCGGCCTCCATCATGCGGTGATCGCGGCCTTCCTGAGACAGTACCCGCAGCGCAGCGCCGAGCGGCGTGCCATAGCGTTCGGACTGGATCAGCACGGTCGACAGCGACTTGATGGGTTCGAGCCCGGTCCGCTTGGCGAAATTGTCGAAGGCTTGGCGGCGGTCGGGGAGGAACGACATCTCGGCCATGGTGAGTGTCAATTCCTCGGCCGCAGGGATCGATTGCCCACCGATCTCCTGGGCGACCTTGCGGCCGGCATGTTCGAGCGACATGCCCGATTCGACGCAGATCAGCAGGAGGTCGAGGATGTCCGGAAACGCCATGCGGATCGACTTCTGCCGCTTGCCGACGGTGTTGGACAGGAACATCTCGGGCGCCTTGATGCCGACGTAGGCCGCACCCACGCAGATCCCAAGCTTCAAGGTCATCCCCAGCCCGAAGTCGTTGACGACGAAGATATAGAAGACCGCGACCGCAAGGAAACCCACCGGCGAGACCAGTCGAAAGAACAGGAACGTCACCTCGGCAGCCTGGCCCCGGAAGCCCGCCATGGCGAGTTTCTGCTGGGCCGTGTCGGTACCGAGCCATCTCGAGGCGCTGAAGCCGTGGACGATGCGGGACATGAAGGCCCGGGCTTCCGGACGCAGGTTGCCCTTGCCGGTCTTGGACAGCTTTTCGCGTTCGCGGGCCCTGATACGTTCGCGCTCCGACGACACCTGCTTCATGCGGCGGCCCAGCGTATCGGTCTGCAGGAACGGCATGACGATCGTGAGAACCGTGGCGCCGACCGCAATCGCGACCAGCAGGCTGATCATGAATGCCCGATCCGACACCTTCTCCAAAATCAGGTCGACCATTCGTTTCTGCCGATCGTGACATGACGGACCGAGGCTAGTCCCGTGTCCGTCCCTAGGGTGACCTTAAAGCTCGAAGTTGATCATCTTCTTCATGACCATGATCCCGATCGACATCCAGCACAGGCCGCCCCCGATGACGATACGGCCCGTCGTGGTCGTCCAGAGGAGGGAAATGTAATCGGGCGACACCAGGTACACCAAAGTGCCGACCACGAAGGGCAGAGCTCCAATGATGCCGGCCGATGCCTTGGCTTCCGATGACACGGCCTTGACCTTGGCCCGCATCTTCTTGCGCTCGCGAATGACGCGAGACAGGTTCGCCAGCGCCTCGGTCAGATTACCGCCCGCCTTCTGCTGGATCCCGATCACGATGGCGAAGAAGCTCGACTCGCTGACGGGCACCCGTTCCGCCATCCGCTCGACCGCCTCGGTCACCGTGAGGCCCACGGACTGGGCCTCGACGATCCGCCGGAATTCCGTCTTCAGCGGCTCCGGGGACTCGGTCGCGATCACGCGCAGGCAGTCGCCCAGCGGCAGACCAGCCTTGACGCCGCGGATCACGATATCGACCGCGTTAGGGAATTCGTTGGTGAAACTGGCGAGACGGCGTTTTCGCTTGAAGCTCAATACCCAGGACGGCAGGCCGAAGCCGCCCACCAGGGCGGCTGCCCCCGCCAGCATTGGATTGCCTTGAAGGACGAAGATCGCCAGAGCCAACGCCACACCGGAGACGGCCGAGACCGCGATATAGCCCCTCCGGGTCCACTCAAGCCCGGCCTGTTGGATGCGGATCTCGAGCGGCACCCTCTTCTTCTTGCCGCGCTGATCGAGGTCTTTCAGGCTGTCGGTGACCTGTTTGCGGCGGGTCGCGGCATCGACGACCCGCTCACCCGGGCGTTTCGCGCGCGGCGCCTGGATGGCCGCCTTGCGCTTCTCGGCCTTGATGTCGCCCGACAGGTAAGGGCTCGCGACGAACAGCACGCAGCCCGCCGCCATGACGGCGAGGCCGTAGGTCACGAGAGTCGTCTGATCTAGGACCATAGCGGCGCGCCTCGGCGTTCTGGCTCGCCCCGGCGGGGCGTCTCGCCCCGGCGAGTCTGCCCGGAGCGCGTCACAGCCGGCCCCCGTCTTTCGGATCGGCGCGATCGAGCGCCTCGCCGAGTCGCCCTTCCTCGCCGTAATAGCGCGCGCGTTCCCAGAATCGGGGCTGCCCGATGCCGGTGGAGCGATGGCGGCCCTTGAGCTTGCCTTGCGCGTCCTCGCCCAGGATGTCGTAGAGGATGATGTCCTGGGTGATGATGACGTCGCCCTCGAGCCCGAGCACCTCGGTGACGTGAGTGATCCGGCGCGAGCCGTCGCGCAGGCGGGTCGCCTGGATGATGATGTCGATCGACGTCACGATCATCTCGCGGATGGTGCGCGACGGGAGCGAGAAGCCGCCCATGGTGATCATGGACTCCAGCCGGCTCAACGCTTCACGCGGCGAGTTGGCGTGCAGGGTCCCCATCGAGCCATCGTGACCCGTGTTCATCGCCTGTAGCAGGTCGAAGGCTTCCGGTCCGCGCACCTCGCCCACGATGATCCGTTCCGGCCGCATGCGAAGACAGTTGCGGACGAGGTCGCGCATCGTGATGGCGCCCGTGCCCTCCAGGTTCGGCGGGCGCGTCTCGAGCCGCACGGTATGGGGCTGCTGAAGCTGCAACTCGGCCGCATCCTCGCAGGTGATGA